>Ga0209415_10001246_pt1 | contig 48614 bp, 43 predicted proteins | sample PeaSoiSIISIP2007_FD_187696 | JGI IMG/M metagenome (GOLD analysis project Ga0209415, IMG submission 187696) | Peat soil microbial communities from Weissenstadt, Germany - SII-SIP-2007 (SPAdes) (version 2) | ecosystem: Environmental > Terrestrial > Soil > Wetlands > Peat | place: Germany... | reverse complement strand
CGCTCGGCACCTTGTCCGTGGCTGAGGCCATCTTGCGCCGGGCGCCAAGTGCGTGCCTGGTCTTTGCAAGCACCGGCCTAGTCTATGGCGCCGCGGCGACGCCTGCGCGGCCGTTTACGGAAGATACGCCGATGGCGCCCATCAGCGACTACGCGGTCACCAAGGCGTCCGCCGACTTGCTGATCGGCGCGATGGCCTCACGCGGGCTGAGATCCATTCGGCTCCGGCTGTTCAATCACACGGGACCGGGCCAGTCGCGCCGTTTCGTCGTGCCCAACTTCGCTGCCCAGATCGCCCGCATAGAAGCCGGGGTGCAGGCGCCGAGGATGCAGGTCGGCAGCCTGACGGCGCTGCGCGACTTCGTTGACGTGCGCGACGTGGTGGCCGCCTACGTAGCCGCCATCGTCCGCTCGCAGCAGCTCCCACCCAGTCCGATCATCAATATCGCGTCCGGCCGCGGGCATACGATTGGCGAGATTCTGTCCAGGCTGATCGCCCTGAGCCCTGCCCAGATCGAGATCGAGGCCGGCGGTCCGTCGCCGCTGGGACAACCCGACAGCGGAGTAGGCGACGCCTCGCTGGCCGCCAGGCTTCTCGGGTGGAAGCCGGAGTACGGAATGCAGCAAACGCTAATCAGCGTCCTGGATTACTGGCGAGAACGCACCCAGGCAGAGATTGCCTCCATACGCCCGCGTTGACGATCCCGCCGCGGTCAGGTCGCCGCTCAGGCCAGTGAGCGCCGGCATGCCTGCAGCGATACTTAGGGACCGGCCACTTCCCTTTTTCCCTGAATCGCCGGGCCACTTCCCTGTTCGGGCGTTTCCTTTCCCTGATCGACCGATCGACTCGACCAGTTTGCGCCTGGGCGTAACACTCTGTTATTATGCTGGAAAATGATCGCGCGTGCCGATCCAACCAAGTCCGCGGCGGTGAGAACTTGCGTTTTCCCTGTTGATTTCCCTGTTAGCAGGGAAATGGCATGCCATCCTTGCCTTCCATGATGCGCGGGCCTCCTTTCTGCAAAGCCGGCTTTTCGTTGATCGAGGCGCTGGTCGTCCTGCTGGTCGCCGGGATGGCGCTGATGCTGGTGTTCGCGATCGGTGGCCAGTCGGCCCGCACCGGGTTTGCGCTCGGGCGGCGCGCGCTGGCGGCGGCGGACGACGACGTGAGCCAGGACCAGCTGCGCAGCCTGATCCGCGACCTCACGCCGACCCCGATCGGGGTAGATCCGGCAGCGCTGGGCCTGGCGCCCTTCATCGGCGACGCCGCGGGCTTCGAGGGCGAGGCGGTGCTCGACCGCGCCGGCGCCTGCGGCGAGGCGGGGCCGGTCGGGCGCCTCCACGTTGCGATCGAGACCCGCCCGGACGGCGACGTCGTCACCTGCCAGACCGGCGCAGGGCCCCCGCGGCTGGTGGCCGACCTGCGGCCGCGGCGCGTGCGGTTCGCCTATTCGACCGATGGCGAGCAGTGGCGGGGCGGGTGGAGCGCGCCGGCCGTCGGCCCTACCCTGGCGACAGCCGGCCCGGTGCGCCCGAGCCGGGTCCCGGTTTCGGTGTTGATCCGGCTGGCCAGCGACGACGGGCGGATCGAGCTTGTCGAGCGGGCTAGCTCGGGGCCGTCTTGGCTGTTCCCGGAGGAGACGCATCGGCCGGCGCCGGTGGCGGCCCAATGAACACCCGTGCTGCGAGCGACGGACGCGGTGGGTTCGCTCTGCCGTCCGTGCTGTTCGTCGTCGCCATGGTGACGCTGGTGTTCCTGGTGGCGATCGAGGCGCTGACCAGCCTGGCCGCGGAGACGCGCGGCGCCAGGCGCGCGGTGCTGTTTCAGGCGCAGGCTCAGAGCCTCGAGGCCGACATCGCCTTCGCCGCCGCGACCCGCCCGCTCGGTCCGGCGGCGGTGATGCGGTCGTCCGAACCGGGCGCCGGCGCCCTCTTCGCCCTTGACGGCAGGCCGTACGCCGCCGGGACCGACCTGACGGTGGCGACGCAGGACGAAGCCGGGTTGATCAATGTCGACGACTTGCCGGTCGCCGCCATGCCGCGCCTGTTCGCGGCCATGGGCGTCCCCGGCGACGCTCAGACAATGATGACCGACCGGCTGGCCGACTATTTGAGCGCCGGCGACCTCAGGCGGCCGAACGGGGCGAAGGCGGACGACTACCGGCATGCGGGCCTGCCGGCGCCGCCAGACGGGCCGCTGCGCCGCCGCGATCAGCTGCTCGGCGTGATGGGCTGGTCGGACGAGGTCGGTCGCTCGGCCTGGCGCAGCTTCGCCGACAATGTCACCGCCGATCCGACCTCGATCACGGCCAACATCAACACCGCCACCCCGGCGATGCTGGCGGTGGTCTACGGGCTCAACCCGGCCCAGATCCAGGCGGCCCTGGCGCGGCGCGCGCAGGCGCCGTTCACGGCCCTGTCGGACATGGGACGCACGGTCGGGCTCGGATTGCCCGGCGACGCCGAGCTGGTCTACACCCAGCCCAGCGGCCGGTTCGCGGTGAAGATCGAGGACCGCGCCGCGGGCCTCGCCTACCGCTCGCGGATCCTGCTCTCGCCCGCGGACGATGGGCGTCCGTTCTGGGTCGCCGAGCCGGCGCTCTCGTCTCTCACTGCGGCCGAAAAGGCGACGCCGCCCACCCATGTCCTGGCCTTTCCCGACCCCGCCGCTTGAGCTGCTGTCGGCCGACGGCCGCTTCGCGCCCCTGACCGACGGCGCGGGCGGTCGGCGGCCCCGCGTGTTGCTGGCGCGCGAGCTGTGCAGCTTCGAGTGGTTCGAGCCGGCCGGCGGGCGCGCGGCGACGGACCAGGCGGCGCGGCTCTACGCCCGGGCCAGCGCGCCGTTCCTCAATCCCGGAACGCTCGTGCGCCGCGCCGGCGGCGGCTATGCGATCTGGTGGTGGGACCGCGAGCGCACCGATCCCTGGCTCGCCGCGCGCTATGGCGCCGATGCGCCGCCGGTCGCGCCCGAGACCCTGGCCCAGCCGGCGGCGACGGATTGGCGCGTGGTCCGCCTCGCCAGCGGCTTCGAGCTGCAATACTGGCGGCATTCGACCCTGGTCGCTTCGTCCTGGCGGCGCACCGCGCCCGACGCGGTGGCCTGGACCGCCTTCGCCCGCCAGCAGCGTGCACCGCAGGTCGCACCGCCCGCCGAGCCGCCGGCGCCGCAGGCCTTGCCCGTCGTCCAGGACGCCGATTTCGCCGAACGAGGCTGGCGCGACGTCAGCCCGGCGCAGACGGCTCAACTGGCGCTCGGCGCCGGTGCGGCGCTGCTCGCCGTCGTCAGCCTGTTCTGGGTCGGCCAGGCGCTGCGGCTCGGCCAGCTGTCGGCCGGGCTCGAGCGTGAGGCGCTCGCTCAGAGCGGCGCTGTCGTCCAACGGCGTGCGGACGCCACAACCCGCCGCCAGATCGCCGCCTATCAGGCGCTCGGCGATCGCCCCGAGCCGATCGGCGGCCTCAAGACCGCGCTCGACGTGCTGCGGCGACGCGGAATCGCGGCGAAGGCGTTCTCGATCGACGGCGCCGCGCTGACGGTGGTCGTGCCCTACGCCGTCCTCGGCCAGATGGGCGAGATCACTCAGGAGCTGGAGGCGACGGGCGCGTTCACAGACGTGCGCCCGATGTCGAACTCGGCCGACGGCACGATCGGCATCCGCATGCTGGTGAAGGCTAGTCCTGCCGGATGAAGTGGCAGGCGTTGTCGCCCATGGTCAGGTGCATCACCGTCCGGCCGGCCTTCAGCACCTCGACCGCGGACGGCGTGCAGGCGCCGCCGGCGGTGACGTTGATCGGCCGCTCGAGGCGGTAAGTCCACTGGCTGCGCAGGGGGATGACGCGGTCGGCGACGTCGGCCGGGTCGGTGTCGTCGGAGCTCTTCACCGCGGTCGGCGTCTGGGTGGCGTAGGCCTCGCGGCGCAGGTCGAGCATCTGGCGCTGGAAATCGAAGAACACCGCGTGCGCAGTCATGCCGTCGAGCATCGCCTGGCCGCGCGGCATCACCAGGGCGATGGCGATGGCCATGATCGCCAGCACGATCAGCATCTCCATCAGCGAGTAGCCGGCCTTCAGACGGGCGGCCATCAGTCTGGCGGCCATACCGGGCGCTCAGGTTCCGGCGTTGTTGTAGATGTCCGCCGCCAGACCTTCGCCGCCCGGCTTGCCGTCAGCGCCCAGGCTGTGGACCTTGGGCGGATGGGCGGCGTCGGTCGGGGGATCGTAGACGTAGGCGTGGCCCCAGGGGTCGAGCGGCACGCCGCTGGCGAGGTAGGGGCCGTTCCAGCCGGCCACCTGCTTGCGATCGCCCTGCACCAGCAGGGTCAGACCCTCACTCTCGGTGGGGTAGCGGCCGATGTCGAGCTCCATGGTCTGCAGCGCGGTCTCCAGGCTGCGCACCTGCACGCGGGCCGTGGTCACCTTGGCGTGGTCGAGCTGCGCGAACAGCCTTGGACCCACCAGCGCGGCGATCAGGGCGATGATCGCCAGCACGATCAGGATTTCCAGCAGGCTGTAGCCGGCTTTCAACGCCGCGGCGACGCGGGGTTTCACAATATGCCGACCACCATGCTTCATGCCCGACCCTGTTCCACTGCGGCTCACCCGTAACGCGCGCCGAAGCGACGCAAGCCCGACGCCGCGTGCGCCCCTATGTTCCGCCGCTCAACTCAACTATACCAAAGCTGGGGCGAGCAAGCGCGCCGAAACGATGGCCGCCGAAGGAGCGTACTGGTTTCAATGGCTTCGGCCACCCAACTGGAAGGCGCCGCGCCGGCCGGGCAGGGTCCTCTTGGCCGCGCGCCCCTGCTCCGCGCCCTGGGCCAGCTCTCCGCCCGCGAATCGTGGCTGCTGGCCGCCCTCGTGATGCTGGCGCTGGCGACCGGCGCCTATTACGCGATGCAGTGGAGCGCCGGCGAGCGCGACCGCTACGTCGCCGCCCAGGCCGATCTCGCGCTCGCCCAGCAAACCCGCGCCGCCGCTGCGCACCAGGGTGTCGGCGCCGCCGACGCCACGCAACTCGCCGCGGCCGGAGCCTGGTCGACCCATGCCCGCGACCTCTGGCTGGCCCGGCTGGCGATCGAACAACGCCTGAGCGCGGCCGCCGTCGCCGCCCATCTGCCCTCGCCCGAGGTCAAGGTCGCCGAAGGCCTCGAGACCGACAGCGACGTCCCGCTGCTCAAGGCCGAGGTCTCGGGACCTTACCTGCCAACGCCCTGGCTCGCGTTCATGCGCGCGCTCGCCGCCGAGGGGCCGGCCCTGGTGGTCGACAAGGTCGATGTCAGCGACGCTTCGACCGCCCAGTTCACGGTGACGCTGCTGGTCCCGGTCAAGCTCGACCAACCCGCCGCCGCCGCCCCCGAGCCAGACCTGCCGAGCGCCACGGTGGACGCAGCGGCGACGGGGCCTGCGGCTTGAGCCCGGCGGCCAGCCTCGCCGTAGGCGTCAGCGGCGCGGCGGTGCTGGGCGGCGCGCTACTGGCCGGATGGGCCATGCCCGGTCTGCCCCCCGCACCGTCGCTGGCCTTGACTCACCCGCGTCCCGAGCTCGTCGTCGCGTTGCGGCGACCGGGTGGCGATATGCTGTTCGCCCTCGACGGCCTGCGCGGCGAACTCGGCCCCGAGCCGGCCACGGGCAAGGCCAGCCCCGTGCGGCGCGCCGTGGTCTATCGTCCGCCGCCGCCTCCGCCGCCCCCCGACGTGGCGCTGGTGTTCCGCCGGGCGGTGACCGCGGTGGTGCGCACCCCGGGCCGGGGCCTCGCCGTCCTGCTGTCGCAGCCGGGCCAGGCCTCGCGCCTGCTGCGGCCAGGAGACGCCTTCGACAATCGATGGCGGCTGACATCGCTCACCTCGAGCGAGGCGGTGCTGGGCGATGGCGTCTCGGAGCGGCGCGTGGCGCTGTTCGGCGGGGCCGCTGGCGCGGTGATGACGCAGTGAGGCGTGAGGTGGGGAGACGGGCCGCGGTGAGGCGTCTGTCGGTTCTGGCGCTCGGGGGCGTCCTGCTGTCCGGCTGCGCCAGCTTCCCGGCGATGAAGCTGCCGCCGGCGACAGCGAAGGGCGCACACGAGCCGCGCTCGAAGGGCGCGCTGGCGCCGCCCGGCGCGGCCGAGCACGCAGTCATGGAGACCCCGGCGACCGCCGACGAGGTGGCGGCGCTGACCGCCGCACCGGCCGAGAAGATCGACGTAGAGCTGCCGCCGCAGCCGCTGCCGCAGATGCTGAACACGGTGTTCGGCGACATCCTGAAGGTCCCGTATGTGCTCGGGCCCGACGTCGGCGCGCGCACCGAGACCGTCAGCCTGCGCGGGGCGAGCGGCATGTCCAAGCGCGATTTCGTGCGCATGGTCCAGGTCGCGCTGCGCGACTATTCGCTGAAGCTCGTGATCCGCGCGGGTACGGTCAATGTGGTCGATGACCCGACGCCGAACATCTCTTCGGCCGCCTACCTCAGCGCCAAGCCGAGCCAGGACACGCCGCAATCGGCGCAGCAGGTCACCCAGTTCTTCCAGGCCAAGTCCATCGACATTCAGGCGCTGCTGCGGCTGATGTTCGACATCGACGCCGGCGCGCGTGGCGTCGCCGTCTCGCCGGACATCCCGAACAACTCGGTGGTGATCAGTGGCCGCTCGCGCGAGGTCACGGCGGCCGTCGACATGCTGAGCGAACTCGACCAGCCGACATTCTCCGGCGTCGGAGTGGTGCGCGTCGAGCCGGTCTACTGGTCGGCCGAGACGCTGGGCCGGCAGCTGGAGGACAGCCTGCGCTCCGAAGGCTACACGGTCTCCAGCTCGCCGCAGGAGTCGCGCTCGATCCTGATCCTGTCGTTCGCCGACGCCAACCAGGTGCTGATGTTCGCCAGGGACCCGGCGCTGCTGGCTCGGGCCCGCGACTGGGTGAGCCGGCTCGACCAGCCGGCCGGCATCGGCGATCGGCCCACGACCTTCATCTACCAGGCCCAGAACACCGACGCGACGTCGCTGGCCGACCTGGTGGAGACGCCGCAGCAGGGCTACGGCCAGACCGGCGCAGGCCCGGTCGGGGTCCCCGGCACGCCGCCCGCGGCGGTCGCCGCCGCCAACGGCGTCGGTTACGGCGGCGCGGCCGGCCCCAGCCGATCCTTCGCCGCTGGAAGCTCCGTCGCCGGCGCAAGTTCCGCAGGCGGTTTCATGGGTGGACGGATCATCGTCGACCAGCCTGGCAACCGCGTGCTGTTCACCGGCTCGGCGGAAGACTTCACCGAGCTGCGCAAGCTGCTGGTGGCGCTGGATACGCCGCAGAAACAGGTGCTGGTCGAGGTGACCATCGCCGAGGTGACGCTGACCGACCAGACCAACCTTGGCGTCGAATGGTTCTTCAACCACTCGATGTCGAACGGCGTCCTGAGCGGCGGCACGCTCAACGGCCTCGGCATCGGCACGTCGGGCCTGAACCTCAACTACACCGCAGCCTGGAATGGTCTTTCGATCCAGGCGGCGTTCGACGCTTTCGCTTCCAACAACAAGGTCAACATCCTCTCGCGGCCCCGGCTGGTGGCGCGCAGCGGCAGCGAGGCCAACATCCAGGTCGGCACCGACGTGCCGATCATCACCTCGCAGGCCAACAGCCCCACCCAGCAGCAGGGCAACACCCAGATCCTGCAGACCATCGAGTACCGCCAGACCGGCACCATCCTGCACATCAAGCCGCTGATCTACGGCGACAACCGCGTCGACCTGGTGATCACCCAGGAGATCTCCAGCGAGGAGGCCAACAGCAACGCCACGGTGGGCAGCCCGCTGATCCTGGAGCGCAACATCACCACCCAGCTGTCGCTCGCCGATGGCGCGACCGCGGTGCTGGGCGGGCTGATGGACGACGAGTACACCAAGGGCAATTCGGGCATACCCGGGATCAAGGACATCCCGATCATCGGCTCGGCCACCCGCACCGACACCGTCAATGGGAACAAGACCGAGATCGTCATGCTGGTCACGCCCTACATCCTGCAGGAGGGCGACGACATGCGGCATTGGGCCGACCGCTACAGCGGCGAGATGAACGCCGCCTTCAAGATCGGCCACGGCTGGTCCTATACCCTGACGCCATTCGGCGGTCCGCCGACCCTGGACCCGCTGCCTACAACCCATTTCCGGTAGGGCCGGCCGTCGTTGGCGGCGGGCGCGGAGGCGGGAGCGTCGGCGGCGGGATGTACCGCGCGGGCGCAGCGAGCCGGCGCCAGCCGACCCGGTCGAAGGCGAGCTGCCCCAGGGCCGAACCATCGCGGTCGAGGATCGTCACGTTCACACGATACAGCCGCATCTCGAAGCGCCGACCAACTTGGATCGCGCCGGTGTTCAGCACTGGCTGCGAGCGGGCGGCGGAGGTCCAGCGGAGGCTGCGGCCAGCCGTCAGCGGCTCGGATCCCTGCGGCGTTTCGGTTGGATTGACGTCGGCCAGCAGCGCGATGGCGTCGCGCTGCAACCCCGCGACCATCAGCGCGCGCTCGTAGCGCTGCTGGCCGACGGCCAACTGGCGCTGCAGTTCCAGCACCCCGGCCAGGGCCAGCGCCGCGATGATCAGCGCCACCAGCGCCTCGATCAGGCTGAAGCCTGACTTGCGCCGAGCCGTCATGCCAGCCGCGCCAGCGCCAGCACGACCAAGGCGGGGGCGGCGGCGCAGGCGCCGAACGGGGCCATCTGGCGCCGGCCATCCGCGGCGCGGCCGCGCAGCAGGATCCAGATCGCGCCGCATGCGCACCCCCAGATCACCACCCAGAGCACACCCACAGGTCCGAGTAGCAGACCGATCGCGGCCATCAGCTTCACATCGCCAAGCCCCAGGCCTTCGATCCGGGAGAAGCGGAGGAAGGCCCAGCGCACCGTAGCCAGCAGCCCGCCGCCGAGCGCGGCGCCCAGCGCCGCCGTCACCCAGCCGACCTGGGCCGCGCTGGCCAGCCCCAGGATGGCGAGGGCGACGACATAGACGTCCGGGATCACCATCCAACGGCCGTCCACCACGAACACGGCCGCAAGGCAGACTGCGGCCGCACAGAGGGGACCGGCGACCAGCGGCCTTCCCAGCACCGCGCAGACGGCCAAGATCGCGAGGCCGGCCGCAGCGGCTGGCAGGCCGACCCCTGCCGCGCGCCGCCATGTCGGCCGCTCGCCGGTGACTTCGGTGAGCAGCGCCTGCGGCCCGGTCGCCAGCGCCGCGGCGACGGCCAGGCTGAGCAGCCCATCGGAGGCCCAGATCAGCCAGGCCGGCGTCATTCGCCAAACCGCGTCACAGGCCAGACCGCGTCATTGAACCGTGTCGTAGATACTGGCGAGCGCCATCACCAGCGACAGCGCGATCACGCCGACCACGATCGAGATCAAACCGATCGCGGCCGGCTCGGCGAGCACGGTGAAGCGTTTCATCCGATCCTTCAGGCGGTCGTCGTAGCTGTCGGCGAGGAAGCCGAACATGGCGGCCAGCGCGCCGGACTTCTGGCCGGTGCGCAGCAGGCTGAGGTCCATCGCGGTCAGCCGGGTGTGCCGGCCCAGCGAGGCATCAACGGCGATCCCCGCCCTCAGGTCGGTCTCGAACGCCTCGAGGCCGGTGCGGAAGCGGCCTGGCGGCACGCCGCGCCGCGATAGCGCCGTCGCGTCCAGCAGCGTGACGCCGTTGGCCAGGGAGAAGGAGATGAGCCGCGCCCAGGTGGCGATCTCGCGGGCTCTGAGCAAGTCGCCGATCACCGGCAGTGTGTGGCCGGCGCCGTAGAACCAGGCGCGCACGCCAGGCGCCGCGGCGGCCGCCAGCACGAGCCCGATCAGGCCGACCAGGCCGGCCCCGACCAGGATGAGGTGGCTGTTGACGAAGCCGCCGACCGCGAACACCAGCTTCGACAACGCCGGCATCTTGCTGTTGTTGGCGCCGATCATCGCCGAGAACCGCGGCACGATCTCGACGAAGATGAAGGCCACGGCGGTCACCCCGGCGCAGGCCAGCAGGGCGGGGTAGGTGAGGGCGTTGACGAAGTCGCGACGCAGGCGGTCCTCGTAGGCCATCTGCTCGCCAGCCACCCGCAGCACCTCGGCCACCCGGCCGGCGGCCTCGCCGACCTCGGCCATGGCGTAGACGTAGTAGGGGAAGCCTGGGGCATGGGCTCGCAGCGACGCGGCCAGCGCCTCACCCCGCTTCAGCGCCGCGATCACGGCGAGCAACTGCGCCTGCCCGCGCCGTGCGGCGACGCCGACGGTGACGGTCTCCAGCGCCTCCAGCAGGGTGACGCCAGCCTCCAGCATCAGCGCCAGCTGGCGCATGATCAGCACCCGCTCGGCGGGTCGCAGGTCGCGGTCGGCGCCGCGGGCCGCGACCGGGACAACCTCGGCGAGGTCGGTGACGACGAAGCCCGCCGCCATCAGCCCGCGCAGCGCCGCCGACTCGTCGCGCGCCCGCACCACATCGCGCACACGCCGCCCGTCGCGATTCACCGCGCCGTACCGGAACTGCCGCTCGTGGCTCTGCTCGAGACTCGACACGGCGCCCCTCAGACCCCGCCCAGCTGAGGCGTTTGCATGGCGCGGAACCTAGCCCACCGCCCGTAGGACAGGAAGGCATCGGGTTGGCGACTCCCCCGCCCCGATGCGGACGTCGAAACAGCCCCTCTTGTCTGCTAGGAGGTACGGCCGTGGCTGGGTCCCAAACTGCAGATAGCCTCCTCCGGATTGCGCAGATGCGACAGCGCGAGGGCAGGCTGGACGAGGCCTGTGCGCTGTTCGAGCGCGCGGTGGGTCTGGCGCCGCAGGACCCAGCGGCATGGACCTCCTTCGCCAGCAGCCTGCTCGTCTCACGTCGTCCGCAGGCGGCGCTCGAGGCCTGCGACGCCGGGCTGGCGCGCCTGCCGCGGTCCGCCGCCCTGCATTGCGCCAGGGCCCGCGTGTTGCGGAGTCTGGGCCAGATCGACGCGGCCAGCGCCGCGCTGCGGCAGGCGTTGGCGATCGATCCGGCCAGCAGCGAGGCGCGCTTCGATCTGGCGCTCCAGGCCGTCGAAGCCGGCGACTGGGACGGGGCGGCGGCCGTCGCCGGGCCGCTCCTGGCGCAGCCCGCGCCCGATCCCAGAATCGACTGGCTGGCGGCGCGCATCGCCCTGGGGCGGGGGGATCTCGTCACGGCGGCCGAGCGCTCGGCGCGGGCGGTGAACGGCGGCGCGATGGCGCCGGACCAGTTCGCCGAGACCGCGCTCTTGATGGGCGAGGCGCTGGACGGCCTGGGGCGGACCGGCGAGGCGTTCCAGGCGTTCAGCCGCGGCAAGGGGGCGCTGCGGGCGTTCTATGCCGAGCGCGCGGCGAGCCGCGAGAGCGAGGTCGGCAAGCTGCAGCGCCTCGCGGCCTGGTTCCGCGCGGCCGACGCCGCGCCCTGGCGCGACGCGCCGGCGGGGGTGGCGCGCTCCGACGTCCGCGCTCACGCCTTCCTGGTCGGGTTTCCCCGTTCCGGCACCACGCTGCTGGAACAGGCGCTGGCGGGACACTCGGAACTCGTCGCGCTGGAAGAGCCGCCGACCCTTGCGGAAGCCTATGATAAATTCCTGGCCGAGCCCGCGGGCCTGGCGCGACTGGCGGCGCTGACACCCCGTGAGGCCGAGCATTGGCGCGGCGTCTATTGGCGTGTGGTCGCCGAGTGCGGGGCGGTCGTGGAGGGCAAGGTGTTCCTCGACAAGGCGCCGGCCGGGACCCTGTACCTGCCGCTTGTCGCCAAGCTGTTTCCCGAGGCGAAGGTGCTGTTCGCCCTCCGCGACCCGCGCGATGTGGTGCTGAGCTGTTTTCGGCAGAGCTTCCAGATGAACGCGCTCACCTACGCCTTCACTGACCTCGCCGAGACCGCGCGCTGCTACGCCGCGGCGATGGACCTAGCGGGGGTCTATCGCGACGTACTGCCGATCCAGCCGCTGGAGGTGCGTTACGAGCGGCTGATCGACGACTTCGAGGGCGAGCTGGGGCGGATCGCGGGACTCCTTGGGCTCGAGCTGACGCCGGCCATGCTCGACGTCGCCGCCACCGCCGGCCGGCGCGCGGTGCGCACGCCGAGCGCGCCGCAGGTTCGCGCCGGTCTGAACCGCCAGGGCATCGGCCGCTGGCGCGCCTATGCGGCCGAGCTCGCGCCCGTCATGCCGACCCTGGCGCCCTGGCTGGAGCGCCTCGGCTACGGCGGCGAAGGATAGGCGTCCAGAACCGGGCCGAGCGCCGCCTTCAGCGGGTCCAGCCACGACTCGAACCGGCGCCAGCTGTCCACGCCGTCGGCGTAGATCGGCCGGCGCACCTGCTCGGAGCTGGGCGTCGCCACCGCGCGGGGGTTCTCGAAGAAGCGCAGGCAGACCGGATCGAACGGCAGGCCGAGCGCCTCCAGCAGGCGGCGCACCTGGCCCTCGGTGTCGGCGACCAGGTCCTCGTAGATCACACGGGTCACCTGGCCCGGCAGCACGGCGTCGAAGTGCGCCATCAGGTCGACGTAGTCGGCGTAGTAGCGGCCGAGGTCGCCGAGGTCGTAGGCGAAGTCGAAGCCGCCGGCGAAGTGCTGGCGGAACGCCGAGACGCAGCAGGCCAGCGGGTGGCGGCGCACGTCGACGATGCGCGCGTTCGGCAGCATCAGCCGGATCAGGCCGACGTGCTGGAAATTCCATGGCGCCTTGTCGATGAACCGAGCGCGGCCGAGGCGGCGCTGGACGCGGGTGCGGGCGAGGTAGTCGTGCCCGAGCTGGTCGAACACGGCGCGGGGCAGCGCCGCGAGCGAGGCGGGGTGGGGCAGGTCGGGGGCCAGACGGGCGGTCCAATCGGCCATCGCCTGGATGTCCATCAGCTCGCGCGTGCCTTCGACCTGCGGATGGCTGGCCAGGATCTGTTCGACCAGGGTCGAGCCCGACCGCGGCAGGCCGACGATGAAGATCGGGTCGCCGGCCGGATCGCCCCAGCCGGCGCGCTCGGCGAAGAAGTCGCGGGTGAAGAGCGATTTCGAGCGTTGGACCAAGGCGGTGGTCGCGTCGGCGTCGTAGGCGCGCAGGCCGCGCTGCAGGGCGTTGGCGCTGGCGTAGTGGGCGAAGGCCCCGGCGTCGCGGCCGTCGTCTTCGTCCGCCTTGGCGAGGGCGAAGTGGATCAGGCTCCGGTCCGCCGGGTCGGCCTCCGGGGCGGCGAGCTGTTGGTCCATGCGCGCCCGATCGTCGGGCGTGAAGCGATAGGACTTCAGGTTGGCCAGGCTCCACCAGGCCTCGGCGCGGGCGGGATCGAGGGTGAGGGCGCGCTGGAACGCGGCGACGGCCTCGTCGATGCGGCCGAGGGTGCGCAGGCCGGCGCCATGGACGATCCAGGCCTGCGGCTGGTCTGGGAAGTCCTCGAGCAGGGCGGCCGTCACTACCGCGGCGCCGGCGTAGTCGCCGATCTCCGCCAGGATGGCGGCTTTCGCCGCCCGGCAGCGCGTATTGCGCGGCTCGCGGACCAGCAGCCGGTCCAGCTCAGCCAACGCCTCGTCGTGCCGGCCCTGGCGATGCAGCAGCAGCGCCAGCGACTGGCGGGCCAGGTGCAGCTGCGGGGCCCGCTCCAGACAGTGAACCAACAGCGCTTCGGCGGCGGCGAGCTCGCCGCGCCTGGCCAGCGCCTCGGCCATCAGGTGCGCGGCGGGCAGGTTCGAACCGTCGGCGTTCAGCAGCACCCGCAACCCCCGCTCGGTGTCGAGCGGCCGTCCGTCCGCCAGCGCATCCGCGGCGGGACGCAGGCGCAGGTCCGGAATGACGGCCGCCAGCATGCGATCGTAGGCGCGCTGAGCGCCGGCGACGTCACCACTGACGAGGCGGATGTCGGCGAGCAGGCGCCAGGCGACGCCGAGCCGCGGATTCGCCTCTACACCCCGTTCCAGGGACAGGGCGGCGTCGCGGCTGCGCCCCTGCACGAGCAGCCGTTGCGCTTCCTCGTAGCTGGCGGGCGCTGAGTTCGGCATCCGCGGTTGGCTCCTCTGGCGGCCCAGGAGTCTGCCGGACCCGAGCCGCCCGCCACAAACAAAAACGCGGAGCGGCGAGCCGCTCCGCGTAAGTTTGGGGGGATGGGAGGACCCCTTAGAACTTCACGTGCACGCCGGCGTAGACCTGGGTGCCGTTCTCGTAGACGGCGCGCACCTGGGTCGGGACGGCGGCGTAGTACTTCAGCAGCTCGTCGGTCAGGTTGAGAGCATCGACGCTGAGCGTGATGTTCTTGGTGAGGTTGAAGTTGGCCGAGGCGTCGAGCTCGCCGTTGCCGGCTTCGTTTTCCTGCGAACTGCGGTCCAGGCCGACGAAGTAGTGCGAACGGTAGGTGTAAGCCAGCCGCACGTTGAACTTTTCGACCTCGTAATAGCCGACGAGGTTGTAGGTCACCTTCGAGGTGCCGACGAGCGGGGCGCCCGACACGTCCTCGCCATCGACGTAGGTAAAGTTGCCCTGGAAACCGAAATTCCACGGCAGCGGCTGCTGCACCTGGAGCTCGACCCCCTTCAGCTGGCCGGACGTGTTGGTCGGCGAACTGATCGTGTACGGCTTGAACACGGGCGCGCCGGGCTTCGACAGGAACTGGTCGAGGAAGGTCTCCTGCGACGTGCCGAAAGTGACGTAGGACGACAGGTCGTCGTAGAAGACGCTGATCGCGGCGACCGCCGTCGGCGCGTAGTACCACTCCAAAGCCGCGTCATAGACCGCGGCCTTGACCGGCTTCAGGTTCGCATTGCCGCCGTTGCCGGTGAGGGTCAGGTCGGTCAGCGTCACCGTGCCGCCGAGCGCGCTGTAGTCGGGCCGCGACATGGTCTCGGCCGCCGACAGCCGCAGCGCGAGGTTCTTTTGCAGGTCGAAGGTGAAGTTCACGCTGGGCAGCGGGTCGAAGTAGTCGTGCTGCACGTGGTTGATCAGGTAGGGACCGAAGGCTGACGTCGTGATCGCGCCCGGCGCCGTGGCCGCGGTTGGCACGTTGGTGAAGGCGTTCTCCTGGGTGTCCACCAGGCGGACGCCGAAGTTGCCGCGCCAGCCGTCGCCGGCGACGTGAGCCATCACGTAGCCCGCGTAGTCGTTCTCCTGCACCTTGAACGAGCCGGGCCAGTAGTAGTTCTGCGGCTGATGGATCGCCGAGATCGGGCCGTGGACGCCGTCGCTGATGCTGTTGAGAATGTTCTGGATGGTCTGCGGATTACCGGCGATCGGCACCAGCAGGCCCGGAATGCCGAGCGCGCTGGCGTTGAAGCCGCTCGGGTACGACGTGGGATTGGTCGCCGCGAACGGCATCGGCGGGCTGGTCCAGCAGGCGCCGTTGGCGCCCAGAGAGCAGCCACGATCCCAACCGTCGACCTGGCGCGTGTGCTCAGCCGCGTGGAAGCCAAACTCGACGTTCTTGAAGACGCCCGAGTCGACGTCGTAGTCGCCGTCGACCTGGCCGTAGATCTCGCTGTCCTTCGAAGTGAAGGTCTCGTTCCAGGCCCAGTCGTTGGCGAGGCCCGCGGGGCTCTGCGGATTGACGTTGGTCGGCGTGACCAGCCAGCCATTGCCCGAGGGCGAGAAGGAGATGCCGGTGGCGGCGTCGCTTTCGAACGACGGTGAGCTGGCGGTCTGGCCCTGGCCCTGCGTGTAGCCGATCTTGCCCTTAAGGGTTAGCTTGTCGCTGACGCGGAACTTGCCGTCGAGGTTGATGTAGTAGGTGTAGGCGTTGGCGCCGGGGCGGACGATATTGTCGACCACGAGCCCGTCGACCGGCTTGCCCTGCTGGCCTGCGGCCACGAACGGCGAAGCTGGCGCGATCTGCGGCCAGACCGCCGACGTCAGCGTGTTGTTCGCCACCGTGAAGCTGGTCGGCAGGTTGTTGTTGAGTTCGTTCGAGCCCCAATACATGTAGTTGTCATTGACGTTGCTCGCCGTCAGCTTCGAGTAGAAGCCGTCGAGATTGAGTTCGACGCGGTCGTCCGGCCGCCACTCGACGTCGAAGTGGCCGCCCTCGCGGGTCTTTTCCTGCTGGAACAGGGTCGAGCCGATCAGGGTCTGGGCCTCGACGCCGACCAACGACGGGTTGGCCGCGCCGATCGGCATGGCGGCGGTGATCGGGGTATAGCCCAAGGTCTCCTGACCGAAGCGCTCGACGCTGCGGTCTTCGTAGAAGCCCTGCAGGGAGACGCCGAAGGTGCCGTCGTTGTTTGCCCAGGCCAGTGTGCCGTTGACCTGCGGCTTCCACGAGCCGGTCAGACTGTTGTAGGCGCCTTCGGCAGTCCCCGAGAACATGATCGTACGGCCGTGGGCCAGGTCGAGCGCGCTGGGCGTCAGCAGATCGACCACCCCGGCGACGCCGCCTTCGAGCAGCGAAGCGTCCTGCGTCTTGTAGACCACCGTCGACTGCACCATCTCGGAGGGAAGCAGGGTGAAGCTCACGCTGCGGCCGACGGTCTGGAACTGATCGAGGATAAACCAGTCCCCGGTGGCAATGCCGTGACCGTCGACCGTGACCTGGGTGAGGCTTGGCGAGGTGCCGCGGACGCTGACGCGGTCGTTCTCGTCGAAACCGCCTTCGCCGCTCGCGGCCGACTCGGTGTTAACCCCGGGAATGCGCTGCAATGCGTCGGCGACGTTCTTGTCCGGCAGCTTGCCGATATCTTCCGCCGAGACCGCGTCGACCTGGTCTACATTGGCGCGCTTGATTTCAATGGCGCGCTGAAGCGATTCCTTGATGCCGGTGACGATGATCTCGCTGACCGCATTGCCGCCGGTATCGGTGCTGGTGGCGGTGTCCGCCAAGGCAGGCGCCGTGGCGCACAGGACGGCGGCGATGCTGGTCGAGCCCAGCAAGATCGGCTTCCGGAGGGTCATGGTTCTTCTCCCCGCTTGGGCCGTCCGAACCGGCAGCCCGCCCCTAAGTCCATTTACGTACCAATCGAGCCATCGTGCCCGCAAAAAGCAGACCAATGGTCCTGGAATTCGCAAAGCTGTCATTAAAGCTAAGCCGAATGCAAGCCCAAAAGCGCACCAATCGCGTACCAATCATTTATTGGTATGCAAATGGTATTCATATGTGGCAGAGATGTCGCGAGGCGGGGGCCGGACGGGGTCTGCGCCTTCTGCGATGTGGAAAGGATGACCTGAGTGGCGTCGTTCGCCGATGTGATCGGGAGCCTCGATGAGCAGGGCCGCGCGCCGCTGTACCAGCAGCTGCAGCGGGCGTTGCGCGGCGCCATCACCGAGAATCGCCTGGCTGCCGATGAGGCGCTGCCGCCCGAGCGCGACCTGGCCGAGGAGTTCGGCGTCTCGAGGATCACCGTGCGCAAGGCGTTGGACGCGCTGGTCAGCGAGGGCTTGCTGACCCGCCGCCAAGGCGCCGGCACCTTCGTCGCCTCGCGGGTGGAGAAAAGCTTCTCCAAGCTCTCGTCGTTCACCGAGGACATGATCTCGCGCGGCCGGCGGCCGGAAAGCGTCTGGCTGAGTCGCTCGGCCGGCGCGGTGACGCCGGAGGAATCGCTGACCTTGGGCCTCAGCCCCGGCGCGCTGGTCTATCGCTTCAACCGCATCCGCTACGCCGACGGCTCGCCGATGGCGCTGGAGTATTCCACCGTGCCCGGCTTCAGTCTGCCGTCCGAGAACGCGGTGGAAGAGTCGCTCTATGAGTCGCTCGACAAACACGGCTCGCGGCCGGTGCGGGCGCTGCAACGCCTGCGCGCCGTGCTGTTCACCGCGGAGCGGGCGCGGCTGCTGGGGGTGCCGGATGGCTCGCCCGGGCTGCTGATCGAGCGGCGCGGGTTCCTGCGCGATGGCCGGCCGGTCGAGTTCACCCAAAGCTACTACCGCGGCGACGCCTACGACTTCGTCGCCGAGCTCAACACCTCGGCGTCCTAGGAATCTTGCGGAGAGCCGCCGTGCGTACTGCCGAAGAGTACCGGAAGGCCGCCGACGCGACCCGGCTCGGCCGTGAGGCCGCCGAGGCGCCGGCGGTGGTGCGGGCCCAGCTCGGCGCGAACGAGCCGGTGTTGCGCGACCTCGCGGCGCGGCTGCGCCAGCATCCGCCGCGAGCGGTCGTGACCCTGGGCCGCGGCAGCTCCGACCATGCCGCGACTTTCGCCCGCTACTTGATCGAGACGCGGCTGGGGGTGATGACCGCGTCGACCCCGCCATCGATCGCCTCGATCTACGACGCCGCGCCGGCGATGGCCGATACGCTGTGCCTGGTGATCTCGCAGTCGGGTCGCAGCCCCGACCTGCTGGCCAGCGCCGAGGCGGCCCGCTCGGCCGGCGCGCTGGTGGTGGCGATGGTCAACGATGCGACCTCGCCCCTGGCCGAACTGGCGGACATCACCGCGCCGCTGCTGGCCGGGCCCGAGCTCAGCGTCGCGGCGACCAAGTCCTACATCGGCGCGCTCAGCGCCATCGTGCAACTGGTCGCCCACTGGAGCGCCGATACGGCGCTGCTGGGGGCGTTGGCGCGGCTGCCGGACCTGTTGGACGAGGCGTGGGCGCAGGACTGGAGCGCCGCGCTGCCCCTGCTGGAGGATGCGCGGAGCCTGTATGTGCTCGGCCGCGGCGTCGGCTTCGGCGTCGCCGAGGAGGCGGCGCTGAAGCTGAAAGAGACCTGCGGGCTGCACGCGGAAGCGTTCAGCGCGGCCGAGGTGCGGCACGGGCCGATGGCGCTGGTCGGCCCGGACTTCCCGGTGCTCGCCTTCGCCCAGGGCGACGAGACCCGCGCCGGCGTCGAGGCCGCGCTGGCCGCGGCGGCGGCGCAGGGCGCGCCGGCGATCAAGGCCGGCGGCGCCGAGCAGGCCGGGGTCCTGACCCTGCCAACCAGCGACGCTTGTCCGATCCTGGAGCCGATCGCCTACGCGCTCAGCTTCTACCGCCTGGTCGGCGCCTTGGCGCTGGCGCGCGGGCTCGACCCGGACCGCCCGCCGCACCTGACCAAGATCACCGAGACCACCTGATGGCGCTGGCCCTCATCAACGGCAAGGTGATGACCGACCGCGGGCTGGTCGAGGGGCTCGCGGTCCGGATCGAGGGCGACCGCATCGCTTCGCTCGGCCCGCGCGACGAGGTGACGGGTGGCGCGCAGGTGCGCGATCTTCAGGGCGCGCTGCTGCTGCCGGGCTTCATCGACACCCAGGTCAACGGCGGCGCGGGCCTGCTGTTCAACGACGAGCCGACCGCCGCGACCATCGCCGCGATCGGCGCCGCGCACCGCCGCTTCGGCACCACCGGCTTCCTGCCCACCCTGATCAGCGACGACCTCGGCGCGGTGAAGGTGGCGATCGACGCGGCGCGCGAGGCGATCGGCGCGGCGTCGCCGGGCGTGCTCGGCATCCACATCGAGGGCCCGTTCCTGAGCGTGACCCGCAAGGGCATCCACGACGCTTCGAAGTTGCGCCGCACCGACCCAAGCTCGTTCGCGCTGCTGACCTCGCTTGGAGTCGGCCGCACTCTGGTGACCCTGGCGCCGGAGGAGACCAGCCTGGAGACCATCGCGCGGCTCGTCCAGGCGGGCGTCGTGGTCTCCGCCGGCCACAGCAACGCGCCCTACGCGGCCGTGCGCGCCGCGCTCGATCACGGTCTCAGTGGCTTCACCCACCTGTTCAACGCCATGTCGCCGCTGACCAGCCGAGAACCGGGCGTGGTCGGCGCCGCGCTGGAGGACGACAGGGCCTGGTGCGGGATCATCGTCGACGGCGTGCACGTCGATCCGGTGGTGCTGAAGCTGGCGCTGCGGCTGCGGCCGCATGAGCGCTTCAACCTGATCACCGACGCCATGCCCTGCGTCGGCTCGGCCGAGACCACCTTCCAGCTGCAGGGCAAGACCATCACCGTGCGCGACGGCGCCTGCTTCGACGACGAGGGCACGCTCGCCGGCTCGGCGCTGGACATGGCCAGCGCGGTGCGTAACGCGGTGCGGATGCTGGGGCTCGACCTCGCCGACGCCTCGCGGATGGCCAGCCGCAACCCGGCCGAGTTCCTCGGCCTCGACCATGAACTCGGCCGCATCGCCCGCGGCTGCTTCGCCGACCTGGTCTTGCTCGACGACGATCTGCAGGTGCTTGAGACCTGGATCCACGGCCGCGCCAGCGCCGAGACGGACGCGGCGGGCGCCCGTGCCTAGGCTGGGTTCGTTGTTCGCTGGATCGCGAGAGGCCGCACTTGCCACGGCGTCCTTCTCCCCTTGCGGGAGAAGGTGTCGGCGAAGCCGACGGATGAGGGGTCGCGCCGAATTTAGCCCATTCGCCCAAAGGCTTAATCGTCGAAAGCCGGCGCGACCCCTCATCCGGCGGGCATACGCCCGCCACCTTCTCCCGCAAGGGGAGAAGGATGTTCGGGTCTTGATCGGGAAATGTGTGAATCTCGCAGCCCCGCGCAAGGGGTCGTAGAATGCCAACCAGGCTCCTGGCCGCAGTGGCCCTGATCCTCGCAGCGCTGGCGGTCGCGGTCCAGGCGCTGGGCCAGACCCCGACCGTCCGCAGCCAATCCGTCGACGTCACGCCCCGCCCACTAGTCGCGGAGGTGCGTTACGGCGCGTCGGTCACCTTCGCCGACGGCGACCCGGTGGTCACCGCCCCCGGCGACGCCAGCGCGCGGCGGGCGGCGCTGTATCTGGTCGACCTGGCGCGCCGGAGCCGCGATCTGAAGTTCCGCCTGGCGAGCACCCGCCGGCAGGACCCGATCGCCATCGAGCTGGTGCGGGGCGGCGGCGCCGGCGCGGAAGGCTACACGCTCGACGTCTCGCAGAACGGCGCCCGGATCACCGCGGCGAGCGACGCCGGCCTGTTCTACGGCGCGGTGAGCCTGTGGCAGCTGCTGACGCCCGATCCTGGCGCCGGGCAAGTGACGCTGCAGCCGATGCACATCGTCGATGCGCCCCGCTTCGCCTACCGCGGCCTGCTGCTGGACTCCGCGCGCCACTTCCAGTCGCCGGCGTTCGTCGAGCGCATGATCGACTGGATGGCGCTGCATAAGCTCAACCTGCTGCAGTGGCACCTGACCGACGATCAGGGCTGGCGCATTCAGATCCGCAAGTATCCGCGGCTGACCAGCGTCGGCGCCTGGCGCGCGCCGCACGATCCCGCGACCGGCGAGCCCAGGCGCTACGGCGGCTTCTACACCCAGGCGCAGATCCGCCGGATCGTCGCCTATGCCGCCGCGCGCCATGTCACCATCGCGCCGGAGATCGACATGCCGGGGCACGCACTCTCGGCCATCCTCGCCTATCCGAGGCTGGGGACGACCAAAGCCGATGCGAAGACCCAAAGCGACTGGGGCATCTTCCCTGACATCCTGAACCCCAGCGACCACACCTACGCTTTCATGACCGACGTCCTGACCGAGGTGATGGCGCTGTTCCCAGGTCCTTGGATCAACGTCGGCGGCGACGAGGCGGTGAAGGACCAGTGGAAGGCCTCGCCGGTGGTGCAGGCGCAGATGAAGCGCCTCGGCATCGCCAGCGAGGACGCGCTGCAGGGCTGGTTCACCGCCCGCATCGGCAAGTTCATCACCGACCATCACCGCAGGATGATCGGCTGGGACGACATCATGGTCGGCGGCGACGCCCTGCCAGCCGACGCGGCGACGGTGTCCTGGCATCTCGACGGCGCGCTGAAGGCGGTGGGCGCGGGCCACGACACGGTGATCGCCACCGCGCCGACGCTCTATTTCGACAACCGCCAGGCCGACCTGCCGAGCGAACCTACCGGCCGCGGCGCGATCGTCTCGCTGGCCGACGTCTATGCGGTCGACCCCGCGCCGGCGACCATGGCGCCGGCGGCCAGGGCCCATATCATCGGCGTCCAGGCCAACCTGTGGACGGAGCACATGCGCACCGATCAGGACGTCGCGAGGATGGCCTTCCCCCGGGCAGCGGCGCTGGCCGAGGTCGCCTGGAGCGCGCCGGAGCGCAAGGACTGGATGGACTTCGAGGCGCGCCTGCCGGCCGAGCTGACCCGCTACGGCCGCTTCGGTCTCGATCCCGACACCGGTGCGGTGGGCGTGAGGGTGGCCGAGCAGACGGTTGGCGGCGCGGAGACGGTGACGCTGTCGACCCAGCTGGGCCTTGGCAAGATCACGTACACCCTCGATGGCGGCGTCCCGGATGGGGGATCGCCCGTCTACCAGTCGCCGATCCAGATCACCGCGCGAACCCGTCTGCGCGCCGCCGCCTGGTTCGGCGATGCGGGCGGCGGGCCGGAGCTCGATCGGGTAGTCGATCCGGCCGGTCCCCAGCGGCGCCAAAGCCAGGAACTGACGCTCTGCACCAGCAAGGTCGCGCTGAACCTCGACGGCCAGAACGCCGCCCAGCGCAGGCAGCCGTACCTGGTCGACGTGATGAACCCCTGCTGGATCTGGCCCCAGGCGGACCTCACGCGCCTCGGCGCGCTGCGCGTCGCCGTAACCCGACTGCCGTTCAACTTCCAGATCGGGGCCGACGTGGCCAAGATCGTGCTGCATCCGCCTTCGACGCCGAGCGGCGAACTCGAGGTCCGCGCCGACGGCTGTGCGGGCGAGCCGATCGCGCGGCTCTCGCTGGCGCCGGCGCTGTCGAGCAACGGCGTGAGCGTGATCTCAGGCAAGCTGCCACCGCTCGCCGGGCCGCATGACCTCTGCCTGAGCTTCACCGCCACGAAACTCGATCCGATGTGGGTGCTGGCCTGGGTCGAACTGGCGCCGGCGCGATGAGCGAGATCCTGACGCTGCTGGCGCCGTTGGCCGGCTGGGCGATGCCCTTGGCCGAGACGCCCGATCCGGTGTTCGCCGAGAAGATGCTGGGCGATGGCCTGGCGATCGATCCGACCGTCGGCGAGCTGCGCGCGCCGTGCGACGGCGAGGTGATCGGGCTGCACGCCTGCTCTCACGCGGTGACGCTGCGCGCGGCGAACGGGGCGGAGATCCTGCTGCACGTCGGCCTGGAAACGGTACGTTGCGGCGGCGCCGGCTTCGAGGCGCAGACCGCCATCGGCCGCAAGGTCAGGGCCGGCGATCTGCTGCTGCGCTTCGATCTCGAGCTGCTGGCGCGCCAGGCCGCCAGCCTGGTCTCGCCGATCGTAGTGATCAACGGCCGCGGCTTCGCCGTCGAGCCGCTGGCGACGGGCCGCGAGGTCGCGTTCGGCGAGCCGGTGCTGGCGCTACGCCCGACCGGGACCACCGAACCGATCGCGGCCGCGGCCGCGGCGAGCGAGACGCTGCGGCGTCGGGTCAAGGTCGCCTTGGCGCACGGCCTGCACGCCCGGCCGGCGGCGCTGGTCGCCAAGGAGGCCGCGACCTTCGCCGCCGAGATCGCCGTGGAGATCGCCGGACGCAGCGCCAACGCCAGGAGCCCGGTCGCGGTGATGGCCTTGGGCGTACGTTTCGGCGACGAGATCGAGTTCGTCGCCAGCGGCGATGACGCCGCCGCGGCGCTCGAGGCGCTGGTGGCGCGGGTCGCACAACGCGACGCGGAAGCGCCGGTCGCCGTGGTGGAAACGCTGGCGCCGCCGGCGCCCGGGCCGACGTCGCCGCTGAGCGCGCTCGGCGGCGTGCCGGCTGCGCCGGGCCTGGCCATCGGCGCCGCGGTGCGCCTGGTCGAGCCAGAGGTCGCGGTGATCGAAGCGGCTGGCGCGCCGGACGCCGAGCATGCGGCGTTGGCGGCGGCGCTGGACGCCGTCAGGGCGGCGCTCACCGGCCGGCTCGTGGGCGAAACCGATCAGCGCCGTGAGATCGTCGAGGCGCACCTGGCGTTCCTCGGCGATCCGGAGCTGCGGCAGACGGCGCGCGGCGCCATCGCCACGGGACAGAGCGCCGGGGCGGCCTGGGCCTTCGCCATCGGCGGCTACGTCGACCAGCTGCGCGGCGTCGGCGATGCGCGGATGATGGAGCGCGCCGCCGATCTCAACGACCTCAAGCGGCAGGTGCTGCTGCGGCTTTCGGGCGAGGCCGCCCCGACGCTGCGGCTGCCCGACAACGCCATCATCCTGGCCGACGACATCCTGCCCTCGCAGCTAATGGAGCTGGATGCGTCGCGCGTGGCGGGGCTGGCGATCAGCCGCGGGGGTCCGACCTCGCACGTCGCCATCCTGGCTGCGGCGATGAATATTCCGGCGGTCGTGGCGTTGGGGCCGCGGGTGCTGTCGATCGAGGACGGCGCCCTGGTGATCCTCGACGGCGACAACGGGCGGCTGCAAGTGGCCCCGAAGTCGGCCGAGATCGCCGCGGCCCAGACCCGGCTCGCCGAGCGCCGCACGCGCCGCGCCAGGGCCATGGCCGCCGCCGCCGAGCCCGGCCGCACCGCCGATGGCGTGCGGATCGAGGTGTTCGCCAACCTCGGCGCCGTGGAAGAGGCCGCGTCGGCCGTCGAGAACGGCGCGGAAGGCTGCGGCCTGTTGCGCACCGAGTTCCTGTTCATGGACCGCGACGCGCCGCCCGGCGAAGACGAGCAGCTGGCCGCCTACCAGGCCATCGCCACGGCGCTGGATGGCCGGCCGCTGATCATCCGCACCCTCGACATCGGCGCGGACAAGCCGGCGTCCTACCTGGAGCTGCCGCGCGACGAGAACCCGGCCCTGGGCGTCCGCGGCGTGCGGGTCAGCCTGGCCTGGCCGCAGCTGCTGCGCGCCCAGCTGCGCGCGATCCTGCGCGTGCGTCCGGCGCCGCAGATCATGCTGCCGATGGTTTCCAGCCTGGCCGAGCTGCGCGCGGTGCGCGCGGTGCTGGCGGAGCTGGCGGCCGACCTGGGTGTGCCGTCGCCGAAGCTCGGCGTGATGGTCGAGACGCCGGCGGCGGCCGTCACCGCCGACCTGCTCGCGGCCGAGGCCGACTTCCTCTCCATCGGCACCAACGACCTGGCGCAGTACGCGCTGGCGATGGACCGCACCAATCCGCAGCTCGCCGCCCAGGTCGACGCCATGCATCCGGCGGTGCTGCGCCTGGTTCGCGATGCTGCGGCGGGCGGCGCGAAGCACGGGCGGCCGGTGTCGGTCTGCGGCGGTCTGGCCTCGGACCTGGCGGCGGCGCCGATCCTGATCGGGCTTGGCGTCACCGAACTGTCCGCCTCGCCGGCGGTCGTGCCGGAACTGAAGGCGGCGATCAGATCGCTGACGATGGCGCAGTGCCGCGAGATCGCCGAGCGGGCGCTGAACCAGACCTCCGCCGCCGAGGTGCGGGCGCTGCAACTCGCCGCCGCGCCCGCCGCGCCGAAGATGGGAGCCGCCTCATGAGCCGCATCACCAACGCCGTCGGCGTGCTGCAACCACTCGGCCGCGCGCTGATGCTGCCGATCGCGGTGCTGCCTGTGGCCGGGCTGCTGCTGCGGTTGGGCCAGCCTGACCTGCTGGCGATCCCGTTCATGGCCGCAGCCGGCGATGCGATCTTCCACAATTTGGGTCTGATCTTCGCCATCGGCGTCGCCGTCGGCTTCGCCAAGGACGGCAACGGCGCGGCGGGTTTGGGCGGGGTGGTCTGCTTCCTGATCGCCAGCAACGGCGCGCAGGCGCTGATGACCGTGCCGCCCGACGCCCTCGTTGGCTTCACCGGCAAGAGCACCGATCTCGCGAGCGCTGCGTTCAAGGCCAAGGCGATCTTCCGCCTCAGCGTGCCGCTCGGCATCCTCTCCGGCGTCATCGCCGGCGTGTTCTACAATCGCTTCGGCGCGATCAAGCTGCCGGAATACCTCGCCTTCTTCGGCGGCCGGCGGTTCGTGCCGATCGTCAGCGGCCTGGCGGGCCTGGCGCTGGCGCTGGCGTTCGGCCTCGGCTGGAGCACGCTGAGCGGCGGCATCGACGGCCTGAGCCACGGCATCGTCGCCGCCGGGCCGTTCGGGCTGTTCGCCTATGGTGTGATGAACCGGCTGCTGATCGTCACCGGCCTGCACCACATCCTCAACAACGTCGCCTGGTTCATCATCGGCGACTTCCACGGCGCCAGCGGCGATCTGAACCGCTTCTTCGCCGGCGATCCCACCGCCGGGGCGTTCATGAGCGGCTTCTTCCCGGTGATGATGTTCGGACTGCCGGCCGCGTGCCTGGCGATGTGGCGCAGCGCGCGGCCCGAGCGGCGCGCGGACGTCGGCGGCATGCTGGGCTCGCTGGCGCTGACCTCGTTCCTGACTGGCGTCACCGAGCCGATCGAGTTCAGCTTCATGTTCCTGGCGCCGGGCCTGTTCGTCCTGCACGCAGTGCTGACCGGGCTCTCCATGGTGCTGATGAATGCGCTGCAAGTGCGGCTGGGCTTCAGCTTCTCCGCCGGCCTGTTCGACTATGTGATCAACTTCGGCCGGGCGACCCGGCCCTGGCTGCTGCTGCCGATCGGGCTGGGCTATTTCGGCGTCTACTACGCGGTGTTCCGCTTCGCGATCGTCCGCTTCGACCTGAAGACGCCGGGCCGCGAGCCGCCGGAAGAAACGGCGGCCGCGCCAGTGCTGACCGGCGACCGGCCCAGGGCCCGCGGCTTCATCGAGGCGCTGGGCGGGGCGGGGAACCTGATCTCGGTCGACGCCTGCACCACGCGGTTGCGCCTGGTGGTCGCCGACCAGACAGCGGTGAACGAGCCGGTGCTGAAGGCGTTGGGGGCCCGCGGCATGGTGCGCCCCTCGCCGCGCGACCTGCAGGTGGTGCTGGGCCCGATCGCCGACGAAGTGGCGCGGGAGATGCGCGAGGTGATCTCGGCGACGCCGCAGGGGGCGGCGGTCGCCGTGGTTGCGATGGAGGCGCCGACGCCCTCCGTGGCCCCCGATCCGGCGCTCCCTGCCGCGATCCTAGCCGCTCTCGGCGGGGCGAAGAACGTCGCGGCCGTCGAGGCGGCCTCCAACCGCCTGCTGGTCGGCCTCGCCGATCCGGCCGCCATCGACGAGCCGGCCCTGCGCCGGCTGGGCGTCCGCGGCATGGCCCACACGGCTGCCAGTCGGATGCAGCTGATCCTGGCCGGCCAGGCCGCTGACGCGGCCGCCAGCATCGGCGCTCTGCTCGCAGCCTAGATCCGCCCCGCCTCGCCCACCAACCGCGCGGGCCCTGGGACGCCGCGGAGTTGACATGCGCGGGCTGTTTGTCGCGCACTCCTTCGGCTGACGTCCGCTACAGGTCGGTCAATCCATTGCAAGCGAGGGCGCCTCATGCGTGTTCCTGACCAGAACCTGGCCGAGGTGCGGGAGCGGGGGTTTACGATCGTCGAGGGGTTCCTCGACGCCGAAACGCTGCGGGCGGCGCAGGAGGCGCTCTGGGGGGTGTTTCCGCGGCCGGACGACTACTTCGCCGACCCGTCGCGCTATCCCGACTTCGCGGCCAGCCAGTTCGCCGGCATCCGCGTCTTCCCCTATCGCGACTGGGCGCTGAACGCGCTGCCGGTCTATCCGGACCTCACCGACGCGGCCGAGCGGTTTCTGGGGGCCAGCGACGTCGAGATCTACAAGATCGAGCTCTGGGCCAAGTACGCCGGGGCGGTCGACTACGACCAGCCGCACCACCGCGACTACGGCAACCACACGCTGGTGGTGCCTCGGCAGGACGGCGTCCATACCCAGATGACCACCTTCATCCTGCTCTCCGACGTCACCGAGGCGGACGCGCCCACCAAGCTGGTTCCGCTGGAGCACTACCGCGAGCTGCCGCTGGCGCAGCGACGTCAGCCGATGGGCGCCTTGTTCGACAAGGAAGTGCCGATCTGCGGGCCGGCGGGCTCGCTGATGATCTACAAGACCGACGTGCTGCATCGCGGCTCGGCCTTCACGGCGCCGGGCCGCTCGCGTTTCGCCATGCTGATCGACATGCAGCAGCGCGGCTGGCCCTGGAACGGCAAGATGAGCTGGCCGGATCGGGCCGGCCAGGAGGCCATGGGCGGGGCGCTGGAGCGCATGACGCCGCGCCAGCGCGATCTGTTCGGCTGGCCACCGCCCGGCAGCCCCTACTGGAACGCCCAGACCCTGCGCGACGTAGCCGCCCGCTATCCGGGCATGGACATCACCCCGTACGCCGAGGGGGTCGAGCGCACCACGGCCAAGGATGCGATATAAGTTGCGAATCTTTGTGTCTTGAGGACGGCCGACCCGAGTAGACCGTCGATATTGGGCAGGGGTGTCCAGAGAAGCCAAGCAGGTTGTTCGCGTCCAAATTGAGGAAGTCGCCTGGCGCGATGCTTTTGTTAAGACGCTTTTGACTCTGTCTCAAAAAAGCCTAAAAGTCGCCACGGGACATTCGATTACGGCCGTTATGGCCGATGGGGTCATCTATGAAGTGGGTTCGTCAGGCGCTCTTTGCGTCAGCGCTGATCGGTGCGGCTGCAGTCGGTTCGTCGGCGCTCGCCGATACGTATTGGATCAGCCATACCGGTACGCTCCCCGGTAACTGGGAGTCCCTGGACGTCGCGGGCTTTGACACCAATGCGCCGGCCGTCGGGATAGTGTTCACCATAGCAAGTGGCTCGCCCACGGGCGTCGCGGGCACAAATATACTCGTACTCTGCGACGACCTCTTCCACACCGTGTCGGTGCCGGTGGATTATTCCGGGCACCCGCTTATCTATAACAGCGAAAACCTCAACGGTAACTTCTACTACACCAGCGGGGGCACGCAGAACTTCGACCTGGCGCAGGCGAGCAAGCTCGGGCAGTTGGTGACCGAGGCGCAGGATATCAATACGAACGGCGGCAGTGCGGCGCCATCCGATGTCGCCCTCCTGGGCCTCACCCCGGATCAGGAGATCGCCGCCATTCAAGGGGCGATCTGGGGCATCGAGTACAAGACCACCGTGACCGACAACGACAGCACCCCGAACTTCGACACCGCCATCACTGATTTCGAGGCCTTTCCCACGGACCTCACGACGGACGGCATCGGCCTCTATTCCACCAACGGCACGCAGAACCAGCTGCTTGGCGTTCCGCTCGGTACCGAAGGCGGGCCCGGCGGCATCCCGGAACCGGCGGCCTGGCTGACGATGCTGCTCGGCATCACGGCGGCTGGCGCCCTGCTGCGTCGCAGCCGCGCGCTGTCCGCCGTCGTCGCCTGACGGACCCCGGCGAAGACGCCGACATCGTGGACGGGGTTGTTCGGCTCTAGGCGCTTGTCCAGCTTGGCTGTTCGGGCCTAATCGCGCGAATGCCGATCGACCAGCCGACCGACGTCGCACCCCTGGTGGTGCAGACGGCCCAACTGCCACCGGCGGCTGGCGATCCGGCGTTCTCGATCGTCGTGATCGACCCGAAGGTCCTGCAGGTCAGCGACCGGCTCGACGACGCGCTGGCCGCCGCGCCCGGCTTCTCACTGTTCCGCCGCACTTCCAGCCTCGGCGCCAATCCGACCACCCAGGGCGTCTCGCTGCGCGGCATCGCCGGTTCGGGGGCGAGCCGCGCGCTGGTGACGCTGGACGGCGTGCCGCAGAACGACCCGTTCGGCGGCTGGGTGATCTGGACCGGTCTGCCGACGGAGGCGATCGCCGGCGCGACGCTGGTGCGCGGCGCGGGCGCCGGGCCTTACGGCGCCGGCGCGCTGACCGGCGTCGTCGCGCTGCAACAGCCGGCCCACGTCGACGGCGGCTTTCAGGGCGAGGTCGAAGGCGGCTCGCTCGGCTACGCCCGCGCCGCCGGCATCGGCGAGGCCGATTTCGGCAAGAGCCGGCTGTTCCTCGACGCTTCGGGCGAGACCAGCGACGGCTGGATTCCGGTGATCCAGGGGCGCGGCGCCGCCGACCAGAAGCTCACCCTGCACGACTGGAGCGCCGCCGAGCGGATCGAGACCGACCTGAACGGTCTGCTGCTCTCCGAGCGCATCGGCGGCTTCGACGAACGTCGCGGGGCGGGGACGGTGCTCGCCAATGCCGAGGCGCAGGGCGTGCAGGGCAGCCTGACGCTGGTAAAGCCGCCGGGCGACGCCCAGCTCGGCTGGCGGCTGCAGGGCTGGGTTTCGGGCTCCAACCTGGTCAACAGCACCGCCTCGGTGTCCGCCAATCGCAACACCGCGACCTTGGCCAACGACCAGTACGCCACGCCCGCGGTCGGCGCCGGCTTCAACGCCGCCCTGCGCCACGCCGACCCCGGCGCGAGCTGGGAGCTCGGCGTCGACGTGCGGGACTACGACGGCGAGAGCCGCGAGGACCTGTTCAGCCTCGGCAAGCCGACCGGCCAGCGCGTCTCCGGCGGCGGCCAGGCCGTGGCCGGACTCTACGCCGAGGGCAGCCGCACGCTGGGCGGCTGGCTGCTGACCGGCGGTCTGCGCCTCGACGGCTGGGAGGACTACGCCTCCAAGCTGATCCAGACCGGCGCCAGCCCGCTCACCCAGCATCCGGCCGACCGCAGCGGCGTGGTGCCGACCGGTCGGGCCGGGCTGCGGCGCGATCTGTCCGACGGCGTCTACCTGCGCGCCGCCGCCTACGCCGGGTTCCGAGCGGCGACGCTGAACGAGCTGCATCGCTCGTTCCGGGTCGGCAACGACATCACCCTGGCCAACAGCAACCTGGCGCCGGAGCGGCTCTACGGCGTCGAGGCCGGGATTGGCGGGCAGGGACCGCTGAGCTGGGACGCCGATGTGTTCTACAACCGGCTCGGCGATGCGGTGACCAACGTCACCATCGGCAAGGGACCTGGCAGCTTTCCGCTGGCGGGTTTCGTTCCCGCCGGGGGGACGCTGTTCGAGCGGGAGAACGCCGGCGCCGTGAACGCCTACGGTGTCGAGGGTGAGGCCAGCTACCCCGTCTCCGCCGCGTTCGAGCTGCGCGCGGCGTTCGCCTACACCCACGCCAGGGTCGATGGCGCCGCCCAGGCCCCGCAGCTCACCGGCAAGCGCCCGGCCGAGACGCCGGATGCGGTGGTGACCGCCGACGCGGTCTGGCGCGCCGTCGACCGACTCACTCTCAGCGGCGGCCTGCGCTACGAGAGCGACCGTTTCGACGACGACCAGAACACCCGCCGCATCCAGGGCGGAACCGGCGTCGACGCCCGTGCCGACCTGCACATCTCGGATGACCTTGGCGCGTTCCTGGCCGCTGACAACCTGACAGGCGCCCGGCTGCAGACCGGCCGCAGCGCCGCCGGCGTCGTCACCTACGACGCGCCGACGGTGGTGCGGATCGGGCTGATGCTGCGGCGCTAGAGTGGAGGCGCTGGGGGTCTGCGACTGCTCACGGCGGCGGGACCTGATCTGGTCTGAGCACGATATAGCCGGGCGGGGCGGATCCTGCCCCGCCGGTCCAGTAGCGCGGGCGGCCTGCGGAGCGCGCCACCGGCGCTGACGCCGGCTCCAGGGCGCGCATCGGCGGCGCGGCAAGGCTCGGCGCTCCGAGTGACGGCGCCGAGTCGGTCGACGCGTCGGGGTTCGCCGCCACGATCGGCGGCGGCGGTTGCGGGCGGGGGCCGTAGAGCGCCAGCGAGAGCGACTTGCGGCCGGCGCTGAGCGTGACGCCGCGCGGGCCGATCGCGGTCAGTCGCCAGGGTCCGACTTTGTCCCACAGGCCCGCGCGCACCGTCTGGCCGGCAAGCAGCACATAAGCGATGCGGCGCGGACTTGAGCCGATCAGGCCGACCAGCGCTGGCGGCGCGGGCTTCGGCGGCGGGGCCGCGGCCGGACTGGCCCCGTCCGTCGTTTCCGGCCCGAACCGGACGAATGTCGCCGCGTGGGAGGGCGTGATCGCGCCCGGCTCAACGGCCGACGCGCCGGCCGCGCGCGGCGGGTTGGAACCGGCCGCGTCAACGTCGCCGCCGATCAGGCGGTGCGGCAGGGGCGCCCAGGCGACGGCGGCGGCCAGGACCGCGGCCACGGCGGGCGAGATCAGCGCCAGTCTCATGACGGGCTCGCCCCCGGCTCGCGGACCAGGGCGTCCAGCTCCAGCTTGACCTCGCTCTTGCCGCCCGCAGCGGCGGCGGCGCTGAGCGTCTCCAGGATCGCCGAGCGGCCGTTCGCCTGCGCCCAGAGCGCCAGCCGGTCGATCGCGGCTGCGTCGGCCCCGCCCTCGATGGTGAAGCGCGCGGCGATGAGGTTGCGTCCGGCGGGGGTCGTGGCGGTGAGCTCCGCCCGGCGCACGGTGACTCCAAGGCGCGTCATCCGCTCGGCCAGCTGATCGGCCGGCGCGCCGGCCTTCGCGTCGAGCAGCGGCGGGCCGACGCCGGCCGCCAGCGTCTTCCGGAGCTCGGAGACCTTGCTGTTGGCGTCGGCGAGGTCGTCGCGGGCGGCGTTGAAGTCGCTGAGCTGGGCGGCCAGGCGCAGCCCCAGGCCGATCACCGCCACCAGGGCCAGGGCCGCCAAAGCGTAGGTCAACGCGTGCGGACGGCGGGTCATCGGCAGTCCGCCGCGGTCGTCTGCAGGTCGCGCACCACCGGCGCCGCCGCCGGATCGCCTGGCCCCGCGAGCGGGGACGGCGCGACAGGCGCCGGTGACGCGGCCGTCGGCGGCGTGGCCGCGCGAAAACCCATCGCCCGCAGCGCCGTCAGCGTGGCGTCGCTCGCCGGCGCGCCGAGGTGGGCGCTGACTTGACCCTCCGCGAGGCTGAGCCGGGTCAGACTGACCGGTCCGCCGGTCGCCTTCGCCAGATCGCCGAGCGCGCAGTCGATCACCCCGGCCGGGCGGGCCGCCTGGGCCGCGCGCCAGGCGGCGGCGATACGGGTGAGCGAGGCGGTCTCGCCGCTCAGACGCTGGACCTGCGCATTCGCCGCGTCGTCCCGCGCCTGCACCCGGTCGATCTCGCGCCCCATCCGCACACTCGCGCCGGCCAGCAGGATCGCCAAGCACAGGCCCGCGATCGTCGCCGCTTCGAGGCGCGCGGCCCAGTCCGGCTTGCCGGGCGGCGCGCCTGGCCGGTCGAACCTGAAGGCGATCGCCTCGCCCTCGAGCCAGCCGGTCAGGGCGACGCTGCGCTCGCCGCCCTCGGTCATCCGCGCCAGCAGCTCGCGCGGCGCGAAGCCGACGGCGAAGCGATTGAGCCCGTCTTCCACCGGCCCAACCAGGACCACGCTGGAAACCACCTGCGCCGGCGGCAGCGGCGAGAGGATGTCGAGCTGCTGCGCCACCGCCGCCCTGGCCTGTTTGAGCGAGAGGGTGGGCAGATCGAGGGCGCGCACGAAGATCTCGTCGCGATTCGGCTCGGCCGCGATCGCCTGGACCTCGTCTGCCGAGGGCGCGAAGTCAGCCGTGTCCGGCAACCGTCTGTCCCCCCTGCGCCGCGTCGCTCCCACCCACCGCGTCGCTCCCACCTGCGGCGTTGGTCGCGCCTGCGGCGTTGGCCGCCTCGGCGTTCCTGCTCGCTTTGCGGCAAGTCGCGCTGGCCATGTCGTAGGCGCAGACTTCCGCCAGATCGCAGCGCGGGGCGATGACGCCAACGGTCGCGTCGCCGATCTCCAGCAAGGCGACCCCGCCGCCGGGCGAGGGCGCGGTCTCGACCACCGCCCTGACCGGGTGCGCGGTCCTGCCCGCGGCGCCGCCGGCCGTCACGATATCGGTCTCCGTACCGCTCGGTCCCAGCGTCAGCACCGGCGTCGCGTCGTTGTCGATCTGGGCCTCCACCTCGTTGTCGATCGCAATCAGGGTGGCGCCCGGTTCGGCGCAGCGGTCGAGGTTGGCGCCGGTCTCGGCGCGATGGCCGATGGCGTAGGGCGCCTGGATGTCGACGACGCGGCGGGCCAGTCCGACATAATCGACGTTGAGGAACGTCAGGACACCGACGATGAGCCCGGTGATCGCCACCGCCACCAGCAGCTCGGAGAGGGCGTAGCCGCGGGCTCTCATGGAACCGCGCCCTGGGTGGTGTCGTGGGGCTTTGCCGGCGCCGACGGCCGGATCACCGCCTGGATCGAGCGCCGCTCCACCCGCCCGCCCGACGTCCATTGCACCACGAACCGCACCGGCGTGGGTGAGTAAGGCAGGTCGTCGCTCAGGGGCCGACCGGGCGACCGCACCCACTGATAGCGGCCAAGCACGCCGCTGGCGGGTCGGCCGAGGTCGTCTGGGGTCAGCAACCGGCTTTCTTCGTAGAGCCGGTCCAGGACGCGCATCGCCCCGACGCTGGACTGCGATCGATCGATCGACTCGGCCGACCAGATCAGCAGCGTCACCGAGAGCGCGCCGGTCAACGAGGCGATCGCCGCCGAGATCAGCGCCTCGGCGAGGATGTAGCCTCGCACGGATCGCCTGAGGCGCGCGGGCTTCATGTGTCGATGCCCGAGGTGATGGCCAGCAGGCCCTGGAACACCACCAGCACCACCGTGCCGACCACGACGCCGACGGTGAGCACGATCGCCGGCGTCACCAGCGCCAGCGCCCGCTCGGTCCGCTCGCGCGCCCGGCTGGCCAGCATGTCGCCGGCCTCGCCGAACACCGACGCCATGTCGGCCGACGCTTCGCCGACGCGCACCATGCCCAACAGCAGCCGCGGCGTCTGCGGCGCCGCCTCCAACGCATCGGAGAATTTCGCCCCCTCGCGCAACCGCGATCCCTGCGCCAGCAGGGCCTCCCGGATCCGACTTGGCCCTACCGCATCGGCGGCGACGCGGAAGGCCAGGCGCGAGGGCACGCCCGCGGCCAGCGCCACCGCCAGGCGCTGGGCAAAACCGGCGTAGGCGCTGTCCTGCAGGATGCCGAGGCCGACCGGCGTCGCCATCAGCGCCTCGAACGCACGGCCGATCACGCGCCGCACCGGCGCCGCGAAGCAGAGCGCGATGGCGACGAGGATCGCCAGCCCGAAGTAGGGCGCGCCGGCGCGCAGCACATCGCCGGCGCCCAGCACGAAACGCGTCGAGGCAGGCAGCTTGGCGCCGACGCTCTGGAACGCCGGCTCCAGCGCCGGCAGCACGGCGAAGGCGAACAGGCCGATCGCGCCGCAGGCCATCAGCAGCACGAACGCCGGGTAGATCGCCATGGTGAACAGCCGCTGCTTCAGCGCCGCCGACGCCGCCAGCGCTTTGGCCCCGCCGGCGAAGATCTCAGCCAGCCGACCCGTCGCTTCGCCCGCCCGAGCGATCGAGGACAGGAAACGTCCGATCTGGCCGGAGACGACGGCAAGCGCGTCGGAGAGCGCGACGCCGGCCATCAGGTCGGCGCGCAGGCGGGCGGCGAGGCGCCCGACGCCCGGCGTCTCGGTGGTGGTCTCGACGATCTGCAGCGCCTGTCCAAGCGAGAGGCCGCTCTGCAGGAAGCGGGCGAGTTCGGCGAGAAACGCGGCCGCGGCGGCGTCGGACAGTCGAAAGGCCGAGCCGCTCGCCCGCAACACGCCGCCGGCTGGCGCGATCGACAGCGGCGTCAGGTCCTCGGCCAGCAGGCGATCTCGCAGGGCGTGGGCGTCGGCGGCCTCCCGCTTGCCCCGCACTGACCGCCCGGCGGGATCGATCGCACGAAAGGCGAAGGCCGTCACAGCCCGACCGTTCGGAAGGCGTCTTCGACCGCGACCTCGCCATTGGCGGCGCGGCGCAAGGCATCGTGGATCAGCGGCTGGAAAGCGTCGGCGCCGAGCAGGTGAGAGCGGATATCCGCCGTCGGCGCGCCGGCCGAGATCAACCGCTCCAGTGTCTCGTCGACGGTGAAGATCTCGCCCAGCGGCAGGCGCCCGGCGCGGCCGGTGCCGCCGCAGGCCGGGCACCCGTCGGCGTCGCGCAGCGTGAGCGTGGCCGCACCGAACCCGTGCGCGGCGAACACTTCGACCTCGCGCGGCGCGGCGGCGCGGGGCCGGGCGCAGCGCTCGCACAGCTTCGGCGTCAGCCGCTGCGCCGAGACCCCGATCAGCACGCCAGCCAGCAGGTAGCGCTCGACCCCGAGGTCGGCGAGGCGCGCCGGGGCGCCGGCGGCGTCGTTGGCGTGCAGGGTGGCCAGCACCAGGTGCCCGGTCAGGGCGGCCTGCACCGCCAGCCGAGCGGTCTCGGAATCGCGGATCTCGCCGACCAGGATCACATCCGGGTCGTGGCGCAGGAAGGCGCGCAGGGCCGACGCGAAGGTCACGCCCGCCGCCTCGTTGACCTGGGTCTGGTTGATGGCGTCGAACACGTACTCGATCGGATCCTCGATCGTCAGCACCTTGCGGTCGCGCGTCGCCAGCCGCCGCAGCGCCGCGTAGAGCGTGGTGGTCTTGCCGCTGCCGGTCGGGCCGGTGACCAGGATCAGGCCGTAGGGCCGGCGCAGCTGGGTCTCGAACGTGGCCATCAGCGGCGGATCGAATCCGAGGCTGCCGAGGGTGAAGTCGACCCCCTGGCGCGTCAGGATGCGCAGCACCGCGGATTCGCCGTCGACGGTCGGCGTGGTGGAGATGCGCAGGTCGGTCGGCCGGCCGCGCAGCGTTAGCGTCGCGCGCCCGTCCTGCGGCGCCCGGGTCGAGGCGACGTCCAGGTCGGCCAGCACCTTGGCGCGGGCGATCACCCCGGCCCCGAACGCCGGCGAGACCGGCTCGAGGTCGCGCAGCGCGCCGTCGATGCGCAGCCGCACGACACAGCGGTCGGCCTTCTGCTCGAAGTGCAGGTCCGAGGCCCGCTCGGCCAGCGCGCGCTCCAGCACGCCGTCGAGGTAGCGGATCACCGGCGCGTCGCTGGCGAAGTCGCGCAGCCGCTCGGCGTCGGCTTCGGCCCCCGCCGCGCCGTCGAGCGCCGCGCCGGCGATACCGCGGTGGCTGGCGGCCCGCCACTGGTCGAACGAGATGGTGCGGAACTGGGCCGGGCGGCCGAGCGCATACTCGACGCCGCGCCGCAGCTCAGCGGATCCCGGATCGACCAGGCCGATCACGCAGGCGTCCGGCGCGTCAGCCAGAACCATGGCGTGGTTCTCGGCGAGAAACCGCTCGTTCAGTCCCGGAGGCGGCGCGGCCAGGTCGTCTGGGATCGGACCATCCCAACGGGGGACGCCGTAGAGATGGGCCGTGGCCTGGGCGATCGCCTCGTCCGGCGCTAGGCCGAGCAGGCTGGCGGCGACGGCCGGCCTACGACGCCCGCTGCGCACCGCCGCCACCAGCCGCTCGGCCTGCGCCGGCTCGAGCCGCAACGCCCCCGCCAGCCGCTCGGCGGCGTCCACGTCGGCCTTCGCCAATGCGGGGCGGACGATCCCCAGGGCGCTATGCGGCGCTGAGCGGTCAGAGGTACGAGGTGGACTCTCCGAAGAGGCCTGCGGCATAGTCGCGTCCGGTTGAGAGTTGGGGCACAATGGCGCGTTTCAGCTTGGGGCGGAAGAAGGCGGGGCGCGCAAAGTCTCGCTGGCGCGGCTATACGCTGACCGAGATGCTCGTGGTGATTGCGATCATCGGTCTGATCGCTGCGGTCGTAATTCCCCAGACCATCGGCCAACTTGGCAAGGCGCAGTCGCGGGCGGCGAAACTGCAGGTGCAGAGCCTGACGGCGGCGCTGGAGCTGTTCCAGGGCGACAACGGACGCTTCCCCACCGACCAGGAGGGTCTGCAGGCGCTGATCGTTCGCCCTCCGGGCCTCGACAACTGGAACGGGCCTTACATCCACAGCAAGGACCAGCTGAAGGATCCGTGGGGACATCCCTACCGTTACACGGTCGCCGGTCCGAGCGTGACCGTGGCGACGCTTGGGGCCGACGACAAACCCGGCGGCGATGGGGCCAACAAAGACGTTTCGGCCAGCGTTCCGTGACCAGCGTCGCGTCCGGGTGTCGGCGCCTTGGCGTCATGGGCTTGCTGTGCGCGCTGGCGCTCGGCGCCTGCGCCACCGAGCCCAGGATGACCAGCGGGCGGGCCGGCTGGCCGAAGTCATCGCCGCCGGCCGCGCCCCCCGCCGACCAGCCGCAGACCGCAGCCCCGGAGGCGACGCCCGAGCCTCAGGGCTGGCGCATCGACGCCGCCCAACCGCCGTCGCCAGCATCCGCCTCGACGGCGTTGAAGGTCCCCGCCTCGCGTATCCCCATCAGCGTCACGCTCGATCGCGCCCCGATCGCCGCCGCCGCGGAGGCCGTGCTGGGCGACGCCCTGCAGCGCTCCTACCGGGTCGACCCTGGCGTCACCGGCGAGGTGTCGGTGCGGCTGATCGGCGAAATGACCGAGGCCGAAATCCTGACCACCTTCGACCAGGCGCTGCGTGGATCGGGCGCGGCGCTGATCGATTCGCCTGGCGGCGGGATCGCGGTGGTGCCGGTCAAGGACGCGCCGGTGTTCTCGCCGCTGGCCGGCGATGAGGGCGCCGGCAGCGCCTATTTGGCCGGCGGCGTCTCGATCTATGGCGCGAGGAACGTCAGCGCCGCCCAGATCGTCCGCCTGCTGATCCCGCTCGCCCAGGGCCGCGCGGAGGTGCGCGCCGACGCCGCCGAGCAGCACGTGTTCATTTCCGGCGATCCCTCGACCGTGAACGCCCTGACCCGCGCCGCGGCGCTGTTCGACGTCGACTGGCTGCGCGGCCGCAGCTTCCAGTTCTACCCGCTGAAGTACGCTTCGGCCGCCGCGGTCACCGATGACGTCGAGAAGGTGCTGGGCGGGACCGACGGCCCGATCGGCGGCCAGGTGGAGCTGATCACCATCGACCGGCTGAACGCGATCATCGTCGCCGCCAAATCGCCGGATCTGCTGGATCAGACGGTCCACTGGATCGAGCGGATGGACCAGCCGGCCTCGCCGTCCGAGCAGCGCCTGCGGGTGGTCCATCTGAACAACCTGGTCGCCACCGACTTCGTCAAGACCATCTCCGATCTGTTCGCCCGGCAAACGCCGCCGACCGGCATGACGGTCGGCCCCAACCGTCCGGTGTCGATGGCCACCGTGACCGCCGACCCGCGCTCCAACTCGGTGATCATGTACGCCAGCGACGCGGAGTATCAGAGCCTGCTGGCGATCGTGCGCCAGCTGGACGTGACCCCGCCGCAGGTGCTGATCGAGGCCACCATCGCCGAGGTGAAGCTCACCAATCAGCTGCAGTTCGGCGTGCAGTGGTATTTGCAGAACCTGCAGAACTTCGGCGGCGGTTTCCTCAGCGGGACCGCGCCGTTGGCCACCCCCACCTCGCCCATTCCCGGCATGCTGCCCGGCCTGAACCTGACCTACACCGGCGGCAACGTGCAGGTGGCGTTGAATGCGCTGCAGGCGGTCACCGACGTCGAGGTGCTGGCGACGCCGCGCATGCTGGTGCTCGCCAACGACACCGCGACCCTGCAGGTGGGCAGTTCGGTGCCGGTGATCACCTCCACGGCCTCCGGCATCCAGTCCAACAGCCTGCTCGTCAACAATGTCGACTACCGCGACACCGGCGTCGTGCTGACGGTCACGCCGCGCGTAGGCGACTCCGGCGAGATCTACATCGACGTGCAGCAGGAGGTCAGCGACGTCTCGACCACCACCAGCTCCACCATCGACTCGCCGACCATCGACCAGCGCAAGTTCCACACCCAGATCGCGGTAGAGAGCGGGCAATCGGTGGCGATCGGCGGTCTGATCCAGACCAACAAGACCAAGACCGACTCGGGCGTGCCGTATCTCAGCCGGATTCCGCTGCTGGGCGCCGCCTTCCGCCAGCGGCTCACCAGCCGCTCGCGCGACGAGCTGGTGGTGTTCCTGAAGCCGACGCTGGTGCGCTCGCGCTCGGAGGCTGACGCGGTCACCGACGAGCTGGCGGCGGGGCTGCGGGCCATGGGCTATGGTCGGCGGTAGGCGGCGTCGCGCCGCGGGGTTCACCCTGCCGCTGACCATGGCGCTCGCGTTCTCGCTGATGGCGCTGGCGAGCGGCATCGTCGGCATGGTCGTGGTGAGCGACCGGGAGGCAAAGGCCGCCGCGTCCGAACTGGCGACGCGCACGACGCTGGAATCGGCGATCGAGCAGGGGCTCTACGGGCTGGAGCGCGACGGCGCGCCGGAAGCCGGCGAGTGGACCGATCGCGCCAGCCTCAACGGCCTCGACGTCACGCTGACCTTCGCGCCGACGCGCTACAAGCCGGACCTCAACAAGACCGCCGCGACCGAGCTGGTCGCAGCCTTGGCGGACCGGGGGCTCGGCCAACAGGTGGCCGTGGCGCTGACGCCCGCGAAGCCAGGCCAGGCGCGGCCCCAGTTCGCGCGTTTCAGCGACTTCATCCGGGCGGTCGGCGCCGACGCGGCGGCCGAGGACTGCCTGCGCCGTCGCCTGACCATCGGTCGCGCGGCCGGCCTTACCGACCCGACTCCGCCGGTCACCGCCCTGGTTCCGCCGCGCGAGCCACTGGCGGCCGCCACGCTGATCGACGTGCGGGCGGAGACCCGCGACCCCGAGGGCCGGCGCGTCGTGCTCTGGCGGCGGGTGCGTTACACCGCCCAGTCCGAGCGGCCCTGGCTAACGCATGACTGGCGCGAGATGCGCCTGCCGCGCGGCGACCTCGCCTGCCCGGCGCCGGCGCCGGCGTCGACCTTCGGCGCCGCCGCGATCCGGCGATGAGCGGCGCGCTCCTGGCGGCGCGGGCGTTCCTGGTGCTGGTCGGGCCCTACGCCGGCGACTTCGTCGCGACCTTCGCCGTATCGTGGCCACGTTGGCCGACGCCGCTGCTTGGCCGATCGCACTGCGGCCGCTGCGGGGCGCCGATCGCGATCGGCGGTCAGATCCCGATGGTCTCGTGGCTGCTGAAGCGCGGACGGCGCGCCTGTTGCGGCGGCCGCATCCCGATCGTCTATCCGATCGGCGAGGCCGCCGGCCTGGTCAGCGGCGTTGCGGCCGCGGTGGCGACCCACCCCCTGGTGCAGGCGTGGATCTTCGCCGTGGGCCTGACCCTCACCTATATCGCCTTGGTCGACCTGCGGCGCTTCAGCATCCCGGTGGGCGGGCTGGCGGCGCTGGCGCTCGAGGCGGCGTTGGCGATCGCCGCTGCGCCGTCGACCGAGGCGCGGTTGGCGCGGCTCGCGACCGGCGCCGTGCTGGCGCTGGCGCTCGAGACGCTGCGCCGCTTGGCGCGGCGCGGCGCGCGGGCCGGCCTCGGCGGCGGCGACGTGATGCTGGCGGGATTGCTGGGATCGCTGGTGGGTTGGCGCCTCACTGCGCCCATGGTCGGCCTCGCCGCCCTAACACCCCTGGCGCTGCAACTAGTCACCCGAAAGTCGGGACCTGTGCCACTCGGCTTCTGGTTGAGTATTGTTGCGGCCCTCTTCTTGTTGGCGATAGAATCCAATATGTTGGTCGAGTAGCCGACGTGTTATGTCGGTGATCAAGCGAGCTCAGGACTCATCGAGATGAGTTTCGGCGTGTAGGGCGCGCCACGGGCAAGGGGGTAGGCATGGATCGTCGAAAGTTCGTCGTCGCTGGCGCGGGCGTCATGGCAGTCACCGCAACCGGCGCTGCTGCAAGCGTTCTTGGCGAAAACATCACGCTCGGAGGTAAGCGCGTCACAATTGCAGGTTGGATCACGCCAGCGGGCCGCGGGCCGGGTCATTACTTTGTGCTTGGTCCTGACGCAGGGGTTACCGATCCGGCGGTCCAGCGCGCCGATCAGTGGCCGCCGCAACTGACGCTGGTGCTTCCCGCCGACGCGCGGAAGATCAAGCCGGGCAAGGCGACGCTGACGGGCCGACTGTTCCGGGGCAAGTTCATCGACGGCGCCACCGGCCACGCCGCCACCGCCGTACTGACCGAGGCGGCGCTGGTCTAACAGCCGGCCTTAACGCGGCCGCCCGTCTGGGCCATGATCGCGCCCAACCAAGGGAGGTTGCCGTCATGGCCGACGATGTAAGCGACGATCTGCGGCTTGCGCCGAAGGGTGCGGCTCGGGAAGTTATCCCGCTCTGGCCGGAGGGTCCGGTGCGCACAATCCCAGGCGTCCCGCCAGAATCGACATTCCAGGGGCTGGCGGGTGTCTCGGTCGGCACAGCCATGCTGCGCAACGTCTCCGAACCGACGCTGACCGTGTTCGCGCCGGCGCCCGGCAAGGCCAACGGCGCCGGGGTGATCGTCTGTCCGGGCGGCGGCTGGAGGATCCTGGCGTGGGAGCACGAGGGGCTCGACGTAGCCGAGTGGTTCGCCGACCGCGGCTACACCGCTTTCCTGCTCAAGTACCGCGTCTCAGCCTCGCCGGCCGACATGGCCGACTTCGTCAAACAGATGACGGCCCAGGGCGCAATGCTGGCCCAGCCGCTGACAGCCGCCAAGGCGCCGCGGGCGCTGGCCGACCTGGTTCGCGACGAGGCGCTGAACTACGCCCGCGAGATCGCCGCCGACGACGGCCGCCGCGCGTTGCAACTGGTGCGAGAGCGGGCAGGGAACTGGCAGGTCGAGCCGGACCGGATCGGGCTGATCGGCTTCTCGGCCGGCGCCTTTCTGGTCGCCGACGTGGCGATGGACCCACAAGGCCCGCCGCCGGCGTTCCTGGCCCCGATCTACGGCGGCGAGACTCGCGGCCGGCCGGTGCCGCCGGATGCGCCGCCGCTGTTCACCGTGATCGCCCACGACGACCGCTATCTGTTTCACATGGTGGAGGGGCTCTACAGCGACTGGTCGATGGCCGACCGCTCGGCCGAGCTGCACATCTTCGCCCGCGGCGCCCACGGCTTCGGCATGGTCAAACAGGGCCTGCCCTCCGACCGCTGGATCGACCTGCTGGGCGCCTGGCTGGCGGACAAGGGCTTCGGGTAGGAAAGGCTGGCGCGCGGCCACCTCTCAATTGTCATCCCGGCCGGAGCGCAGCGTAGGGCCGGGATCTACTCTGCGCCGGCGGCGGCGAGCAGATCCCGGATGAGTCCGCTGCGCGGCTCTCCGGGATGACAATGTCATTTGGGCAGGGTCCCAGGGCTGTCGCTGATCCGCCTGGCGCCCGCCGTCGCGCTCTCGTCCTTCAGCGCGATTCCGGAGTAGCCGCGCGCCAGAGACTCTCGAACGTGCCAGGCGATCCGGAACGCGGCGTCCCGATAACCCAGCCCCGCGGGCCGGATGTTGGAGATGCAGTTGCGCTCGGCGTCGCGGCGGCCGACCCGCGGCGCGTAGGTGAGGTAGGCGCCGAGGCTGTCGGGGGCCGAGAGACCCGGCCGCTCGCCCACCAGCAGAAGGGCGAGGCGCGCGCCGATCCGCTCGCCGATCTCGTCGCCCAGCGCGACCCGGCCCTGATGGGCCAGCGCGACGGGGCCGAGCCGCCAGCCCTGCGCCGCCATGAGCGGTTGCAGCTCGGCGAGCAGCGGTGCGGCGTGCGCGTGAACCGCCGGGCTGGAAAGCCCGTCGGCGACGACCACCACGACATCCGGCGCCGTGCGCGGCTGACGGTCCAGCAGCGTCTGGCTTTCCGGCGCGAGCCGGCGGCCGAGATCGGGGCGGCGCAGGTAGCTGGCGCGGTCGGGCGCGGCGCTGGCGACCTCCAGCGTCTCGAACCCCAGCGCTGCGATCTGCGCGGCGACGAAGGCGGCGTCGAAGGGGATGTGCACCGCATCGCGAGCCCGGGCGTGGTCGAGCGCGAAGGCCAGCACCTCACGGGTCGGCAGGCTGGACCCGGCCCGGCCGAGCGCGATCCGCGCCGGCGTCATCGCGGCCAGCGCGGCCCAGCGGTCGGGCTTGGCCGGCAAGGTCATCCGCCGTCGCCGAGCGCGCTCGTCAGCAGCGGGTGGCCGCCCGTCAACGGCGACAGCCGGCCGCGCGCGTCGATGAGCTTCATGCGTTGCAGCCAGGCTTCGAACTCCGGCGCCCGCTTCAGGCCCAGCAGCTCACGGACATAGAGTGCGTCGTGGAACGACGTGGACTGATAGTTCAGCATCACATCGTCCGCCCCCGGCACGCCCATGATGAACGTCACCCCGGCGGCGGCCAGCAGGGTCAGCAGCACGTCCATGTCGTCCTGATCGGCCTCGGCGTGGTTGGTGTAGCAGACGTCACAGCCCATCGGCAGGCCCATGAGCTTGCCGCAGAAGTGGTCCTCCAGCCCGGCGCGGATGATCTGCTTGCCGTCGAAGAGATATTCCGGCCCGATGAAGCCGACCACGGTGTTCACCAGCAGCGGCTCGAACCGCCGCGCCACCGCATAGGCCCTGGCCTCCGCGGTCTGCTGGTCGAGACCGTGGTGGGCGCCGGCCGAGAGCGCCGATCCCTGGCCGGTCTCGAAGTACATCACGTTCTCGCCGACCGTCCCCCGCTTCAGCGACCGCGCGGCGTCCAGGCCCTCGCCGAGCACGGCGAGATTGACGCCGAAGCTGGCGTTGGCCGCCTCGGTCCCCGCGATCGATTGGAACACCAGATCGACCGCCGCGCCGCGCTCGATCAGCGCGATGGTGCTGGTGACGTGGGTCAGGACGCAGCTCTGCGTCGGGATCTCGAAGCGGCCGATCAGATGGTCCAGCCGCCGCAGCAACCCGTCGATCACCTCCAGGCTGTCGGTGGCCGGATTGATCCCGATCACCGCATCGCCGCTGCCGAGGAACAGGCCATCGAGGATCGAGGCGGTGATCCCGTCCAGGTCGTCGCTCGGGTGGTTCGGCTGCAGGCGCACCGACATGGTCCCGGGCAGACCGATGGTGTCCCGAAAGGCGGTGGTGACGCGGCATTTGCTGGCGGCGAGGATCAGATCCTGTGCGCGCATGATCTTGCTGACTGCGGCGGCCATCTCGGGCGTCACGCCAGAGGCGAGCTGGGACAGCACGGCCGGGGTGGCCGTCTCGCTCAGCAGGAACTCGCGGAACTCGCCGACGGTGAGCGAGGCGATCGGCGCGAACGCGACGGCGCCGTGGCCGTCGCAGATCAGGCGCGTGACTTCATCTGCCTCGTAGGGGACCAGCGGCTCGGCGAGGAAACGGGCGAGCGGCTGATCGGCCAGCAGCATCCGCGCGGCGACCGCCTCTTCAGCGCAGCTGGCCGCCACGCCCGCCAGCACATCGCCCGACCGCGGCGGCGTCGCCTTGGCCATCAGCTGCTTCAGGTCATCGAAGACCCAGGTGGTCGACCCGATGGATTGGCGCAGCGGCATCGGCGGAGCCTGGCCCAAACGCTGGCCCGGCGTCCATCGGCAACTGACTGAGCAGGGCTCGCGCCCTACCGGTTGCGACTCCGCCAGCCGGTGTGGGCGAGCAGGGGGCTGCCGACCAGACCGAAGTAGAAGCCGACGTCGTAGACCACGCCGGTGCCGCGCGATTCGTAGAAGCGCACGCTCCAGGGCAGCAGGTGGGGCGCGAACTTGTCGATAACCTCGACGATCAGCATTACCGGCGCGATCAGGCCGTGCCAGAAGCCCAGCAACAGCTGCCCCAGCACGCCGCCCGACGCGGCGTGCTGTGATTCAGCCGATCCCGCCGCGCAGGCCGCGAGCGTCAGAACTAGGCCCGCGAGGCCGACGACGATCAGGGTTCGTTTCATGGCCGCCTCAGAAGGCGCGGCGGCGCCGCACGAGGCGCAGAACAAACAGCAGCAGGATCGCCCCGACGGTGGCGCCGATCAGCTCGCCGACGAAGCCCGTGCCGTGGACGATATGGAAGTTGTTGAACACCCAGCCGCCGATGAACGAGCCGATCACGCCGACAATCATGTCGCCAACTAGGCCCAGGCCGTAGCCCTTGACGACAATGCCGCCGAGCCAGCCGGCAAGCACGCCGACCAGCAGGAAGATGAGCAGGGATTCACCGTTCATTTTCGTTCCTCCTTGGGCGGCGAGCCTCGCTGAGGCGCGCCGCCGCTGTTGACTTGCGCGTTAGAAGCCCGCGCCGTTGACCGACTGCTTGACCGACGCGCTCAGAGTATCCAGGCGAGACTGCAGCCGCGCTTCATCGCGGGGTGAGAGCTGACCTGAGCGCTCGCGCATGTCGGTCTCCTCTCCGCGGATCGCCGCCAGTTGGTCGCGATCCCGACGGGCATCGTAGACGGTCATCGATCGGTCGTTGACGGCCGACTCGATGCGCCGCTCGAGCCAGGCTTCGCGCGTGTCGAGATCGCGGTGGTCTCCGCCGCCTTGGAAGCCGGCGTCGTGGCCGTAAGCGTCGGCGCTCAGCGTCGCGCCGATCCATACCCCGCGAGTGTCGTAGTAGCCGCGCACCGCGCCGGCGCGCCAATGATGGTCGCTGTCGTAGTAGCCGCGCTGCGCGTCGGCCACCCAGACGCCGTTGGCGTCGGTGTGACCGCTCAGCGCCCCCGGAACCCAGCGCCCATTGTCGTCGTAGGCGCCAGCGGCGTGGCCGGCGACCCAGCGGCCGTCTTCGTAGTGGCCGCTGGCGCTGGCGATCCATTGCCCGCGGTCGTCGTAGTAGCCGCCGGACGCGGCCGGCGACCAGCGCCCCTGGTCGTCGTAGTAGCCGTCAGACGCCGGATCGCTCGCGGCGACCCAGCGGCCGTCCGAGCCGTAGGCGCCGTTCGGCGCGCCATCGACCCAGGCGCCGTCGCGGTCGTAGTAGCCGCGGGCGTCGGCCCGGTCGGTCGCGTGGGCGTGCCACTGGTTGTTGTGGTCGTAGTAGCCATACGCATGGGAGCAGTCGCGGTCGGGCCGGCTGGCCTGATTGGCGATGACCGCGCCGCCGGCGGCGCCGATCACGGCGCCAGCGCCCTGGTCGCGGCGAGGCGCGACCGTCGCGCCGATCAGCGCGCCGATGCCGGCGCCGGCGAAGGTGGTGGCGACCTGACTGTCATGCTGCTGTTCGCAGGATTGGGCGAAGGCCATGGAGGGGACGAGGGCCACGGCGGCGAGGCCGGCGACCAGTAATAGCTTGCGCATTTTGGGGGGTGATCCTTGGGAGAGGCGTAGACCTTCCCTTGCTCAGCACAACGCAGCGCGACTTCGTTCGTTCCAGCGGCGGCCACGGCGGATCAAGGAAAACCGCTGTCGAATGCCTAGTCTGCAGGAAATCGATACGTCTTATTCAGCGATCTCAGCGCCACAGTGGCCAAGTCATCGGTAAAACCGAAGGAACTTTTGGTCAAAGGCGCGGTTTACCTCAGACTTTCGCGGAGTTCGTTCATCGATGAACGCAGAGCAATGTAACAGGCGCGCGAGCGAGTGCGCCTCGAAGGCGGCCATCGCACCCGATGATGTGGCTTCGGAGTTTCTGAAGCTCGCCGCCCAGTGGAGGTTGTTGGCCGTGCGAGATAATTTTCTCGGCCGTCTGGCCATCCCCATGCTTCCGCCAGCCGCCTGAAGTTCCCTCCAAGAATCCGGCGCCGCTGTTCCAATATCGCCGAGCGTCGATTGGCGGCCGATTCGGCGGCGATCTGTGCTAAAGCTCCGCGTCTGATCGCGACCGGTGGGCCGCCGCCTCGCCGCGATCATTGCCGCAAGGAATGGCTTTCGCATTGCAAGCCTGTTGCGGCGGCGAGGCCGCTCATGGCCGATGACAGCACGGTCGCGCCGATCATGGCCGACACTCTGGCCCTGGCCCTGGTGGCGTCGTCCGACGCGCCGATCCTGCTCCTCGATGGCGATCTCGCGGTAATCGCCGCAAGCGCCTCGTTCTCGCATGCCTTCCAGATCGATCCGGCGAGCGCGGCCGGACGCTCGATCTTCTCGCTCGGTTCGGGAGAGTGGGACGTGCCGCAGCTGCGATCGCTGCTGCGGCTCACGCTCTCGGGCGCCGCCGACGTCGGCCCCTACGAGATCGATCTCAAGCGCGCCGGTCGCGATCTGCGCCGCCTGGTGATCACCGCCCACCAGCTGGTCTACGATGACCCGGCCAACCTGCGCCTGCTGGTGGCGATCTCTGACGTCACCGACGCGCGCCTTGCCGAGCGCCTGAAGGACGACCTGCTGCACGAGAAGGCGATCCTCTATCAGGAACTTCAGCACCGCATCGCCAACAGCCTGCAGATCATCGCCAGCGTGCTGATGCAGAGCGCGCGGCGGGTGAACTCGGAGCAGACCCGCAGCCATCTCTTCGACGCCCACAGTCGGGTGATGAGCGTCGCGGCGCTACAGCGCCAGCTCGCCGCTTCGAACGTCGGCGAGGTGCGCCTCCGCGATTATTTCGCCGAGCTCTGCAAGAGCATTGGCGACTCGATGATCCAGGACCCCGAGCGCCTGCGCCTGACCGTCGAGGCCGACGACAGAGTCGTCGTGCCCGAGGTCGCCGTCAGTCTAGGCCTGATCGTGACCGAGCTGGTGATCAACGCCCTGAAACACGCCTTCCCCCACCACCGCGGCGGCGACATCTCCGTCAGCTACCGATCCCACCCCCCCGACTGGACCCTCTCGGTCATCGACAACGGGCTGGGCATGCCAGAGGACGTCGCGCCCAAGACGGGCCTGGGCACCAGCATTGTCGAAGCGCTCGCCAAGCAGCTCGGCGCCACGGTCGCCATGGCGGACGCGCTGCCCGGCGCCAGCATCTCGATCGCGCACAGACATTCCGGCGCGATCGGCACCCTTCGCCCCGACGCGCCGCGGTAGCCGCGCGCCACCGGGGGACGACCCCGGCCCATCGGCCGCCGCCGCTCGGCGCGGCTCAAAAAAAGGACTGGACGGCGGTCACTTCCACGAGGCTGCCTTATCGCGACGGTCCCCGCGGCCGGCAGGTCTTTGACATCGTGAAGTTCGGATAGGCGCCAGCTTTGGCGCGCCGTATCCCGACGCCGCCACGAGCGGGAGACCGATATTATCGGTGAATAGCGGTTTCACGTGAAACATTCAGGCGGGTGGCGCGACCTCGAGCCGGCCGGTGATGCCGTGGCGCTCGATCAGCCGATGCACCATGCCGGACGCCTTGGCCTCCTCGACGAAAGCCGAAAGGAAAGCCGCACCGGCCGCGTTGCGGCGCTGCGTGCCGATCGCCTGTTGCACGGCGGTGAACTGGCCGTCGAGAATCCGCGCGCCAGGGCGGCGCTCGACCTCGGTCAGCAGGCCCGGCCTGAGGCCCGCCAGCACGTCGGCGGCGCCGTCGGTGAACAGC
>Ga0209415_10001245_pt1 | contig 48622 bp, 41 predicted proteins | sample PeaSoiSIISIP2007_FD_187696 | JGI IMG/M metagenome (GOLD analysis project Ga0209415, IMG submission 187696) | Peat soil microbial communities from Weissenstadt, Germany - SII-SIP-2007 (SPAdes) (version 2) | ecosystem: Environmental > Terrestrial > Soil > Wetlands > Peat | place: Germany... | reverse complement strand
CAGGCTCGCCATACCACGGTCGCGCTGGGATTGAGCGAGTGAACACTCTTCGAACGCTCGTCAAAGATGGCGGTGGATCCGTCCGGCAACTGCTCGACCGCGAGAGATGCCAAATTCGTCTGCGAAAAAATACTCTCTAAGCTTTGCATTCAATCTCCTAGATTAGTCCTTTGCGTCTCGTCCGACGGACGCGATTACAGTCTCTAGATTCTACACCCGGAGCCCACCTCGGTGTAGCGCACACAGGGTGGCCATCCGTGTCCTATTTCCGAGCGATCGACGATCAGTCGATAGGACCTGTTTGCCCCGGTGAAGTCGTGATCGAGGAGAGTGGAGCCTCGATCGCATAGGCGCGCTGCTGAGCAGCCGTCAGTGTCAGCACCACGGGTACCGCGATGGCGCCCAGCGAGCCCACGCGCTTGAGAATCGACCGGCGTCCCATCTCCATCACCGCACCGGCGACCGGCACGGCTCCAGTGACGGGAATATTGGACTCGATGAGCTCTGCCTGTCGCAACTGGGCGATCGCGTGGTTCGCTGTTGCCGCATCCACCGGCCCGCCAAAGTGATCAGCTAGCGCAGCCATAATCTGCGTGAGCGTCGCGCCGGACGCGCAGGCTCGCCATACCACCGCGGCGCTCGGGTTGAGCGAATGAACGCTCTTCGAGCGCTCGTCAAAAATGGCGATGGAACTGTCCGGCAGTTGCTCGATTACCAGAGAAGTCAAATTCGCCTGCGAGAAAATCCTCTCCGCGTCTTGCATGCAGTCTCCCTTGGATGTCAGTCCGCCGCGTTCCGCAAACACGAATCACATCTGCTCGCATTATACATTAGGAGGCAATTATGTTTCAGACGGGAGCCGGCGCCGCGGGCGTCCCGTCCTGTTCGATCGAGATCAGGCCGGTGGCCGCGTTGTAGTGGTCCCGGAACCGGCCTGAACCGGCACCGCATATGCGCGCTGTTCGGCAGCCGTCAGCGTGAGCACCACCGGTACCGCCAGGGCGCCCAGCGAACCGACACCCTTGAGGATAGAGCGCCGCCCCAGGTCCTTGACCGCCCCGGCTACCGGCACGGCGACGGCTGTGGGAGCGCCGGACTCGATGAGTTTGGCCTGCTGTAATTGGGCGATCGCGTTGCTTGCGACCTCCACGTTTACGGGCGCGCCGAAGTGCGCGGCCAGCGCCTCGACGATCCGCGGCAGGGTCGCGCCGGCGGCGCAGGCTCGCCATACCACGGTCGCGCTCGGATCGAGAGAGTGGACGCTCTTCGAGCGCTCATCAAAGATCACGGTGGATCCGTCCGGCAGTTGCTCGACTACCAGAGAAGGCGAATTCGGCTGCGAAAAAATATTCTTCGTGTTGGGCATTCCATCTCCTTTTGATTCCATACACCGCAGTGTTTGGCCGGGCGAGCCCTATTCAAGTCCCCTCGCGATCAGGGGGGCCCCAAGGTTGTTGTGGCCCCGGAGCCCGCCGGGAATGCATACGCGCGCTGTTCGGCGGCCGTCAGCGTGAGCACCACGGGTACTGCCAGGGCGCCCAGCGAACCGACGCCCTTGAGGATGGAGCGCCGGCCCATGTCCATCGCCCCCTCGGCGACGGGCACGACAACGGCTGCAGGAGCGTCAGACTCGATGAGGTTGACCCTCTGTAATTGGGCGATCGCGTGGTTGGCGACCTCCACGTCTACGGGCCCACCAAAGTGATCGGCCAGCGCCTCCATGATCCGCGGCACGGTCGCGCCGGACGCGCAGGCTCGCCATACCACGGTCGCTCTCGGATTGAGCGAGTGGACGCTCTTCGAGCGCTCATCAAAGATTACGGTGGATCCGTCCGGCAGCTTCTCGACTGCCAAACGCTCCAGCTCGCTCTGTTTGAAAATATTCTCTCTCTGCGGCATGTTCTTTTTCTCCTAACCCGACGGCAACTCTCTCCAGTCCAATGCGAGGGCCGCATTAGGTTACCACAAAAAATGGACACGACGCCCAGCCCGCGGCGAGCCGGCGGCGATCAGTCCGCGTCCACTTCAAAAGGCCGCGTCTCCTGCGCCAGAAGGCTGCCCTGCGAGGCGATTACGGGATCCGTCAGCAGGCGTTCCCCATCGAACACGCAAAAATATTGGTCGATGCCCCTCGCCTTCCTCAGCCATAGGGCGACCGCGGACGGGGTCCCCGGAACATCAGCCAGGATGCGGTCATAGATCGTGTGGTTGTACGCCACCGCATGTGTACAGGTCAGATCGCGAGGCATCGTCAAGTATTGGCAGCCGGGGGCCTTCTCGAAGGTTTGCCCCCAGCGATGACCGCCCAGAAACAGGATCGACCAGTCCTGCTTCTTCAGCTCATCGAGACTGTTTCGAAGTTCCGCCTCGGCGTTGGGGGAGAAAATCACATCGTCTTCAAACACCAATACATTCCGCAGACCCTGTCGCTTGGCGTCGGCGACGATCGCCCGATGCGAGAGCGCGCAGCCGATATGGTGACTATACGGAGTTTCGATGGCCGGGAAACGCCGCACCTTCGCGGCGATGCCCAGTTTCTCAAAGCGCTGGTTGACCGTCTCCCACCGGCCGGTGGCTTGGTCGAGATTGATGCAGTAGATGGCATCGAAAAAATGGAAGGGACCTGCGATCTCGCGCCGCGCCGCGTCCACCATCTTCTGCGCAGGCTCCGCGCCCAGATGTTCTTTAAAGTGCTCTGCCACCGGCGACGGATCGAGGCCCAACTCATCGAAAGCGATCAGATAGTTCCGCACGCGGTCTTCCCAGCTCAATGGGTAGCGGGCTCCCATCGGACGGGAGAACCGGTGCATCCACCGCAGGAACGGCAGGCACAACGTCTTCGCGCCCGCTTGCCGGAATTTTTCATGGATGTATCCTTCTTCGCCGCCGAAGCCGCGCATTCGCGGGTTGAAGCCGAGCCACGCGTCGCGGCGGCAGGCGAACACGCCGAGTCCCTGCATCGGGATTTCAAAGGGTGGCGAATCCGGATCCGCGCCCCGCTCATCGTCTGCCCACTGGCCCAACATCCCGGAGGACCATGCTGCCGCGAAGTGAGTTCCCAGTTTCTTCAGGCCGTCCGAGAGTACGGGACCTTGCAACAGATCGCGGGTCTCGCGATGATCCCCAAAATATTCGAGTAGCCGTCTGAGCGAGCCAGGCGCGAAGAGCACATGGGAATCCATGCACAGAACGAACTCGGCGTTTGACTCGCGAAAGATCAGATCGCGGACGGCCGTTCCTCGGATGGTGTTTACCGGGATATAGCGATAGCCCGCGACCGCGCCGTCCAGTTTCTTGAGATCCGGGGCGCACGGACCCTCGGGATGGTTGTCGAGAACCAGAATCTCGGTTTGTTCGGTGATCTCCGGATGATACAGCCGGATCGCCTGAACTGAAAAGTAGACGCCATCATAGTCGTCGTAGGTGGCCATCCCGATGGTCAAGGTCTTGCGCGGTCCAGGCGGGGTAGCCTCCGGGATCTTCGGGCCTGGCGCGAGATGTCCGTCGAGAAGCTGCGCCGCTTTGGCGTGGAAAGGAGAAGCCGGATCCACCTGCGCCAGGATGTCCAGGAGCTGCTCGATTTCGAGGGTTGTCTGCGGGCCCCCGGCGAGAGGCTCCGCGTGGGTCGGGATTTCGGTCATCGGAGTCTCTACATCTTACAATGCGAGCGCCGGATGCATGGTTCAATCGCCTTGGTGATACACTGGCCGTGTTCGTAGTGCCGAGGATGATGAATCCTCGCATGCGGCTGTGCGGAAACGCCATCTGCACGAGGGATGAGATTGTCATTTTCTGACTGGTTCCGCGGAATCGTTGATCAAATCCGATGAAAAGCGCCCTCATCACCGGTATCACAGGACAGGACGGTTCGTACCTGGCCGAGCTGCTACTCGGCAAAGGATATGAAGTACATGGCCTCATCCGCCGCGCATCGACGTTTAATACGGATCGGCTGGACGCGATTTATGCCGATCCCCATGAGCGCGGCGTCGCACTGCATCTGCACTACGGCGATATGACGGATGGAACCGGGTTGCGGCGTACAATCGAGAAAGTGCGGCCTTCGGAAATCTATAACCTTGCCGCCCAATCCCATGTTCGCGTGAGTTTCGATCAGCCGGAATACACCGCGGATGTGGTTGCGACGGGCACGTTGCGGCTGCTCGAAGCGGTCCGCGACTATATCGCGGTCAGCGGCGCGCGGGTCAGGATCTACCAGGCAGGATCATCCGAAATGTATGGGACCGCGCCTCCGCCTCAGAACGAGAAGACGCCGTTCTATCCTCGGAGCCCCTATGCCGCGAGCAAGGTGGCGGCACACTGGTACTGCGTGAACTACCGCGAAGCCTACGGGTTGTTCGTCTCGAACGGAATTCTGTTCAATCATGAATCCGAGCGGCGCGGCGAGACCTTCGTTACCCGAAAAATCACACGGGCTCTCGGCCGCATCAAGATGGGGTTGCAAAAGAAGCTGTTTCTGGGGAACCTGGATGCCCGGCGCGATTGGGGTCATGCCGGCGATTACGTGGAAGCCATGTGGCTGATGCTGCAGCAGTCCGAGCCGGACGATTTCGTGGTCGCAACCGGTGAAGCGTACTCGGTTCGCGAGTTTCTGGACGAGGCCGCCCGTTGCTGCGGCGTCGATTGGCGCGAATACGTCGAATCGGATCCACGCTATTTCAGGCCGACGGAAGTCGACTATCTGCTTGGCGATTCCGCCAAAGCCCGGGATAAACTCGGCTGGAAGCCCAAGGTGAAGTTTCAAAAACTAGTCGCGCGAATGGTGGAGAGCGATCTGGAGATGGCTCGTCAGGAAAAAACGCTCGCGGACGCGGGACACGCGACCGTGGCGCGGGGGCTCTCACAGCCGTAGGCGGAATCTCGCGGATGGATGGCTCGCGGGCAGTCCATTTTACGATCCTTCAATGACTCGCGGGCGAGCCAGGACGCTCCCCATATGCGGGAACTCCGCTATCCCCCGCGCTCCGGGTCACCTCATTCGGCGGGCGGGATTCCCTTCAGGGCGGTCTCCGTTGCCGGCGCCCGCAGCCGCAGCGCGGGGGAAACCAATCGCCGCTGCTGCCTCCACGTAAACAAAGCCGTGATGACGTAGTTCCACACGGAGCTGATTGCCAGACCAAAAAGTCCGCCGACATACCAGGGCAGGCCGGCATCACGTGTGGCGAATACCGCGACTCGCAAATTGACGAATGCGCCGATCGAGCACGCCGCACAGAACGAAATCAGACCCAGGATCAACTCCGCTCCGCGCAACCTCCGGTCCCGGTAGGTAATCGTGTTGTTCAGGAAGAAATTCAGAATCATCACCACGACGGTCGCCGTGGTCTGCGCCGCCGTGAAGGACAGGCCGGCCATCTGAAGCAGCACACCCAATATGGATAGATGCACCGCCACACCCAGCATCCCCACCATGCCGAAAATAATAAATCGCGGTGGAATGACGTCACCGGCCACCTTATCCAACAGGAGCTGGAGATATTCAATTCCCACCAAGATATCCAGCTTGCTTTCCCCGTGAACACGCTGGCCGAACCGGTAGGGGACTTCGCCCACCCGCACGGGGCGCGAGGCCGACGCGACCAAGTCCAGCAATATCTTGAATCCGATCCCAGAAACTGAATGCACGACCTCCTGGAGAAAGCGCTGATCCAGAACGAAGAAGCCGCTCATTGGATCGCTCAATTCACAATGGCTGATGCTGTTGCTCAACCGGCGGCCGAGCTGGCTCAAGCGGACTCTAAACGCCGAAAAATCGCCCATGCTGCCGCCTTGGGCGTTACGCGTCGCCACTACGATATCGAGCCGCTCGGTTTTCAGCTTCTCCAGCATACGCGGCAGGATGGTTTCGTCATGCTGGAGGTCGGCATCCATCACGGCAATGAAGGGAGCCGCGGAAGCCATCATCCCTTCCACGCAGGCCGAAGCGAGGCCGCGGCGGCCGATACGTTGCAGAACGCGAACTTTGGGGTTGGTCAGCCCGACGGATCGGATAGCAGCGGCGGTCTGGTCGGGCGAATCGTCGTCGACGAAGATGACTTCGTACTCGATTCCCGCAAGGACATCCGCCAGGCGTTCGAGCAAAGGCCCGATGTTGGCTCTCTCCTTGAAAGTCGGAACGACGACGGCGAGCTCAAGCGAGGGCATGGGATATGCGATAGCCCTTGCCGCATAATAGCAAGATGCGCGCAGGCAAAAGGGAGAAGCATCACCGCTAGAGACACCGCACCCCTCCAGGAACCGCACAAGGAAGAGCGGATCCGGTAATTGGAACAAGGCCGCAGACGCTGTTCCTCGTTATTTTTTCCGTGATTTGACGCCATCCGCTCTTGGTAATCCGCCTCAACTGCACCAGCGGAGAAGACCACGAACAGTGATTGCATTGGACCCAGTCACCCCGCACGATTGGGCTGAATCCGTCGATGCGTTATTCTGACATTGGCGTGACCGACCGCAGGATTCGTGTCATCTCGATCATGGAGGCTGACTTCGTAACGGGTCCCGCCAAGAACCTGTTGGAATTCGCCCAGCGTGCGCGGCAGCCGCGGGAAGGCGCGCCTGCAGTCGATCTATCGGTGGTCGCCTACCTGCGGGGCGGACAGCCGGAGACAGCATTTATCCGCGCCACCCGGGAGGCCGGAATCCCGCTCGACATCGTGCAGGAGCGCGGGCGGTTCGACCGCTCCGTCATCACGCAACTTCGTCAAGTGGTGCAGGCGCGCAGTCCCCATCTGGTGCAGACTCACAACGTGAAATCGCACTTTTTCATGCGGGCTTCCGGAATATGGCGCGACTCCACCTGGCTGGCATTTCATCACGGCTACACGGCCACCGACTTTAAGATGCGGTTGTACAACCAGATGGACCGCTGGTCTTTGCGGGCGGCGGCGCACGTTCTTACCGTCTGTGGGAGCTTCGTGGATCTTCTCGCCGGACGGGGGATACGCCGCGAGCGTATGAGCGTACAGCACAATGCTGTGAGGAAACCGGCGCCAGCCGGAGAAGCGGCCATCCATCTTGTGCGGGCGCAATTGGAAGTTCCAGACGGAACCTCGATTCTGGTTTCGATCGGCCGGCTATCATACGAAAAGGGACACCTGGACCTCGTGCGGGCGTTGGCGAAAGTGCGCGAGCAGCGAACCGATTTTCATCTGGTCATCGTTGGCGAGGGCCCGGAGCGAACACGGATCGAGGCGGAAAGACGTCGGCTGAATCTCGATGCCCATATCACCTTGGCCGGGCTGCGGCACAACGTACAGACCTATTACATGCTCGCCGATGTGGTGGTGCTGCCCTCACATTCCGAAGGGTCGCCCAACGTCCTGCTGGAGGCGATGATCAACGCTCGTCCGATTGTGGCAACCCGCGTCGGAGGAGTGCCTGAAATCGTCACGCATGAGGAGACCGCGCTTCTGGTTCCGCCCCGCGATCCGGAGTCGCTGGCAAAAGCTATCGTCCGCGTGCTGGACGAGACGGCGCTTCGCACCCAGTTGGCGGAGAGCGCGCGCGCCGTGGCGGAAACGGTCTACTCTCCGGAGGCTTACGCCCGGTCAATGGTTGGGCTCTATATGCGCTTGCTTGAGAACCGCCAGCGATCATGACGCGCCCCGAGCGCGACGGCCGTCCTGCGACCGTTGATTCAGTCACGCCCCAGAAGAAATACCGCGCCGGCCTAAGGAACGGTCAGCACGGTCAGGTCGCTCACAGACAGCATCTCGCCGGTAGCTCCGAAGTACGCTACCTGCATCAGGTGATTACCCAGCCGCGGATCCACCTGGACCTGGCAGGGCGAGGCCGAGCAAACGGTCAGGTTGTACAATCCGTTCGGCTGGATGACGAAGACGTACATCTGAGTCACCCCCGGATAAGTGGCAAGGGGCAGGCTCACATTGACCGAAATTGGCTGCAGGGGCGCTGGACCGCCGAATCGGGCGGCCAAGTAGGTCTGAGCTGCGGGAGCGCCACTGCCCTCTCCGAAATCCTTTCCCAAATTCGAAAAAGCGGTATTGCCCGAAAAGACGTCGGTGGCCCAATCCGTCTGAATCCCATCGCACGCTGGTCCGGCGCAAGGGAGGACCCCGCTTGGCCCGTCAGCCGGACCCCCAAAAGCCGCGGAAAACCACTCATCGCCCCACGCAAGATACTTTGGATCGCCGCTTCTGAGGTACATCCAGCCTGTCATTCCGGGAGGAAACCGCGTAAGGTTCCGGTCTCCGTTGGGTGGTGTCCCGCCACCATAGGCATTGCAATAAGTCGCCGTTCCGCCGCCGCAGGTCGTGTAACTTTTGGGGACCTCCGCATAAGCGGAAGCCGAAACATCACTAACCTCCCGCTGAGAACCGTAGCTTTGCGCAATGATCAGGCTGGTGGGGCCACACCCGGTTACCTGATAGATCGTGCGGCCTTGGTCAAATCCGATGTAGGTGCTCCCGTCGCAGGGCGCAAATGCCGTAGGGAAGTTGGTGCCGACACCCGTAACGGTGGTTGAACCTCTTGCGACGCTGACCGTTCCTGCTGGGATCGTTGTGTTCAAGTCCGCCGTCTCATAGTCGGCGTCGTACCAGATCCCGCGGTTGACCGTGCTTCTCCCGTGCTCCCACACATAGTCCACCGCGTGCTGAATCGCGGGATAGAGTTGCGCCGCCAATGCCGGGTTGTTGCACCCGGAGCTGCTCGTGTCGTTCAGTACGTCATAGACGGCCTGATGACCGGCAATGGTGATATCCATTCGCCACGGCGACATTCCGGGTCCCTTCTGCGCGAATCCGAAATTCCAGAGGAAATCGTTTTCATTCCAGTTCCCCGCCGGAAGCTGGTTGTTGATCCAGGCCGGCGTGCTCGTCGCGAGCCAGGAACAGTACTGCGCTCGGTGGGTCGTATCGGGATCGACCATTGCCCCTAGAGCCGTGAACCAGCGGTTATATCCGGCTTCACGCTGGTCGCATTTCGGAACCCCGCCGCAATCTTGGCCCACACTGAAATCCGCCTGGGTTTGCCAATAGGTGATCATGGCGTAAAGCGCCGCGTAGCGGACCGGCGAGGAAAGTTCCATGGCTCGAATAAATTGACTCTGGAGCGCAGCGGCGCGTGGAACGTTCCCGACGTTCACTCCGCTTCCGTGATCGATTCCCCACTGCCACCAGTAGTCCGCGAATTGTTGGGCGGCGGTTAAGTATTTCGTTAGACCTGTACGATAGTAATGCCTATAGAGCGCAAGCGTTACATCGTAGTAGTTCCAACTATTTGTCCCGGCTCCAGGATTCATACCCCACCATGCAGGACTGAAAGTGGAAGTGATCGCGGGGTAGTTGTAGACCGTCAGGCCAGCGTCAAGCGGTGTGATGCTCGAAATCGCGTACTGAGCGCAATGAAAATGGGTGTCGTCTGTCACCGTCAGAGGTGGGTTGCACTGTAACCGGCCGGTACCGACGCCGTCAGCGGTATTCCAAGCAATGATGTAATACTTGGAGGTATCGATCTCACTCGTATAGTGAGATCCCGTCCCCACACATCCCTCATAGGCATTGGTTAACTGACAGGTTCCGCTAAGAGTCGCGCCGAGCGTCGGTGGATTCGCGAGTGCCGCCGCAATGATGGTATCGGAGATTTCCTGCTCGCCTACGTCGTAGTAGGGCCACGGGCTTGTTCCAGCCCGCGTCACGGGCCCCATCAGCCTATCGAGTGTCGGATTTCCTGTGATCACCACACCGTTGGCGTCTGTTGCCACCGCTCCCAACGTGGCCGTAACCGTCGAACTCTGCGCCAGTGCGTCGGTGGCGGTCAATTGTATCTGGTAAGAACCCGCGAGTGGAGGAGTAAACGTGGAGGCCAGAGTCGTTTGGTTGCTGAAGGGTCCGATCACCGGCCCGTCCCTTTGTTGCCACAGCAGCGCCGGGACACCATTGCCCAGCAGAGACGTGAACGAGGAACTGGTTAACGACACCGGGAAAGCCGCTCTCGCCGACGGGATGGTGTTGATCGCCGCGACGGGAGGATAAATAGGGCTGCTGACGTAAGTTGGGGAGCCGCCCCCGTTCAACGTGAGGTGGAGACCTGCGGGACCCGAGTCGTTCACGGTGTTCTCCATGCGGAAATCCCCTCGATCTCCAGCCACCGCCGGAGCCTCAGCCGGTGGGCCGGGAGCAAGGGGAGGCGCTGAACTGTACCAGCGGAAGAAAGCAAGATCCCCGCCTATCGCACCGAAACTAAAGGGATCATGGACAATTAAGGACACCGATCCTGACCCTCCCGCGTTCGTTCCCGCGCGGGATAGCGTGGCGGATTGATGTCCAATCGGATTTCCTTGCCCGTCCCAAATCCATAGAGTCCAAAGCTGATTCGTGAGATCGCGTCCCACTGTGGCTCGGAAGTCCGTTGCGGAGCCGAGCGAGACGCTCACGATTTTCGAATCCGGCCCGTCGAAACAAGCCAGGCTCGTGCTCGAAGCCGAAACACGGCAGTAGTAGCCGTTGCTGCTCGTGAAATAATACGTGTCTTGCGCGGGCGTGGAGAAATTGTGCACTCGGAACTCGTAACGCCAGGACGCGTCCGTCCAGTTGGAGGAGATCGGGTAGCTCAGGTATTGGTTAGGCGCAAGACTGATCGAATTAGGCACCTGAGCCAGCACAGGAAGGCAACCACACAAGGCAATCAGATGAATTCTGAACATACTGCTCACGTTCTGGCGCCTGCCGCCCTGAAATATTCTGGTGCCCATGTCAGTACAGCGCCCTCCATGCATAGACGTCGGTTGCGTCCTTCGCGCATACCGAGACTTGATCTTTTATCCCAGCCGCGCCTAATATCTGCCAAAGACGCCCCCTCTGCGCCGTGTCGCAAACCGGCTGCGCCACTGCGGCCGCCACATTGACCGGAGGGATCATCAATCGGAAAACGGTCCCGTCGTACCACACCGCGTATGCCTGGTTGGCCGCGATATCAGCAGCCGTCGGATCGGTGGCCCCGTCGAACTGCTTCACGGGCACCGCCCCCAGCGTGTCGACGTTCAGTGTGGTTGGTCCGCCCGCGCCGCTTACGTCCGGACGCCACCGCAGCATCATGTTTGCCGTGTAGACATGCAGCGTGGGCGACAGCGCGCACGTGTAGACGCTGGAAGATGCGGACGCGGAAGCGCACACCAGATCGGTTCCGGCCTGCCCGGTGGAACGCGACAGAACCACCGCCGTATCCGCGTTCTGCTGAATATTGATCTGGGAACCCGTGTCGCTGAGCACGTTCAAAATTCCACTACCGGCGATGAAGTTCGCCGTCCCTCGAGACCCCACCAGGGTTCCGTTGGCGTCGATGGTGACGGTTCCCGATCCCCCCGATCCTCCGCTGCTTCCGCCCGATTGTAACGCCCACGTATTCACGCCGACGCATCCATACAAATTCGCTCCCGCGGGAGAAGCCGTATTAAAGAACAAATCCCCGACCGAGCATGTCGCGGGAAGAAACGCCCCTGTCTTCACCGGCCTGGTAAAACTCGCGAGCGTAAAATCGACGGACCTGGACTGATTCTGTAGATCCACCTTGGTTTGAGCGAAGGAACTGAGCGAGAGAACGAGTCCGAGTAGATTCCTATACATGCATCCTCCAAAGCTAAGGAAAGCACGCCGCCCTGCAGACCCTTCCTCGAGGAAAGTCCTATCTGTAAGACCCTCATAGATCTTAACAGTTCCGCTCTTTAGGCACGCGGTTGGATCTGAACCTCAATGCTATTCTGAGAACTTGAGCAAGGCACCGAGGGTACCCTGGTTCGTCACGTTGGCGCTCCTCCTAGCCTGCGTGTGCTGGTTGTTCAGAGGCGTCGTTTCCCCCGCGCCGTTCGCCTACGACGAGTCGGATTACATGTATGCCGGGACGCAAGGGTTCTGGGCCAATTACGTAGATCGCAATGCTCAGTCGTTGCCCCAATATATCCGTAGGGGTTTGGAACTGGCGCGTGACAAGACTTTGCGTGTCAGCATGTCGCAGTATGTCCGCTCCTCCGGGGACATCTCGTTCTACCGGCACTATCACGGGCCCGTCTACGCGTATTGGATCGGCCTCTGGCAAATGCTGGGCGTGCACTCGGAGGCGTCCTATCGAGCCACGGGCCTGATCCTGCACGCGCTTGGCGCGATAGCGATTTTCTGGCTTTTCCTGCGGACGTTCCCAGAGCTGCCCCCGGCATCCGCTTTCATCGCCGCCGCGATGTTCGCCACCAGCCGGACCACCCTGGATACCGCGATGACCATCACGCAGCACATCACTTATGAATTTCTGGCGGTCCTGTCCCTATTCGCGCTGGCATTGTTTTTTCGAACGGGAAATCAGCGATTCTGGTACGCCACGGCGGTCCTTTTGGCTGCTTCTTTCGCGGCCGTCGAGACCGGGGCCGTTCTCATTGCCGCCGTGCTGTTGACCTTGATTTTGTTGCGCTGGCAAGCGGGCTGGAAAGTGCTCGCGGTGCTCATCGCGCGGGGAGCACTCTGGTTCCTCGCCACATTGCTGGTCATCTGGCCCATGGGGGTTCTTCAACTGAATGGATTAAAGGGCTACGCCTATCTGGCCTACTTGGCGCTCGTCCGCAAGACCTTCAGCCCGGTCGGCGCGATCGAGATGTGGGGATTCAAGCTGAAGACGTATCCATATGAATTTCTCCTGCCGCTCCTCGCCTTTGCGATAGCACTAATTTGGTTCCGCAGACTTCGTTACCGCGCGGAGGTTGCGCCGTTCCTCATCTACGCGGGCCTTTTTTTCGTGGTGACTCTGAAGGTGACCGTGCCCTATACCTACTATCACGGCTCTCTGCTCGCGGCCACCGCTGTGGTAACCGGTATGGTGTTTGGAGAGCTATGGCGCCGGAGCCATCTGGCGGTTCGCTTGGCCGCGCTGGCGGCGGTACTGGCCTCCTCGGCGATGATGGACGTGAATTACTATGCGGAAGCCAAGAGAGAAAGCGCTGCTCCGTCTCCGACAACCGACCTGTTAGCGTATCTGGCGAAAACACCGCCAGAGCGGCTGTACTTGCCTTTTGTTTACCTTCCGCCGTTGCATTTCTACCGGCCCGACATCTCGACGGTGGGTTACGACGACGACTGGAGTACCGCGCGTCTCGCCGGGGAGTCCCTGGCCGCCGCACCCGCCGAAGTACTGTGCGCGGACGAGGTATGCCGTCAATTAGAAGCGGCATGGCCGGCGGGAGCAACGGCCGGGCGAGAACTCATTAACAAGACGGTCCGGACTCCGGACCCCTTGTACGCGCTATCGCTCAAAGGCCGCTAATGACATCGCATTCGCGATCCAATCGTACGGATCGCGGCGTTTCTCAAACTGGACTGGAAAAAGTAGGATCGGGGCGCTGAAACGTGGGCGACACATTATGAGCGGCTCGACCCCCTAGGGATCGCCCTCCTGGGGTTCGCCACCAGCGGTTCTGCGACAATTCTATTAAGACATGTGCGGAATTGCCGGATTCATTGGGGCGGGGCAGCGCGAGAGGGGTGTCAGCGCGGTGGGCGCAATGCTGTCCACCCTCCACAGAAGAGGCCCCGACTCGGAGGGAATCGAGACTTGGCCTGATGCCGCGTTAGGTCACCGGCGCCTTGCGATTATCGATCTCAGTCCCGCCGGTCATCAGCCCATGCTGTCCGACGATGGACAAATCGGTTTGGTGTTCAACGGCTGCATCTACAATTTCCTGGACTTGCGGCGGGAGCTCGAAAACCACGGGCACGCTTTTCGGTCCCACTGCGACACGGAGGTGATCCTCCGCGGCTACGAACAATGGGGCATCGATCGGCTTACCCGGCGCCTGCGCGGTATGTTCGCCTTCGCGGTGTGGGACAACCGCACGCGTACGCTGGCGCTGGTACGCGATCGCCTGGGCGTGAAACCCCTGGTGTATGCGGCCGGGAACGGCCGGATCGCCTTCGCCTCCACCGTGACCGCACTGCGAGCGGCGGGCTTGGCGGGGACCATCGATCCGCAGGCGATTCTGGAATTTTTGGAGTTTGGCCACGTCACCGAAGCCCGAACGATCTTTCAAGAAGCAAGAAAAGTCGCCCCAGCGACCATCGTGGAATGGCGGGCCGGGCGGCTGGAGGAGCGCTCCTACTGGAATCTTCCAGAGCCTGGCAGCTCCGCCCGGATTACCTTCAACGAAGCTGTGGAGCGGACCGAACAACTGCTGCTCGATGCCGTGCGGCTGCGCTTGCAGGCCGACGTACCGGTCGGCGCGCTCCTGAGCGCGGGCGTCGATTCTTCCCTGGTGTGCTGGGCGCTCGCGCAATTGAACGCCGACGTTCGCACTTTCACGGTGAGCACGCCAGGTGACCAGTCCGACGAAGCTCCAGCAGCCGCTGAAACCGCGCGCCGGCTTGGAGTTTCACATCAGGTCGTCACGTTGGCCGATGACGGACCGGGTGCGCTGGACGAACTGACCGAGGCTTATGGGGAACCGTTCGGATGTTCCTCGGCGCTCGCGATGCTGCGTGTTTCGCGGGCGGTTCGGCCCTTTGCCACCGTGCTGCTGACAGGCGATGGGGGGGACGATGTGTTTCTCGGGTATCGGGCCCATCCGCACTTGCTGACTGCACAGCTCCTAGCCGGAGCTCTACCGTCCGTGGCAAGCCGGGCCTGGCGTGGTCTGCGCCCGTTCGCCGGCGCCCTGCCGGGTTTCAAGCGTGGCAAGCACCTTCTCGACTATGCCACCGGCGGACTCGGTGCAGTCACGCGCGTGCACGACGGGTTGCCCTACTACGCCCGGCGCGGGATGCTCGGTCCCCAACTGTCTGAGCGGGAGTTGCCGCAACGCAACATTGAGTTTTCCAGAGATTCGGCGCGGCGGCTCCTGCTGGATGTGTTGCAGTACGATCTCAAGACCCAGTTCGCGGGCGAATTCATGACCAAGGTGGACGGAGCGACGATGCATCATTCCCTGGAAGCGCGGTCGCCGTTCCTCGATCAGGTCTTGTGGGAGTTTGCCGCCCACCTGCCGGTGCACTTGCGATTGCGCAGGGGTATCCGCAAAGCGGTCCTGCGGGAAATCGCCCGCCGCCGCATCGGGGAAGAAGTAGCCTCGCGGAAGAAGCAAGGATTTACAATTCCGGTGGAGCGTTGGCTCGCAATGCGATGGAAGAACGCTCTGGAGGAGATTGCCGGACCATCGCTACTCGAGGAAGCCGGGTGGATGCGCCGCGGAACTCTGAATGCCCCGATTGCCGAGGGAATTCGCAACCGCCGGGTTCCAGTGCAACTGTGGTATTTGCTGGTGCTCGAACGCTGGCTACAACGCAACGCGAAGGCGCAACCGGTCGCTGCGTGAATGCTCGCTCAAGCTCGGGCAGCGCTAGGGTTCGACGAGGCCCGATGAAATTCAGCCTGAGCGGCCCGGTGGATGGCGATTGCGATTCCGCCAATCGCTGAAAAATAGAAGTGATACGCCAGGGACAAAAAGAAAACCGCCGTGCAGAATCCCACCATGGCCACCATCGCGCAGAAGGCTCCTATCCGGATCGCCTCGAACTCCGATCGCGAGCGAGCCTGCTTGTAGGTCGTATTCAGAAGCTTGAAGCTGCCGGCAAGGGCGGCCACTAATAGAATGAGCGCCGGCACACCGGCCTCGCTTGACATCTGAGTGTAGGTATTGTGTGGAACCAGCCATGACGCGTGGCGGCGGTTCTCCTTCGCGTAAGTGGCTTCTTCATCCTCAAATTCGCCGGGACCCACCCCGAACAGCGGGTGCCGGAGGCTGAAAAGAGCACTGGTTTGAAGCAGATAGGTCCGTTCGTCGGCCGACTCCTGCACACCTGGATCCTCTGCATCCGCAGTGCTGTCGACCAGAGTGGCGTAACGGATCAGAACTTCCCTCGGCAGCAATGCCGCGACCACGACGAGCCCAATCGGCACCACGATGAGAACCGCAAGACGGATTCGTCCGGGTGCCTGCGCCAGCACGTACACGATGGTCACGCCGACCGCTACCAGAGCCCCTCTCGATCCGGTGCCCATGACGAAGTAAGTCCCGAATAACGCCACTGCCAGCGCACTCGAACGAACAATCCAGTTTCGCGAAACCAGAAAAATGAAGCACACGAAAGGCAAGACCAGCAACAAATGCGCGGCGAGATCGTTGGCGTTCCCGATGGAAGGGAGCAGGCTTGCGATTCGGTCGGCATCGTTATGTGCCCGAAGAGTGGAGGTGGTAATTACGCTTGCCAATCCGCCGAGAGCCACGGCCCAAACCAACCGAACGCACTCTTTCCACGTCATCACCATTCCGCTCATGACGAATAACATCACCACGCTGGTTCTCAAATAACCCAAGACTACATAGAATGAACCGCCCCGCCAGGAGCTAAATGGAATGGCCAAAACCATCCACGCGGCAAGTGCCAGCCAATAGTAGCTGGTTCGGTACAGCAGCGTGCGCCGGACGCCACCACTCAGCAACGTGAGAAGCACACAGGGAATTCCCAGCACGTCCAGCAGGAACAAGGGCGTCTTGATAAAAAGCCCCAGCACTTCATGGAGGTCGCCGAACCGTACGAACACCAGCACCATCGCCAGCCACAACCCGAGTTTCCGGAGAGGACTCTTGAGATCGCGCTGAAAGTATGGGTCGGGGAGGCCCGCGGGGAGTGGTCCGACGGGTGCCGGCTGTGGAGTTGCGAGCGCAATTACACGAGGGCTCGCGACGACTTCCCGAGGAGGCGGCGGCTGCAAAGCGACCGCGCCCCTGCGTGGCGCTGTGCCCTTGAATACACTCACGTTTCTTCACGATACCACACGGATTGGCTCGGTTTTCCCCGCTCCCCGGAGCTTCATGTTATTCTAGACTTCGCGTTGCCGACCGCCCCTTTCTCTTACATTCTGATCTGTTATTCCTATCCGCCGGTGTTGGGAGGTTCCGAGATCGAGGCTCAGCGGGTCTCCAGTGTGCTACAGGCGCGCGGGCATCACCCAAGAATTCTCTGCGCGGGGGGAACCCCCATGCCTCCGGTCACCGAATGGGTCGATCCCTACGGTCTGCGCGTGAGGATTTTGGCCGGGCGATGGCCCGAGCGCTGGCGGGGAACCGCCTTCGCGCTTGCGGTGGCATGGAACCTCTTCAAGGAGCGCCGGAACTACCAGATCGCCTATTTCCTGATGCACGGGTTGCATGTGGTCACTGGAGTCCCCGTCGCCGCCCTTCTCGGGAAGCCGATTGTGATGAAATACTCGTGCAGCAGCCTGGTGGCGCAGATGAATCATTCCTGGGCCGGCCGCGCACAGCTGCGCTTTCTAAGGCGTTGGGCATCGAGAATTCTGATCCTGAATCCCGGGATGGTGGAGGAAGCCAAAGCCGCGGGCCTTGATCTGGCGCGGGTTTCGTGGATGCCTAATCCGGTGGACACCGGTAAGTTCCGCCCGCCTTCGCTCGAGGAACGCATACGTTTGCGGCAGGAATTGAACCTGCCCCCGGATTCGCCCGTCGCCCTTTTCGTGGGCCGCCTGGACCCGCAAAAAGAGTTGCCGTGGCTCCTGGCGGCTTTCGCCCGTGTTGCCGCTGAGCGGCCTCGCGCGATCTTAGCCCTGGTCGGCGAAGGCTCGCTGCGCGTCCAACTCACCCAGCTGGTGGAAAGACTGGACCTCAAACGCAACGTCATCATGACTGGTCGCCTGGACGCTGACGGCGTATTGAAATGGCTTCAGGCTAGCGATATCTTTACTCTTGTGTCGGCCGTCGAAGGACTCCCCCTGGTGGTGATCGAAGCCATGTCAACCGCTCTTCCGACGCTGCTCAGCGACATCCCGGCGCACACCCAGCTTGTCGATCACGAGGTGCACGGCCTGCTCACGGAAACAGGCAACTTGGAGGCCATTGCGCGCGGCCTCGTGCGGCTGATCGACGATCCGGCGCTGCGCGCCAGGTTGGGCGCAGCGGCCCGGCAGCGGATGCTCGAACAGTATGCGACGTCGAAGGTCGTCGACTGCTACGAGGCGTTGTTTGAAAGCCTTCTGGTTCAGCAAAACGGTTGAGTCGAAGTAGTTCTTCCGTCACTGGGCGCAGCTACGGCACTCATAAACGGCGACGTTGCGCGCTCGCGCCGCGAGAGAAAGCCAGCTCGGCGAGTCGCCGGAGGCGAGATCTCGCAGGAACGGAATGCCATCCTGGCTCGTCAGAAAGGGAGAAGCTAAGTCCGGGAAGACCAACAGGTACCGTGCGCCGTGCTGCGCCATGAGCGAGTGGAATCCGTCCTGGTCGGTTCTGCGGCTGGTGACCTCTGATTCGAGTACGGAAATCACGGGGCGCTGCAAAACGTAGTGAACCGCCTGTCCATCGACCGCGACCAGGACGCCGGAGGTGGGTACATGGTCACGCAGCCATTCGAGAGCCGAGACACCGGGCAGCACATCCTGCTGGAGCACCTCCCGTTCGAGTACGTGAGCAGCGGGAAAAGGATTCACCGCCAGGCTACGGCTCTGCACCACCAGTATCGCCACGGCCATGGTGGCAATCGCCAGGAACTGCAGGCGTGGCGCTTCGACCGAAACGACGGAGGCGATACCCGCGAGAAGCAAAGGATAAAGAGGCGCGAAGTAGCGCGGAAAATCCGCGGCGATGGAGGTCAGCGCCGTCAAGATGAGCCCGGCTGTGTACGCCCCTGCAAGCAGACCCATCCAGCGCAGCGCCACCGGAAGAAATTCCCGCCCGAAGTCCGCTTTCCGCCGGCGCCAGCCCCGAAGGGCAAGAAAACACATGGATAGAAATGACGCGAGGAACACCACGGTCCACACGTCGATCGTGGTGACCACTCTGTCGCCAAAAACTAAGTGGTAGAAGACCTTGAGGATCGGGACCGCCACGTCGCGCAGGCGGTGGCTCGAACCGCTCGTGAAACCACCCCGCCACGATCCGGTATAAATGATGTTGCGAAGTTGGATTGCACCGGTGATCAGGCCGGCTGACAGCGCACCCCCGAGCGCCCAGGGAAGCGTCTCGCGGTTGCGCCACCATCGCCAAACGATGTAGAGCCCGGCGATCGGCAGCAAGAAAAGGCCCGCGTATCGCAATGCGTAGGCCGCGCCCGCGGCTGCGCCGAGCGCCAACAGCAGGCCTGGTTGCCTGCCTGCCCCTCGAAGGTCGCGGACCATGAGCGCGGCGATCCCCATCAGGACCGCGGTAAACACCGCTTCGGAACTCACGGTGGCGGCGTAGTTGAGCGCGGACTCGTTTGCGATCCAGAGCAGGCTAAAGATCGCGATCACCCATGGGTGGGTGCCCAGCGTCAGGCCGACATCCCACAGCAGCCAGATGGTGATGAGAAATCCAGCGGCCGAAATTAGGTAGGCCGACGTCTCGAGGCGCAGCCCGGTGCGAGCGATCACGGCCACGAGCAGCGGGTAGCCCGGCGCGAAATGTGTAAACGGGACGGGCATGTGTGCCACGGCCACCTGCTCGTCAAAGTGTGCCAGGTTCGTGCATAAACAGTTGCCCGCGAGCAGGTTCGAAGCTGCATCCAGATACTGATACCCGTCGTTGCCGACGTAGGGAGCGCCCATCCGATGGTAGGAAAGCTGCAGGGCGATCGTGCCGGCCGCCAAGAATAGTACGATCCATACGGTTCGAAACATTACGCCTGAGTGGCCTCCACAACCTGGCGAGCCGCGCCGGCGAACTCAAGTGATGGGTAGGCTGGACACGCGGGACCGACATAAAGTCCGCGGCAACCGGCGGCCTGGGCAGCTTTCATGTCTTCCGCCGAGTCTCCGATCACAAAACACCGGTCCGGCGGCACATCCTGCTCGCGAAGCGCCCGCGTGATCAATCCCGGCGCCGGTTTGCGGCAGTCGCAAGGGTCCCCCATCGAATGCGGGCAAAAGTAAATTCTGTGAATTGAGATCCCAGCCGCGCCGAGCGCGCGCAAAAGTTTCCGGTTACCCTCAATGAATTCCCGGTATCCGAAATAGCCAAGGCCGATTCCCTGCTGATTCGTGATCAGGCACAACCGGAATCCCGCTGCCTGCAATACACGTAAGGCCTCAACCCTCCCTGGCAAGAGCTCCACCTGGGTAGGATCGAAAGGAACGTCGCGTATCAGCGTCCCGTCGCGATCGAGCAGCACCAGGCCGCGAGGGTTCGCCGCGCCAGCCGGCTGGGGTACTGCGTGAACGGCCAAGGCCTGAATCCGTTCGATCATCCCGGAGGTGCTCGTGCCGAAGCGAGCGGGAATCACCACGGTATTCCCTCCATACTCCTCGACGGCTGAACTGGACTTTAGAGACGACTTGGCGTAGTCCCCGCCCTTGATGTAGAGATCCGGTTTCCAGCGCAACAGCAGCGACAGCGGCCGATCATCCTCCAGAACCGTGACACGATCGCAACTGGAGAGTGCGGCGACCACGAAGGCGCGCTCTTCAAATGGATTGACCGGACGCAACGGATTCTTGTAGCGCCGGATGGACTCATCGCTGTTCACGGCAACCAAAAGCCGGTCGCACAAACCCCGGGCCTCGCCCAAGTACTGCGCGTGGCCGGCGTGCATCCCATCGAAAGCGCCGCAGGTGAAGCCGATGCGGCGCCGCTGGTTCATGCCAACCGGGGCAATCGGGTCCCGCTGAGCGTCAAAACATTCTTGGGGGATGTCGTGTGGCAACCTCCACCTCAAGATCAGTTTACTCGATCCACATCAATTCAGCCCAAAAGAGCCGCGTGATGCGGGGCTTTGGAAGAATGGTGAATTGCCATTCTGTCCACGCGCTGACGCGGAGTTTCTGACGCCGGGCTGTACCTCAGCCAACGGAATAGCGCCACCGGAGCTGGTGCGGTTATACGCTTAAGCTCGCTGCCGTTATCTGCCCTCGCGGCGGGCCACGACCAGGGTCTGGCCCATGTTGTAACGGAACGGGAGCGCACCCAGGTGGAGAAAGGACGCCATTCTTTGCAGCGGCTTCACGGCCGGAACCACCGCCGCGGCGCGCTGCAGGACGTAGCCAAACGGGAGTTGCTGGCCATACGGCTCCATGTACGCAACGGCGAATCCCGAGCGCTCGAGCTGGCTCCGCATCGAGTGGCGCCGGAAATAATGGAGATGCACGCTCAACCAGAACGGCCACCTCCAGCCGAGCAGCTTTGCCGCGACGCTTCCGATATCCGGGTAGCTGACCCAGAGATATCCTCCCGGCTTGAGCAACCCATGAACCACCGCGAGAACGTCGCGCGGGCTGGGAACGTGTTCTATCACGTCCCATAAGGTGATCACGTCGAAGCTCGCGTCGAGGAACATCCCCGGTTCCAAGAACCCTTGCCGCACATCCAACCGGTACTGGGCGCGCGCATATTCCCCCATCCAGCGGCTCGGCTCGATGCCTTGAACTTCGAAACCGGCTTCGCGCGACGCCACCAGGAATGCCCCACCGGCGCACCCAATATCAAGCAATCGTTTGCCCATGGGATCCAGACGCGTGCGTCTCAGTATCGCGCGCACCTTCTTTTCGAATGTGCGGATGCGCTGAGGATTCTGCGCCACAAAGACCGAATCCTCGGCGGACGCGTACCCGCTCCGGATCAGGCGGTCATCCAGGCGCGGCGAAAGGTACACCATTCCGCAGGCGCACTCCACTACCTGGTCCATCAGGGTGTGGTCGCTAGAGGCGCAGTAGACCCTCTGCAATTCATCCAGAGAAATATCTCGCGGATATGACCCGGCGCGCAAAATCTTCCGCGCGCGGCCGCCGCATACGGGGCAGTCGGGCTCGACCAGCGGGATTGCGTTTCCGGCGCTCATGCCGCTGCCCTCTGGTTCACGGGTCACCTACCGGACGGAATTCGCATGACATAATTCGATCGAAAAACATTCAGCCGTGCCGCATCCTGCGCGTGCGTGCCGTAGACCGGATCGCCGTTACACTTTCACAAACGCCACATGGCTGCCCGCCAGCTCTAGAATGCATTCCGGCTTGTTGGCAAAGAACTCATCGAACGCTTTGCTGACCCCCTCGGCGTGACCGTAGTCGTGGCAAATTAGAATGCCTCCCCGATTCAAGCGTGGGTAAAACCATTCGAGGCTACTGACCGTGCTCTGCCAGAGATCCACGTCGAGATGGACAAACGAAAATGTCAATTGTTCGAGACCGCGCGCGGTATCTGGGAACAAGCCGGGATGAAAGTGAACGCCGGGAAAGCGCTGGAGGTACTCCTGCACCTCGGTTAACGAAGAAGCGAAACCACCGCTCTGGAACTTCGTGTCCCATTCGCCGGCGGGAGGCAGACCGGCCAAAGTATCAAACAAATGCAGCGCACGCGGGCCTTTCACTTCGCAGATGAGACGAGCCGATCCGCCTCGATAGACGCCGACCTCGGCGATGTCCCCAGGGACCTTGGCAGAGCGCTGCGCGGCTGCGTAAACATTGTACGCTTCGGGATCCATCAGAACCATCGACGTTTCTCGGCGCGTCTGGCGAATCAAGCCGTAGGCCGCTGCTCTTCGGGGTTCCGTGTCCAGTGGGACTATTGACATGTTCCTCTCGGCAAGAATCTTGGTCATGATCGACCAACCCGCCAATCGGATCGGGGAGAAGGCGCGATGGTGAAGGAAGAACTTAAACGGAGACTGCATGCGGGGATAGGGAAGCCCGGCGATCAGCATAGTATGCCCGGATCAAGGGTGTCAAGTTGTGATGGGAGATCCGTGTATTGATAGGATCCGGAACGCGGCGGCAGAGACGGAATCTCCAACGTTCGCTTCGAAACGGGCCCCCACGTCCCCTCATGCCGACCACGAGGGAGGCTCCACCGCCTCGGGGTCAGGAGACAAACCGGTACTTCAGCAGCGTCCAGACTGCGATAAGACCGTCGGAGGGTTTGATTTTTTTTCCTTCTTCCGACGATCGCGGATAGTATCGGATCGGCACTTCGTGGATTCTCAAGCCGAGCCGGATCAGTTTCGCCGTGATTTCATGATCGGTTTCGAATCCGCTGGTGCGCAGTTTCATATTCTTAACGGATTGCGCCGGATAAAGCTTGTAGCCCGTCAGAGTATCCGTTATCCACCGGCCGTACATCAGCCCGGTCCACAACGTGAGAAGCGCTCCAGCGAGCCAGGGTCCCATTCCCTGGTCCGGATGCCGACCCGGAAACAAGGTCCATCCGCGTTGCACGGCGCGTTGACCGAGCGTCCGGCTGCCATAAACAACGTCGGCGCCTTGCAACCCCGCGAGCAGCGCGGGGTAATCGCCGGGATCGTATTCGAGGTCCGCGTCCTGAATCAGAATGTAGTCTCCGGTCGCCTCCCTTATTCCACGCTGCACCGCCTTGCCCTTGCCCTGGTTAGGTTGGGTGAAACAGCGAACCTGCGGGAAGCCCCGGACCGCCTCTTCGGTATTGTCTTTGGATCCGTCGTTGACCACGATGATTTCCTTGTCAAACCCCGCGTCTTTGCAGGAAACCGCCAGAATACGCTCGAGCAGCGTACCGATGAACGCACCCTCGTTGTAGGCGGGGATCACGATCGAGAGGACGGGCATGAAGGAGTTAGCCTTTCAGGCGGTAACGCACCAGGGCGAGCAACGCTCGAAGGCCGTGGGAAGACCGGATCTTCTTGCCCGCCGAGCGAGTTCGCGGCTTAAAGTCGAGTGGAACTTCAAGAAAGTATTCGCGCCGCATGGAAAGCTTGGCGACAATCTCCGTCTCCAGATCCAGTCCGTCCGATTGCAGCTCCAGGGAACGCAACAGGGCTGCGTCGTAACCCTTGACGCTGCTGAGCACATCGGAGACATAGCGATTGTAGAGCAACAGCGTGGTCACGCTCAGCAGCATCCCTCCATACTTGCTCACTAGGTACAGAGTGCGGTCGTTTTGATAGATGCGCTTGAGCTCGCCCGACAAATCGGTACACTTGACCGCGCGAGTTCCAAAAACGGCGCGAAAGCCCGACTTGACCAAGGAGCTGACCAGCCCGATCAGCTCGTCGGCGCGATACTCGTTGTCGCCGGGGAAGAAAACGACCAGGTTGCCGCGAGCTTTCTTGAGCCCCAAGCGCATGGCCGCGCCGCGGCCGCGGGCTCCTTCCAGGGCAAATATCTTCACGTTACGCACACCGCGCGCGATTTCCACCGTCCGGTCGCTCGACCCGCCGTCCACCAGGATCACTTCTTTACTAAGGCCCAGAGATTGAAAGTCGAGAGCGGTCACCGCCTTCAACACCGCTTCGATGGTAGCCTCTTCGTCGAGCACGGGGGTGATGATCGACACCATGTGATGGATCTGCGCCAGCTCGACGTCAATGCGCGATTGCACGATGTGCCGGAGTTCGTCCAGTACGTAGCCGCCGGCATGTCGGCCCTCCTGTGCTTCCCAATCGCGGATTTTCACGGTTTCGAGCGGGAAAGAGAACCGCGACTTGTCGAAGGGGACGTACTTGGCTTTGCTGAGGGAGCTCTCGTCGGTTCCCTGCACAAAAAAGTGGGACACCACGTCCAGCCACTCCACGTGAGTCTGGCTCTTGCGGCTCATGGCGTCCAGGAGTTTACGAGCCAGATCGCTGGCATCGTCTTCCTGGATATCGAAATCACGGTGAATGTTACCGATGAACACTTTGTCGGCCTTGACGTTAGCCCCGATGGCTTCGGCTACGCCGTGGGTCATATAAGACGGGAACAGGGACGAGTGCTGGGTACCGGGACCGTAGATGATGACGTCGGCTTCCATCAAAGCGGCCGCCGCGCAGGGATTGATTCGCGGCACGCGGTGCGCCGCGGCGAGCAATGTCCCCCAGCCGCCGGATGGATCTCCCGCCGCGCCCTCGACCGAAGTCCGGTAGGTTTGCTCATCGATCAGGAACAGCTCGCTGATCTTGGCCGAATCCTGGGCAGCGACAATGTCCGCTTCGTTCATCAGAAATGTCCCGGTTTCCTTGGCCGCTACAAGGAACAGATTTTCGCCTTCGGTGACGTTGAGCAGGACGTCGGGCGCCACTTCATAAAACTCCGCGAAGGTTTCCATGGCGCGATTAAAATTCCGATCCCGTTCCAGATAACAGCCCGCGAAAAGGAGGTTTCCTAGGGCGCAGTCGGTGAAATCGAAAGTGCGTCCGCGCCCCTCTTCCTGGTCGAAATACGCCAGAAAGGTCGCGAGGAAAGAATTCAATCTCTGCAGTTGCCAGTACGCCAGACGAGGGAATGCGTCCGCCAGCTTTTCGGGTAGCGATGCATACCTGCCTTCCACGATGCCTTTCAACACGGCCAGGGCTTCTCCACGCGAAATGCCTACCGGCAGCCTGTAGTCGGAGATCTGCCGGAGGCTTTGCTGGCCGCGTTCAGCCGAAGACATCAGGCGGTTGATGTTTTTCCGCACATCCGAGGGTCCCAGCATGCCGGGAATAAATCGCCGCAGGCGTCCGGTAGAATGCCCGTCGTCGTAGGCGTTGATGAGAATCTTGAGCGAGATCTGCGGATGACGCCGTAGCGCCTCGGTGATATTCTGGGTCCCACTCCCGCCGGAAAACAGGACGACGTTGATCTGAGACTGCCGCGGGTTGACCGCGGGAGCCGCCCCAATTTTCTCCATGACCTCAGATTCCAAAGGCACGTGACCCCCGCAAAAACTCCTCGGCCTCCGTGGCGTCCCGAACCGAGTTTACTCCCACCGTTTCCTCAAGGCGTATCACTCGCGGCGTGAGCACCCGCCCATCGCGGGCCGCCCAGGGAATGACGGGCAGCAAGTTGAATTCGCGAGTCAGAGTGCCCGAAGCGCTCTCCGATGCGCGGATCTGCTTCAGCCATGTGCCCAGCTTCGCGCTTGCGAAACAAAAAAATCCGGCGTCGCTCTCACCCGTTTCGGGCATCGCGGCGCCCTCGCGCGCCTGCCGCAGTCCGGTAATGCGCCCCTCCGTGTCCCGGTCGAAATGAATGTAAGGTTGCGTGCGAAGCACCGTGGGGAAGGTCACGTCGGGACGGAGGACGCCCTGGTGCAGCCGCATGCAGGTTTCTACAGACTCACGCCGAAGCGCGACCTGGTCTCCCCACACCACTGCCGTGTCTGGCGTTCTTACGCGGGATAGGCCCAGGGCCACAGCATCCCCCATCCCGGTGGGGGTGTCCTGGATCACCACATCGAACCGCCCCGGTATGCGGCGTTCTAGCTCCGCCGACACTTCAGAGGCTCCATCCGGCGAAAGCACGAACACCAGGCGGCTACAGTTGGGGACGAAAAGATCGAGCAGCCAGGCGAGAATAGGCCGCCCGCCGACCGGGTACAGAATTTTGGGATGGTTGAAGCCCAGCCGGGAGCCTCGCCCAGCCGCCGGAATGACCGCCGTCCATTGGGCAGGATCAAGCTGGCCGGGACCGACGCGATGAGGACCGGCTTGATTTGTATCGGCCTGGTTCGGACCGGTATCATTCGGACCAATCTGAGACGGGCGCCGCGGAGAAAGCAGCGCGGCCAGTTCCCGAAGGCTGGAGACGATATACCCGGCTCCCGACCGTTTCAGTTGTTCCTCCGAGCAGGTACCTGGAATGCCGGCCACCGAAGCGCCGGCCGCGCGAGCTGCCTCGACGCCCGATTCAGCGTCCTCCACAACCAGACACTGCGAGATCTCCAGGCCAAGGCGCTCGGCAGAGCGGCGGTAGATCTCAGGGTCCGGCTTGGCGGCAACCACCTCCTCACCGCTCAGAATGGATGTAAACAGGGAAGCAGAACCGGTTAGGCGCAAGAAAGCATCCACACTGGCACGCGATCCTGAGCTGGCGAGCGCCAGAGGATAATCGGCTGCCAGTTCGGCGAGAACGCCTTCACATTCCGGCGCTACTGGTCTCCGATGTTCGAACATCTCGCGGGCCAGACGGCTCTTCTCGCGCGCCGCGCTCTCAATCACCTCCGGAAGCTCATGGCGGCCGGCCGTCATCAGGACTTCCTGGATCACCTCCGCCGTGCGCCGGCCAGCATAGCGGGAGTAGGCAAACTCGTGTATTCCAAAGGTTTGAAAGATTTGCTCAAACGCAGCCCGGTGGCAATCCGTGGTCTCAACCAGCACACCATCCATGTCGAAGACGACGCCACGAATTCCCTGCGGATTCATCATACTTGGGACTCGGATGCGTGGTCTTCTTTCTTTAGCCTAGTATAGTCTCGCCCACCCGCTCACGCCCGGTTTGAGGTCATTGGGGACGGGCGCGTCGCAGGAATCTGAAAGCCGGCGACTCAAGGTTTCCGCAACCTGGCCCGCACTACCGCAGTACTCCACTCTCTTGTCGCCCTGCAATGCAGCCACCTCAACTTACGGATTGGCACCGGTTCTATTTGCTCCATGGTGAATGGACTCGTGCAGACCAGTTGCTCAAAGCGTCGAATTGTCATTTTGTTTAGCCCTCCCTCGATTTCGTGAAAGCGGGTGGCTCCGTCATTGCGGAATCCGGACCTCCACCGCATCAGGGAGGCCTCGGAAAAAATGAAGTGAGCCCAGGGGCATACGTGCCTCACCAAGTGACCGCCGTAGGGATGGTACCAGGTGGGCCCGAAACTCGTGACCATCAGCCCACCCGGCTTCAGCAGGCCGAACATGATCTCAAGAATGCCCGCGGGATCATCGAAGTGCTCGAAAGCGTCGATCGAAACCACGATGTCAGCTTTTCGGGTGGTCCCGGTGGTGAATTCGCACCGCTCACTGAGGCCTGCTTCCGCGGCACGGATAGCGGCCTGTTTCAGCAGGTAATCCCTGGATGCCAGCTCTAGGCCGATGACATGGCCTGCGGTGTGCGCCATCTCCAGAGCCTCAGTCCCCTCGCCGCAACCGAAGTCGATTACAGTCTTATCCCGAATCTCTTCGAGAAAGGAGTCGCCTAGAAGGATCCGCAACTTGCTGCGGCCATGATAGGGATCCGTGTCGGTACCCTGATCAAACGGAGCGATCCGTTTCAAGATTTCATACTGGAGGCCGTCCAACACTTTGGGACATTATAGCGTTGCGGCCGCTGCGGCACCTTCCCGAGAAGCTGGCTCGGCCTTAAGATGATGCTATACTAAGCGTTTGGTAGCACTTGGCTGGCACCCTCCATACAGCCTCTCGAGGCGCTGAGCGCGGACCTGAATCCCGGGGCAAGGGTGGGCATCCGCGGGCAATCAAGATCATACGTCCTCCTTCCTTTTCGCCTTCGCGTCTCTTAGGTGGGGTGGTCGAGCTGGTCAAGTACCGCGACCTGATTTTGACGCTGAGCATCCACCGGCTCAAGATTCGTTATCACCAATCGATGCTCGGATGGGCGTGGGCCGTGCTCCAGCCGCTCTCGCTCATGTTGATCTACACGATCATCTTTTCGATCGTCACGCGGATGCCGAGCGAGAATGTCCCCTACTCTCTATTCGTCTACACCGCCTTGTTGCCGTGGACGTATTTTTCCACCATCGTGACCACCGCCGCCACCAGTCTGGTGAAGCACACGCAGCTTATTACCAAGGTCTACTTTCCCCGTGAAATTCTTCCGATCACGTATATCGTCATCGGTCTATTCGACTTTATGATCGCCATGCTTTTGCTGGTCGTCATGATGCTCTACTACCACGTGCATCTAAGCTGGTTTGCTTTGTACCTGTTTCCGATCTGGTTGATCGTCACCGCGATTGGCACGGCGCTCGCTCTGGTTTTTTCGGCCCTGGAAGTACGTTACCGGGATATCGGCCTGGCCATGCCGTTGATGATGCAGTTGTGGATGTTCGCCACTCCGGTGGTCTACCCGCTATCGGCGGTGCCGGCGCGATTCCGATCCTATTACATCCTGAATCCGCTGGCTGGAGTCGTCGAGAATTTTCGCCGCGTTCTTCTGCAAAATGAAGGACCCGATCTCCCTTCTCTCAACGCAGCGGCCCTGGTGGCCGTGGTGGCCCTGCCCCTGGCCTACCTCTTCTTCAAACATCGAGAAGCATCCATGGCGGATATCATTTGACAGCAATACCCCTTATCGATCTCCGTCTGGACCATATCTCCAAGCGATATCGTATCCGGCACGAACAGCAATCCGCGGCCGAATCGGGATGGGCGGCCAGGATCGACCGCTGGAGGAAGCGGCACAGCGAGTTCTGGGCGGTTCGGAACGTTAGTTTCGAAGTGCCCACCGGCCAGGCCCTCGGCATCATTGGCCACAACGGCGCCGGCAAAAGCACCATCCTGAAGTTGCTAGCTGGCGTGACCCATCCCACCGCGGGCGAAATTACAGTCCGCGGCCGCCTGGCCGCGCTGCTCGAAGTGGGATCGGGTTTTCATCCCGAATTGACCGGGCGCGAGAATGTTTTTCTCAGCGGTTCGATTCTGGGAATGCGGCGTCAGGAAATCCGCCAGAAGTTCGACAGTATCGTGGATTTCGCCGACGTCGAGGAGTTCATCGATGTGCCCATAAAAAGATACTCCTCGGGCATGGTGGTGCGTCTGGGCTTTTCGGTCGCGGCACATCTGGAACCGGATATCCTGCTGCTCGACGAAGTACTGGCCGTGGGCGATAGCGCGTTCCAGAAGAAGTGCATCGACCGGGTGCTGAGTTTGAAGAATCAGTGCACCATCGTTTTCATCTCCCACGATCTTCACGCGGTGCAACAACTGTGCGATCGCGTCCTGGTGGTGAGCGCCGGCCAGATCGTCGAGGACGCTCCGGCGGATGTGGCCATCGCGGCCTATAACAAACTGGTCCGCTTCCGATCCTCCTCGAAAATCGTTCCGGAAGGCGGAGTCCGTACCGCCGAGATCACCTCGCTCGAGTTTCTGGACCCTCAGGGCGCGCCCGCATTCGTGGTTCGAACCGGCCATCCGCTGCACATTCGTATCCGCTTCGTCGCGCGAGCCCATATTCGCAATGGCGGGTTCAATATTCTTTTCGAGGATCAGGAGGGGACGCTTCAATGTCAGTTCACCACCCGGCTTTCGGAGCAATTCTTCGATCTTGAACCGGGCGAGGGGATGCTGGAATTCTCGTGCGAGGAACTGGGGCTGCAACCGGGCAGCTATTTTATAGACGCGACGGTAGAGGAGCACGGCCACAAGCTGCTCGATTGGCAACATCGCTGCTCCGTGCTCCAAGTGAATTCCGGCCGGGACCTCACCGGATCCTTTTACCATCCGCATCGCTGGCGGATGATCGGGACCCGGCGCGAGCCGTAACTCCGTGACGTTTCCCACGGCGGTATTCCTGGGCGCGTCACTGCTGCTGGCCTACATCCTGTTGGGCTATCCGGCGTGGCTCGGTCTGTTGGCCCGATGGTTCCCCACGCCGATCTGCCGCGCTCCCTTTCTCCCCTCCATTTCGGTGGTGATCGCGGTGTATAACGGCGAGCGGTACCTCGCGGACAAACTGCGCTCGGTATTCGCTGTGGAGTATCCGCTCGAGTTGATGGAAGTGATCGTCGTTTCCGACGGCTCGACGGATCGTTCCGAAGAGATCGCCCGCAGCTTCGATGGAGTCCGATTGCTGCGCCAGGAGCGCGGAGGCAAACCCGCGGCGCTCAACACTGCCTTCACCGTCGCCTCAGGAGAAATTCTGGTGCTCACGGACGTGCGCCAGGAGTTGGCTCCCGGAAGCATCGGGAAGTTGATGGAGAACTTCGCCGACCCAAAGGTCGGCGTCGCGAGCGGCGAACTTCTCATCCGCTCGGGATCTACCCGGGAGGAGACGGACATCGGGCTATACTGGCGATTTGAAAGCTGGATGCGCGGCCAAGTGAGCGCTCTCGATTCGATGTTCGGCGCTACTGGACCGTTCTATGCGATTCGCCGCGAATTGGCGGTTCCCATCCCGCCTGACATTCTCCTCGACGACGTATTTCTTCCCCTAGCAGCCTTCTTCCGCTCCTACCGGCTGGTGGTCGACCGCCGCGCCCGCGCTTGGGACTATCCGACCTCGCTCGACACTGAGTTCAACCGCAAGGTCCGCACGTTGGCCGGCAATTACCAGATGCTGATGGCGTATCCGGCGCTGCTCGGACCGCGCAATCGCATGTGGCTGCACTTTATGTCTTATAAACTTGGGCGGCTGTTGCTCCCCTGGCTTCTGATCGTGGTGGCCGCGTCGTCGTGCGGGCTGCCGCCGCTTTGGCGCGACGCTGCGGTGGGTACACAGGCGGCATTTTACCTCGCCGCTGCGAGCGACCGATGGACGCCGCAGGGCTCGGCGTGGAAGAGGTTGTCCTCACCGTCTCACACGTTCGTGTTGATGATGGCAGCGGCACTATGGGGCTTGTCCGTTTTCTTCGTTCCCGCGCGGAAGCTCTGGAAAGTGACCTCCGCTCTACCTGAGCAGTCACCTTCCGCTAAAAACTGACGTGCCGGCGTTCGACCCCACCGTGAACCAACTGGCAGTGCGCCCACCTTGGTCGATCCGGTGGCGAATCGAGCCGAGGCAAGTCACTTCCGCGAGGTCGACCACAGGGCGGGAGCTAACTCACCCGTAACTAGTGTTCCTAGCCGGGCAGGCCGGAATACTGGTCCCACGGGAATTTACTCCGCGGGTGGGTCTTCTATTTCTTCCAAGCGATCCGCCTCGGCGGCATAGCGTTTTAGCGCCCTTATGGAATTTCCCGGGCTGAACCCGGCCGCGCGTAACTTTCGATACGCCGACGCGAGGTGCTTCTCCTCGGCAAGCAAGACTCCGAGATTCTTGCCGCGAAACTTGCGCACCAGGAAATTCTCGATCATCGCGATCTCGTCGGCTTCGGAATAGGCCGCATCGATGGCTTTCTTGGCGACGGCCGGAGCCACGCGGCGAGCCAGCAGATCCCGCAGAACGCGCGTTTTCCCGAATCCCTCGTTTTCGCGCCGCCATGTCGCGAACGAACCCGCGAACTTTTCGTCGTTCAAATAGCCGGCTTGTTTGATCCGCCGGAGCGCTTCGGCGACGTGCTCGGATCGGGCGGCTCGGCTGGTGAGCTTGTCCCGCAATTCCGACACGGTCTGTGCGCGGGCCGATAGGATGCGGGCCGCGTAGGTCATCAAGCCGTCGAGATCAAGCGGAACCGGCGTTCGCGGGCCACGGGCGCGCATGGGCACATTGTAGCGCCGTAAGTGGCGGATTCCCGCGCTGTGAACAGCCCAAGTGTGGGAACTTCGGCTTTTGCGGCGCTCCCCTGGATCGTTCCCGCTTCGACACGACGAGAGGGCCGCCCGGTGAAGAGCGTCCCTGGGCTAAAAATTGGGGTTGAAATTTGGCCTGCTAACCGGCCAGATCGTCTAAGGTCGGTTGACGTTCTCGGCCTGGAGGCCTTTGGGCCCCGTCTTCACCTCGAACTCCACCTCGCAGCCTTCCTCGAGAGTCCGGTAGCCGGACATCTGGATTGCGGAGAAGTGCACAAACACGTCCTCGCCGCTCGAGCGCTGAATAAATCCATAGCCCTTGGCGGCGTTAAACCATTTCACTACACCCTTTTCTCTCACTACTTGATTTCTCCTGTTCCATTCCCGGCGAACCGGGACGTGACTTTACCGACTGATCAGAGGCACCCCGCGCCAACGTTCAACTGCACGTGAATGACGGCCCGGCGCTCCGTGGCTGATCAAAACTTTGGCTATTGTCGCATGTAATATGCTCTCCCGCAAGACGGAAAAAGGCATTTTTCAGGCGCTGCGGGCGGTTTCCGTCTCGTGCCCGCCCTGGATCCACAGGCCCCAAATTGACAGACTTGCGCGGAATTCGGTAAGCTGGTGGGGTTAGAGAACTCGCACGGAGAAGGTCTGTCTACATGAAAACCGCAATTCCCTCGCCCGAAGACATCGATCGTAAGTGGCACCTGATCGATGCTCAGGACGTGGTACTGGGACGGCTTGCGAGCAAAGCCGCTCTACTGCTGATGGGCAAGAATAAGCCCATGTACACGCCATATATCGATACCGGCGATCACGTGGTGGTGGTGAACGCCGCCAAAGTCCGCCTCACCGGCCGTAAGGAAGAGCAGAAGCTGTATCGCCGCCACTCGGGTTATCCAGGCGGATTGACGGAAACGAGCGCGCGCAAGGTTCGCGAGACGCGTCCGGCGCGCATGGTGGAAGAGGCGATCCAGGGAATGCTTCCGAAGAACAAGCTGGGCAAGCAGATGTACCGGAAGCTGAATGTTTATGCGGGCGGCAAACACCCGCATCAGGCGCAGAAGCCCGTCGAGTTATTAGTTTCCTAGTTTTTAGTAAGGGTTGCAAGGAGATTTTTTTGCCAGTGGCGTTGGTACAACATTTGGGAACGGGTCGCCGCAAACGGGCGGTGGCCAGAGTGATTCTGCGGTCGGGTAAGGGCGACATCAAAGTAAACGGACGTTCTTTCGAGAACTATTTTCCGAGCGAAGCTTCGCGCGCCATCGTAAGGCAGCCGCTGCTCGCCACGGAAACTGCCGACAAATTCGATATTTTGATCAACACCGCCGGCGGCGGACCTACCGGCCAGGCCGGCGCCGCGAAGTTGGGGATCGCCCGCGCCCTGCTCGAATTCAATGTCGAGCTGCGCGCGAAGTTGAAAGAGCTCGGGTTCCTGACGCGCGATGCGCGCCAGCACGAGCGTAAGAAGTACGGGCAGAAGGGCGCTCGCAAGCGCTTCCAGTTCTCCAAACGCTAGCTTATTCGGGCAGCAGCGCCGCAGCGGCTGTCTCATGGAGCCCGCGTGGGGCTGTTTCCAGATGCGCCGGCAAAGTTCCGGGATCGCCAGCGCGTCGAGAGTTTTGTTTTTGAGGTGGATCGAGCATCCACTCCACGCTGTTAACCCCCGTGCCGCAAATCTCGCTTTGGGCCGTGGCGCGGGTTCACTGATCGAGCAAGGAGGCATTTTTGCCGTCAATTAGCATGAAAGAATTGCTCGAAGCGGGCGTTCACTTCGGGCACCAGACCAAGCGCTGGAATCCAAAGATGAAAGAATACATTTTTGGCGAACGCAATGGAATTTACATCATCGACCTGCAAAAGACGCTAAAACTTTTCAAGGATGCGATGCGATACGTCGGCGAGATGGCCGCGCAGGGCAAAACGGTGTTGTTCGTCGGCACCAAGCGCCAGGCGCAGGAAGCGATTTCCGAGGAGGCAGCGCGCTGCTCGCAGTATTACGTGAACCAGCGCTGGCTGGGCGGGCTGCTGACCAACATGGCTACCGTGCAGAAATCCATTAAGCGCCTGAAAGAACTCGACGCGATGGCCACCGAAGGGAATTGGAACGGACGCGCGAAGAAGGAAGTGGTGCGCCTGGAACGTGAGCGCAAGCACTTGAACCAGAATCTGGCGGGAATTAAGGATATGAACGGGTTGCCGGATCTTCTCTTCGTGGTCGATTCCAATAAGGAAGCGATCGCCGTCGAGGAGGCCCGCAAGCTGGGCATTCCGGTAGTGGCCGTGGTGGATACCAATTGCGATCCCGACAAGGTTGATTACGTGATTCCGGGCAATGACGACGCTCTCCGTGCGATCCGCTTATTCACCAACAAGATCGCGGACGCGGTAGTGGAGGGACGGCAACTTGCGACCGAGCAGGATTTCGCCGCCGAGAAGATCGTCCCGGGCGACGAGACGCCGATCGAAGACATTCCGGAATACGCGCAATACGTCGATCCCAAGTACGCCGAGCAACTTATGTCGGAGAGCTTGGCGGACGAGGATCTGCCTTCGGTTTCGCTGCCCCGCAAGAGCCCCGCGGCCGAGGTTGCCGAAGAAGTTTCGACCCGGAACAACTGACGTCCGGAGCGTTCGCGCTCGCGCATCAGCGAGATGTGTGCCTGGGAGAGAAGAGTTATGGAGATTAGTGCGCAATTAGTGAAACAGCTCCGGGAACGGACCGGGGCCGGCATGATGGAATGCAAGAAGGCGCTGGTTGAGGCCAACGGCGACCTGGCGAATGCCGAGGTAGTACTTCGCAAGCAGGGCATCGCGTCGGCCTCGAAGAAGTCGGCGCGCAGCACCAAACAGGGTGTCATCGGAAGCTACATTCACGCCGGCGCGCAAATCGGAGTGATGCTCGAAGTCAACTGCGAGTCGGATTTCGTGGCGCGCACGGCCGATTTTCAGGAACTGGTGCACGACGTCGCCATGCAGATTGCGGCAGCCGACCCGCAGTTCATCCGCAAGGAAGACGTCCCCCCGGAGGCGCTCGAGAAAGAGCGCGATATCGCCCGTGCCCGCGCGGTATCGGAAGGCAAACCGGAGAAGATCCTCGACAAGATTGTCGATGGCCGCCTGGCCAAGTACTTCGAGGAGGTCTGCTTGTATGAGCAGCCTTTCATCAAGGAAAACACCACGACCGTCGCAGACCTGATCAAGACCAAGATCGCCAAGCTGGGCGAGAACATATCGGTGGCGCGATTTGTGCGCTTCAAGGTAGGGGACGTCCATCAGGCGGACGCGGGGACGGCGGAAACCGCCGCGGAGTAACGCCGTGGCCAAGTACCAGCGCATCCTGCTCAAACTGAGCGGCGAGGTGATGGCCGGCACGGGGTCCTTTGGAATCGCTCCGGAACGCATCGCCGCCCTCTCGGCGGAAGTCGCCGAAGTGGCGCGAACCGGCGTCCAAATCGGCCTGGTCGTAGGAGGCGGTAATTTCTTTCGCGGCGTCGCCGCAGCGGCCCAGAATATGGATCGGGTGGCGGCCGATCACATGGGAATGCTGGCGACCGTGATCAACGGGTTGGCGCTTCAGGACGCGCTCGAAAAGCAGGGCGTCCCTACCCGGGTGATGACCGCGATCGAGATGCATGAGGTGGCCGAACCCTATATCCGCCGCCGCGCGATCCGGCATCTGGAAAAGGGCCGCATCGTGATCTTCGCGGCCGGCACATCCAATCCTTATTTTTCGACGGATACGGCCGCGACGCTCCGGGCGCTCGAGATCCGCGCCGAGATCGTAGCCAAGGCCACACGGGTCGACGGGGTCTACGATAAGGATCCGCTCCAGAACAGCGACGCCGTGCGTTTCTCCGAAATCGGCTACTCCGACGTGTTGTCCAGAAACCTGAAAGTGCTGGACGCTTCCGCGGTCGCCATGTGCCGCGATAATCGCCTGCCCATCGTGGTTTTCAATCTGAACGTCCACGGCAATATAATGCGTATGGCGATGGGTGAATCCATCGGGACTTTGATCCATTGAGCGGCTCAGGGCTGCAAATGGGAAACCTAGGTAAATAGGAAAAGCCATGAAACCAGAGCAACCAGCAGCGACGAATCAGACCTTCCAGAACGTCAAGGAACTAGAAGCACACTCCAAAGCGCGGATGGACAAAGCGCTGACGGACCTGCAGCATGAAATGGCCAGCATCCGCACGGGCCGCGCGTCCATTTCGATCTTCGACAATGTGCGCGTGGACTATTACGGCACGCCGACGCCCCTCAATCAAGTAGCCAACCTGCATGTGCCCGAGCCCTCGCTGATCACGATTCAACCCTGGGATGTTTCGGTGATCGGGGCCATCGAGAAAGCCATCCGCAGCTCGGATCTCGGCTTGAATCCGGCAAACGACGGCAAGCTGATCCGTGTCCCGATCCCCGCGTTGACCGAAGAGCGCCGCAAAGAGATCGTCAAGCGCCTGCACGGCATCGCGGAAGACCATCGCGTGGCGTTGCGTAATATCCGCCGCGATACCAATGAGCATCTCAAGAAACTGCTCAAGGACAAGCTGATCAGCGAGGACGACGAGCGCCGGGCCCTCGACGACGTCCAGAAGATGACCGACGGTCATATTCAAAAAGTGGATCAGGCGTCCAAGGCCAAGGAAAAAGAGATTCTCGAGATCAAATAATCACAGGAATCCGATCGGGCGCCGTTCCGATCCGGTAGCATTTTCGAGTATACTGGCACCGGCCCAGACAAATTCCCGCATTTGAATCGGAATATCTGGGAAGGAATCCAGCCAGATATGCGTCCAACTCTTTCGGGGGCAGCCGCCCTTCTTTCATTCAGCGTCCTACTCTTCGCACAATCCCAACCTGTCGCACAATCCCAGCCCGAGATTCGAGCCACATTGTTTCACGGAAGCCTGGTGACCTATGAGGTTCGCGGCCGCTATGCCGTAGTGGAGGGAGACATCATCCTCGGGACCCTCGACGAAGTTGAAAGCGAATCCCGCGCGGCCGACGGTTCCGGCAATGCCTCCGCGCCCAGATCCGCGACACTGGCACCGGTCTTTTCGGCTAATTTGTGGCCGAACGGGACCATCCCATATGTGATCGACCGGACGCTTCCGAATCCCCAAATTGTTCTTGGCGCGGTGCAACACTGGAATACTCACACTCCGCTTCATGTGATACCCCGCACCAATGAGACCACCTATGTGGTTTTTACTCCCGGAACCTTCGACGCGGCCTGCGAATCGTCGATCGGAATGGTCGGGGGAGTCCAGGAGATTCAAATCACCAGCAGTTGCACCACCGGCGATCTGATTCACGAGATCGGACACGCGTTCGGACTGTTCCACGAGCAGACTCGCAACGACCGGAACAACTACGTGACCATCCTTTGGGACAACATTGACAAGCGATACCGGTCCGATTTCGATCAGTTGCCCGGGGAGATTTCCTCCGCCGGCTACTACGACTATGACTCGATCATGCATTACGATTCCCTGGCGTTCTCCCGCAACGGGCTGGACACAATCGAGACCGTTCCAATAGGAATTCTGATCGGACAGCGCGTGGGACTCTCCGGGGCCGACATCGACGGCGTTAGTCGGCTGTACGGGTTTGCGCCTTCGAAAACAACCGTCACAACACTCCCCGTGGGCCTCACCATTGTCGTGGATGGTGTCACGGTTTCCTCTCCTCAAACTTTTGCATGGGCCCCGGGGAGCGCGCATACCGTGCAGGCGCCGGGCTTGCAGGGAGCCGATCCGCGCTATGTTTTCGTGGGTTGGACCGACGGCGGCGCGCAGGCGCACTCGCTGACGGCATCGGCGAACGCGACCGTGTTTGCCGCCGTGTTCGAAATGGAGCACTCGCTCACGGCCGGCGTCGCGATGGGTTCCGGTTCCGTTAGTGTCACTCCTTCTTCGGTCAATGGCTACTACCCGGATCGCATGCCAGTGCGCGTGCAGGAATTCGCTTCTGGCGACCAGTTCCTCGACTGGGCGGGGTACTCCGACTTCGACAATAACGGATACGGGTTTTCGACCACGTCCGCGGATCTGGAGATTACGCTGCCTCGTGGTCAATTCGCCGCGGAGTTTACTAGCGCTCCGGTGACCACCATCGACACGCAACCGTCGCGTCTCCCGGTGCTGATCGATGGAGGCTTGTACATTACGCCCGCGCGATTTACATGGGACCCGGGCGAGCGACACACCTTGTTCGCCGCCGGACCTCTGACTTGGGGCAATAATACGATTCGGTACAACTTCGGGCAGTGGGACGACGGTACGACCGGTGTACGGACAGTTAAGATCGGGGCTGGTTCCGCCACCTACACCGCGACCTTCGTTACCCAATACCTGCTCTCGGGAGCGTCGACCAGCGGTGGTCAACTTTTTGTTTCGCCGGTGTCGCCTGATGGCTACTATAATGCGGGAACCAAGGTACAGGTCCTCGCTGTTCCTAGCTCGGGTTCCGCGCTTCGATACTGGCTGGGCGATACCGCTGGCGCCGTCTCTACACAGGCGCTGCAAATGACCGAAGACCGCATGGCGATTGCGATCTTTGGCTCGGCTTTGCCGTTCCGTGTAGTGAATGCAGCAAACAACAGCCCGCAATACCACGTTTGACCAGAGCGGCTCGATCGTCGCCCCGGGCGAACTGGTGGTCTTGTACGGAACCGGCATCGGACCGGCAACCGCGGTTACGGGTCAGTTCGACGCGAATCAACTTCTGCCGACTACGCTCGGCGGTATTCAGGTTCTTTTCGACGGGCACCCGGCGCCGATCATTTATGCGTCCGCGAACCAGATCAATGCGATCGTTCCATCTACGGTTGGGCAGACGTCTTCGTCGACGCTGGTGCAAGTGACTACCGGCGGTGTGGTCACGACATTCTTGAACATCAGCGCCGGGGCTTCGGCGCCGGGCCTCTACACCGTGGACGGATCCGGACGAGGACCGGTGACAGCCTATCTTGCCGACGGCACGCTGATTTCTGCAGGGAATCCCGCCGCGCCGGGATCGGTAATCACCCTCATTGCCACCGGGACAGGACTTCCGTCGCAAACGATTCCGGACGGGCAGCGCATGGGATCGACTTTGATCCAATCCGGGCAACCGGTGGGAGTCCGCATCGGCAAGCTGGCTGCCGACGTTCTCTACGCCGGTTCGATGCCGGGTAACGTGAACGGGATCACCCAGGTGATGGTGCGCATTCCGCCGATGTTGCTGAGTGGCCCTGCCGTGCCGATTCAACTGATTGCCGGGCAAGTGAATTCCCCGCCGGATACGACCATCGCGATCCACTGACGCTCGATCCGGCGCAGGTTCCGCCTGCTGCTCCCGATCGCCCCAGCGGCCCTGGCGATTGGATAACATAGACGGCAGACCGATCTGCATACAGGCCGGAAAGGCAAGGATCGCCGGCAGCGGGTTGGTACACGTGACAGGAGGCTTCATGCTCACTCGCAGAGGATTCGCTGGTTTAGTTGCCACGGGACTTTCGGAGGCGGCGTTCGCCCAGCGCGCCTCGGTCAAAGGCGAAGCGCCAAGAGACACGGTGTGGCTCAATGCCAATGAGTTTCCGGAAGGGCCGCCGGCCGCGTCCGTGGAAGCGATGTCGCGCGTCATCGCCGAATCCAACCGCTACCACTACCAGGAGTTTCCAGCGTTTTACGAGGCCTTGGCCGCGAACGAAAAGCTGGAAGCGAAACAGGTGCTGGTGGGAGCCGGATCAAGCGAATCGATCCACTGCGCCATCGACGCCTTCACTTCGCCCACGCGCCCGCTCATCACACCCTGGCCGACCTACGAAGCAGGTCCGGAACTGGCGCAAGCCGCGGGTCACGGAGTGGTAAAGATTCCGCTCATGGCGGACTATTCGCCCGATCTCAAGAAGCTGGTGGCGGCCGCGGATCGCGCCGGCGGCGGGTTGATCTACTTGTGCAATCCCAACAACCCGACGTCGGTGATCACACCGAAGAAGGATCTGGCCTGGCTGGTGGCGAATCTTCCCAAGGACACTTACCTGCTGTCCGACGAAGCTTACATCCACTATGCGACATCGCCTGAGATGGCCTCGGCGCTCCCCTACGTGCGCGACGGGAAGAATGTCATGGTGACCAGGACCTTCTCGAAGATTTACGCCATGGCCGGATTACGCGTGGGCTACGTGGCCGCGCGGCCCGACCTGATCGATAAGATGTCGCCGTACCGCAACAACGTGATCAGCATTGTCAGCGTGCGGGCTGTACTGGCGGCGCTCGATCTGGGACCGAAGCTGCTCGACGAGCGTCGCGCGAAGATCGATCGCCCGCGCACGGAGCTGTGCACCTGGCTTCGCGGCAAGAAGATCCCCTTCATCGAACCGCAGGCCAACTTCCTGATGATCGACGTCGGTAAGAGCGTCAAGGAAGTGGCTCCGCAGATGCTCGCGCAGGGCATCGCTGTCGGTCGTACTTTCCCGCCGTATGACAAACTGATGCGCGTCAGCATCGGCACGGACGCGGAGATGGCTAAGTTCCGCGCGGCCTTGGGCAAGGTCATGTCGGCCTAGTCTCAGAAGTTCGTCGCTTAAGTTCTCAGGGTTTAAGAGCACATCCCGGCGCCGTCATTCCGAGCCCAGCGAGGAATCTGCTGTAATTGTGAGGGGCGAAAAGCAGATCCCTCGCTTTCGCTCGGAATGACAGGGACCCTGCGGCCTCGTTGACCCAGGCTTGTTAACCTAAGAGTGATGCGGTCCCGCTTCCTTCTTCTCCTTGTATTGCCCGTCCTTCTGGCCGCGCAATCGCTCCAAGACTTTCAGAAAAAAGTCACCGAATTCACGCTCCCGAACGGGTTGCACTTCCTGATCATCGAGCGCCACGAGGCTCCCGTCGTTTCGTTTCACACCTATGTGAACGTGGGCTCGGTAGACGATCCCGGCGGTCTTACAGGCCTCGCGCACATGTTCGAGCACATGGCTTTCAAGGGCACCCAAACCATCGGCACGAAGAATTGGCCGGAAGAGAAGAAGGCCATGGACGCCGTGGATCGACTTTACGCGCGCCTGGACGCCGAGAATCACAAAGGCCGTCTTGCCGATCCGAAAAAGATGGAGGCGATCGAGACGGAATTGAAAGAGGCCATCGCGAAGGCCGAGAGTTTTGTCGAGCCCAACGAGTACGACCGGATTGTCGAGGGAAACGGCGGCGTGGGCATGAACGCCAGCACGGCCGAGGATTCGACCAATTACTTTTACAGCTTCCCGTCGAACCGCATCGAGCTATGGTTTCTCCTGGAATCGGAGCGATTCCTTCAGCCGGTGTTTCGTGAGTTCTATAAGGAACGCGACGTAGTTCGCGAAGAACGGCGGATGCGGGTCGAGTCGAGCCCCGAAGGGATGCTGGTGGAAGCACTGCTCGCGACCGCCTTCGCCGCCCATCCGTATCGCGTGATGCCCGGTGGCTGGGCGAGCGATATAGAGAGCTTCCGCCGCCCGGATGCCGAGCGTTTCTACAAGCTCCATTACATTCCGGGAAATATCACCATCGGGATTGCCGGGGACGTCAATCCGGAGCAAGCCAAGCGGCTTGCCGAGAAGTATTTTGGACGGCTGCCGCGCGGTCCGCTGCCCGCGCCGGTCGATACGGTGGAACCTCCTCAACAGGGCGAAAAGCGTGTGGCCGTCGCGTCGCCCGCGCAGCCGTTCATGGCCATCGCTTACAAGCGGCCCGACCAATATGATCGCGACGATGCCACTTTCGACGTGCTGAGCGACATCCTCTCCGGCGGGCGGACTGGCCTGATCTACAAGGACCTGGTGCGGGACAAGAAGATCGCGCTGGGCGCGGGGAGCCAACCCACTTTTCCCAGCGGAAAGTATCCCGCGCTGTTTCTGTTCTTCGTCGCGCCGTCCTCGGGCCATACGGTCGAGGAGAATGAGAAGGCCGTGTACCAGGTGATCGAACACATGAAGACGGAAAAGGCGGATGCGGCGAGCTTGCAGCGCGTCAAGACTAAGCTGCGCGCGGAACTGATTCGCAAGCTCGACAGCAACAGCGGGCTCGCCGCCGAGCTGTGTAGTTACGCCGTTGCCTACGGGGATTGGAAAAAGTTGTTCACCGAGCTGGAGGATTACGACAAGATCACAGCCGACGATGTCCAACGGGTGGCCAAGACCTATCTGGTGGAGACCGGACGAACCGTCGCCTATACGTACGTTCCCGCGGAAGGCGGTGCAAAATGAAACGCCGGACACCGATTGCCCAACTACTGAGGAACTCGCGCAAAACGGAGTGCGGCGCGAAGCATTTCCTGACTCGTTTGGTGGTGCGCGCCGCACCCTTTGCGCTTCCAGCCGCGATCGTCGCGATTTTCGCCGTAGCGTCGCTGTGGGCGCAAACTCCTCCGCCGGCGAATGCGCCTTCGGCTGCCCGCCAGGCGGGGACGTCACGTCAGGCAACTGCGGCGCTACCGTCGTATAAAGACCTGAAGTTTCCGTCACTGCCGCCCGTGCATCCGCCGGAGCCGACCGTGGTCACGCTTGCGAACGGCATGCGAGTGTTTCTGCTCGAGGATCACGAGCTGCCGCTCATTCACGGTCTGGCTCTGGTTCGAACCGGCAACCTGTTCGATCCTCCCGAGAAGCGGGGGCTCGCCGACCTGACTGCGGACGTGATGCGCTCGGGCGGGACCAAGGCGAAGACCGGGGACGAAATCGATGAAGCCCTGGAAGACATCGCGGCGTCCGTAGAGAGCAGCATGGGCGAAACTAGCGCGAGCGTATCGTTTTCCGGACTCAAGGAGACATCCGACGCAGTGCTGGGTGTGTTCAAGGACGTCCTGACGAATCCCGAATTTCGCCAGGATAAGCTCGACCTGGCGCTTTCACAGGCTCGCAGCGGGATCGCCCGGCGTAATGATGAAGCAGCGGGGATCGCCGAGCGCGAGTTGTCGAACATCCTCTATGGCCGTGACACGCCGTACGGCTGGCAAATCGAGTATGAACATCTTGCGCGGATCCATCGCGACGATCTAACGCGTTTTTATCAGCGCTATTATTTCCCCAAGAACATCATGCTGGGGGTATATGGCGATTTTTCCACTTCGGAGATGACCGGCAAACTAGAGAAGCTATTCGGCGATTGGAAAGTTGAACAACCGCCCGCACCGCCGTTTCCGGCGGTCGAGGCGAAACCCGCCCCCGGCATCTATCTGGCGGAAAAAAGTGATGTAACGCAGACCTTCTTTTCCATAGGGCATCTGGGAGGGACGCTCCGCGACCCCGACTATCCGGCGCTCGAAGTAGCGGTGAGTATTCTCGGAGACGGATTCACCAGCCGTCTGATGTCGCAGATCCGGACCAAACTTGGGTACGCCTACGGCATTGGCGCGGGATGGTCCGCCAACTACAATCATCCCGGAACATTCCGCATCGTGGGCAGTACCAAGTCCGCAACCACCACCGAGACTCTTGAAGCGATTCAAGTGGAAGTTCAAAAGATGCGTTCGGCCGAAGTGACGCCGCTCGAGCTCCAGACGGCGAAAGACTCCACGCTCAACAGCTTCGTCTTCATGTTCGACAGTCCTGCGAAGACGTTGAATCGCGTGATGATGTACGACTATTTCGGATATCCCAAAGACTTCCTGTTCCAGTATCAGAAGGGAATTGCCGCGGTCACCCGCGCCGACGTTCTTCGCGTGATGAAAGCACACATCCGCCCGGAGGATTTCACCATCGTCGCCGTTGGCAATCCCAAGAATTTCGGCAAGCCGCTTTCGAGTGCCGGACCGGTGAAGACGATCGACCTTACCATTCCGGAACCGAAGCAGGAAGCGCTTTCCCGGAAGCCGTGACTGCGAGCTTCGTATGATGGAATCCGTTGAGCGATCAAGCACGCTGACCAACGCTCTGCTCGCGCTAGCGATCCTGTTTTCTTCTGGAATCGCCGCGGGGCAGCCCAAAGGCCAACCGGTGCCGAACGCCGATCAGCGCGGGCGGCGAGTGATCGACGATGCGGTCGCCGCTCTGGGCGGATCGAAATTCCTCACGATGGAGGATCGAATCGAGTCGGGCCGGGCGTATTCGTTCTATCACGAGCAGATTTCGGGGCTCTCGATTGCCCGAATCTATACGCGATACGTGACGGTGGCGGCGGGCAAGACCGGGGAAGATCTCGGCGTGCGTGAGCGGCAGGCGTTCGGGAAGAACGACGACTGGGCCGTGATCTTTCGCGAAGATGGCGCTTGGGAGGTCACCTTCCGGGGTTCCAAGGAGCTACCCAAGGACCGCTTCGAGCGGTATCGAGACTCGACGCTCCGGGATATCTTCTATATTCTGCGCCAGAGGCTCGATGAAAAAGGGATGACGTTTGAATCCCGCGGCCTCGACGTATACGAAAACCAGCCAGTGGAGATCGTCGACATCACGGACTCGCAGGACCGCACCATCACCGCGTACTTTCACCAGATCACGAAATTGCCGGTGGGACAGATGTACTCCTGGCGGGATCCCAAGACCAGGGAACGCAACGACGAGGTCAGCCGGTTCGCGCGCTATCGCGAGGTGAACGGCATCGAGTGGCCGCACCAAATCACGCGGGAACGCAACGGCGACAAAGTCTACGAAATCTTCTCCGAGTCGGTGACGATGAACCAGGATCTCACCGACGACCTGTTCGACCAGAGCGCGCTGCAGAAGGACTCGCGGCCCAGGAGAAAGTAGCTAGCCCGCAAAGGGTGCGGTGGCACCCTCATTTCAGCCAAGCAGCAATGCCGCCGCACTCCGTTTTGCGCGAGTTCCCCAAAAGTTACGACGAGGCCTGGCCTGGAAAACCGGGACAGGGACCTCTGTCCCAAGCCGGCAGGCATGGACCGGCAGTCCGTTGCGGCTGGCGGCGCGTGGACAGAGTTGCCTGTCCCAGCGTTTTCCAACGTTTTTCAGGACCAGACTAACCCGCGGAGGCCGACTCGATCTTTGGCTTCGCCGCGAGCAAGATGGCGACACGGTCGAGCAATGCGGTTTGGGTAAAGGGACGGCGAATCTGTTCCGGTGAGCCCTCGGGCCCTTCCACGATTCGCAATATCTTCAGCGAGGGATTAGAGCCTTGGAGAGCGCCGGTGATCGCATCCGCATGGCAGTCTTCCACGATCACAAGATCCAGCCCGCCCTCGTGCACCTGCCCGAGCGCCAGAGCTTCCTCCGGATCGCACGCCTCCAATAGGTTGTAGCCGTTCGCTTCGAAGTAATTATGCAACTGCGAACGCACGCGTTCCCGGTCGTCCACCAGCAAGATGGACGGCGCTTCTCTTGATTCCGCGGGACGCGGCAGCAGGGCGGGCTCACTAGAGCGTGGCAGGAGCACTTCGAAACGGGAGCCGCCCTCCGCCGTCGTGTGCGCGGAGATATAACCGCCATGCTCCGTGACGATGTTGTGGGCGATCGAGAGGGCCACGCCGTCCTCTCCGGTCGAGACCGGCTCGAAGAGTTTCTCGATCTCCGTTTCCCGGCCGGAATGAGCCAGGGTGAGCAACACGTAGCTGGACATGCGGCCCTGCGAAGGAGCTTCGATATTCGCGGTTTCAATCGCCAGCTGGCCACCCTCGGGCATCCTCCCGAAAGAGTGTAGAACCAGATTCATGATCATCTGCTCAATTTGAGCGAGATCGACTTTGACATGGCCCGTCGCGGGGTGCGGACGAACGGTGAGCCGGATTCGATCGCCTAGAACCGAGCCGATCAGCTTCGACATCCGGCGCAGAACACCGTTCAGGCTGAGCACCTCCTGCCGGCTGACCTGCCGGGCGCTAAAATTCTCGAGGCGGCGCGTGATTTGCCCGGCGGCCGAGGCGGCCTGTTGAATTTCATCCACCGCGCGGCGCACCGGCGGGTATTCGCCGAACTGATGCAGGAGTTGCTCGGCCTGGGTGCGTATGATGGTCAGCAAGTTCGCGTATTCGACCGAGACTCCGGCGGCGAGCCGCCCTACCGCTTCCATCTTCTGCGCTTGCCGAAACTGCCGCTCCTCCCAGCGGCGGGCGCTGACGTCACGCAGCGTAAGCACCAGACCAAGAGTCGAATGGGCCGCTTTTACGGGCGCGACCGAGCCTTCGACGGCCAGCTGCCGGCCGTTGCGCGCTACCAGCAGGGTATCCCGGTCAAGGGGAATGGCCGCGTCGCGCAGCAGGGCCACCGGCATTGGATCTTCCATGGTCTCGCCGGATTTCCCGTCGATCAGCCGGACCAGATGGAGGACGGACTGATCCCGCGCCTCCGGTTCACTCCAGCCCGTGAGCCTGGCGGCGGCGAGGTTCAGCATCTGCACACGCCCGTCCACGCCGGCGACGATGATCGCATCGGTTGCCGCGTTGAGCGTGGTGCGCAGCCAGGCTTCGCGTTCCTCGACCACGCGTTCCAACTGGTGCTTGTGGACGGCGATCTCGATCGAGGAATTCAATGACGCATGCGTCAACGGCTTGACCATGTAGCCGAAGGGCGCTGCCAGCTTGGCGCGCTCCAGGGTCGGCCGGTCGGCGTGGGCGGTGAGAAAGACCACCGGTACGCGGAAGCGTTCGCGAATTTCGGTGGCCGCTTCGACGCCATCTCTTGAGCCGTCGAGATGAATGTCCATGAGCACGATATCCGCGTTCGCGGCGTGCTCGATCGCTTCCTCGGCCGTACCCACGGCGGCCACCACCGTGTGACCCAGCGTCTCCAGCCGATTTGAAATGTCTTGCGCGATCAGCCCTTCATCTTCCACCACCAGCACTCGGTAGGATTTCGTCGGTTGCATATGACTCGCTGCTCCCTTTTCCTTGAGGAACTCGCGCCACAACAGAAGGCCGTGGCAGAGATTGCTGATCCGAGCGAGGAGGCCACGGCCTCCCGTGGCGCTCTTCGGGAAACGACAGGCGGAACCTCGCCCCGCAGTCGTGCTCGAACTCGAAGGTCCCCTTCAATTGACGAGTCAGGATGTTTACGATCTGCAAGCCGAGCGATTTCGTTTTCCGCCCCTCCACGCCTTCCGGAATCCCGACGCCGTTGTCACGAACTTCCAGCGTCACTTGCCCGTCGCGGCGGCCGCCCGTGATCTGTACCGACCCGGAACGCCCTTCTGGAAAGCCGTGCTTTAACGCGTTCGAGATGAACTCATTGAGAATCAACCCCGCCGGAATGGCACGATCGATCCCCATTACCAAAGGTTCGACGTCCATGCGACAAGTAATGCGCGCCGGGTCGATGCCGTAGGACTGAAACAGGTTCGCGGCGAGCAGGGACGCGTGCTTCGCCAGGTCGACCTCGCGCAGGCCTTCGGTCTCATAGAGTTGTTCGTGAACCAAGGCCATCGATTCCACCCGATGCTGGCTCTCCCGTAGGGCCAGCGTCAGCGTCTCGTCCGCCGTCGCGTTTGCCTGCAGCTGGAGAAGGCTTGCGATCACCTGCAGATTGTTCTTGACCCGATGATGCACTTCCTGGAGCAGCACTTCTTTTTCGGCAAGGGAAGTCGCCAGGCGTTCGCGCTCGGCAGCGAGCGTGCGGGTAAGATTGAGCTTCTGAATCGCTTTCTGGATGGCGAGATGCAACGTTTCGCCGGTGATGTGGTCCTTCAGAAGAAAATCGTGCGCACCGGCCTTCAGCGCCTCGGCCGCCACTTCTCCGCTATCGAGTCCAGTCAGCATCACCACGGCCGCGCCGGGCTCCTCCGCAACCAGCCGGGCAAGGAACTCGAGGCCGCTCATGTTGGGAAGCCGGTAGTCAACCAAAACGCAGTCCGGATGCGAGACACGGCAGATTTCAAGACCCGCGACCCCGCTTTCTGCTTCGAGGTATTCGAGCCGCGGACCGTGGACCTCCTCGAGCAGAGTCCGGCAAAGCTTGCGGTCCAGTGCGGAATCGTCCACTATGACTACCTTCATCGTTGGGCGTCCGTTTCCCATTGAACAATCACCACTGAACTGGTACGGCGGAGGTCGGGTTTTTCTCTGTGTATTCTATGTTTTACTGGTTTCGCCGGGCGGCGATTCCCGGGTTTCCCCGGACCTCTCATGCGGCTCGATGCGCCGGTCTTCTCAGTAGACATCGCGTACAACGCAGCGGGCCGCGATTGTTTTCACTCACCAGCGTGCGCGTCCCGCGCTGTGCGCTTCCGGCGCTGCAACGGCCCGGGAATGCGAGTTGATTGCTTCTGTGGTAGACTGAAATTTCAATCCTTGCCGCAACCTCAGCCTAGGCAAGCGTGCGCGGCCCCTGGAGAACAACCATGAAACCCGGAATCCATCCCGCCTATGAAGAAGTGAACGTGGCTTGCGCCTGTGGCCACAAGTTCCGCACGCGTTCGGCGCACAAAGGCGACATCCGCGTGGAAATCTGCTCCAGTTGCCACCCATTCTTCACCGGCAAGCAGAAGCTGATCGACACCGAAGGGCGAGTGGACCGATTCCAGAAGAAATACCAGAAGGTTCGGGACGCGGCCGAAGCGAAGAAGAAACAGCCCGTCGCTTAGAGCAGTTTCGGCGATAACGGGCGCCTTTTCGCATCCGTTAAGCGTTTGAGAACACTGTTACTTGCCGTGTGAAACTGGTCTAAGCTAAATCAAGAA
>Ga0209415_10001243_pt1 | contig 48640 bp, 42 predicted proteins | sample PeaSoiSIISIP2007_FD_187696 | JGI IMG/M metagenome (GOLD analysis project Ga0209415, IMG submission 187696) | Peat soil microbial communities from Weissenstadt, Germany - SII-SIP-2007 (SPAdes) (version 2) | ecosystem: Environmental > Terrestrial > Soil > Wetlands > Peat | place: Germany... | reverse complement strand
AACCACCGGCTCTCGAGCAGCTTGTTGCGGCGCGCCAGCACCACGCCCCACAACGACAGCGCGAGCATGAGCATGCCGGCCCCGACCATGGCCCGGAAGGACCAGTACGTGAGCCAGATCACCGGGACGTAGCTCCCCGCCCCGTACTTGGCGGTCTCGGCCGCCTGCACCTGGTCGATGCCACGCACCTGCCCGTTCCAGCTCAAATCGGCGATCATGCTCAGCACGTGCGGGATCCGGATCTGGAAGACCGGCGCGCCCGAGAGGTTGCCGATGGTGAGCAGCGAGAAGCTGGCGCCGTCCTTGGTCTGGTAGAGCGCCTCGGCGGACGCCATCTTCATCGGCTGTTGGCTGTCCATGAGCCGGGCCTGGGCGTCACCGGCCACGCTCGTGAGGATCACCGCCACCAAGGTGAAGGCGGCCGCCATCCCCGCGGCGCGCACGAAGGCGGCGCGGTGCTCCTCGCGGGCGTTCTCGCGATGCGCCCGCCACACGCTCACCCCGAGGACGAGCAGGCCGCCCGTGGCGAACGCCGCCAGGACGGTGTGGGCGAACGACTCCCACAACGTGGAGTTGCCGAGCACGGCCCAGAAGTCGGTGAGTACTGCCTGCCCGTGCACGACCTTGTAGCCGACGGGGTGCTGCATCCAGGCGTTGGCCGCCAGGATGAAGAACGCCGAGAGCACGGTGCCCGCGCTCACGATCCAGATCGTGGCCAGATGCAGTCGCGGCGACAGCCGGCCGCGCCCGAAGATCCACAGGCCGATGAACGTCGACTCGAGGAAGAACGCCAGGAGGCCCTCGATGGCGAGTGGGGGGCCGAAGATGTTGCCCACGAACACCGAGTACGACGACCAGTTCATCCCGAACTGGAACTCGAGCACGATGCCGGTGACGACCCCCACGGCCAGATTGATCAGGAACATCCGCCCGAAGAACCGGCTCATGCGGTCCCAGCCCGCGTCCTTGCGCCGATAGGCGAGGGTTTGCATGTAGGCCACGAGGAAGCCGAGGCCGATGGTGACGGGAACGAAGAAGAAGTGGAACACCGTGACGATGGCGAACTGCCACCGCGAGAGCATGAGCGTCATGGACGGCCCGCCCCCGGGCGCGTGAAACTACGGGTCACCATCGAGGTCTCCATCTCGCGAGTGGCTGGGCCCTGGCAACATACGATGCGAGCACCCGGGCCACGTAGGGCCGAAAGTCCCGGTGATCAGACGCGCTGCGCTGCGCCGCGCCTACCCGGTGTCGCGGGCCCACTCGACGCCTCCCCCCGGCAGCGCCCGCTCGAGGCGCCCGGGTCCGAAGTGGGCGCCGGCCAGGGCTTCGGCCTGGCGCCTGTCCATGGGCCGGCGGTCGTCGCGCCCGTCGAGATGCGAGACGCGCGTCATCCCGCTGCGCCCTCCGAGGCCTTGGGGGTGCCAGGTGATCGACAGCACGTCATCGCTCCCACCGAGCTCCACGCGACTCCCTCGACAACGCGCCCCGAGGGCGCGGGTTCACGGCATGGTGTCTCTAGCCGAGGACCGGCCGGGATCCGATGCAATCAACGAAGGGACAACACGTCGGCCGGCCGCACCCCGGTGTCTTACCCAGCCTGCCGTGGGCCATGCCTACGAGCCCGCCGTGGGCATGCCTACGAGCCCGCCGTAGGCCGTGCTTACGAAGATGTCGCCGTGGGCCGTGCCTACGAAGATGTCGCCGTGATGGCCGTCGGGACGTCACCGTGGATCTTGTTGTGGGCCAGGAACGCCTCGGCGTCGGCCACCTCCAACGGGCGCGAGAACAAGAACCCCTGGCCGATGTCGCAGTGCTCGTGCTGCAGGTGCAGGAGCTGGGCGCTCTGCTCGATGCCCTCGGCGAGCGTCTCGATGCCCAGGGACTTGCCCAATTGCACCAGGGTGTGGATGAGCGCCTCGGACTCGGTCGACTCGGCGATGTTGGTGATGAACGACCGGTCGATCTTGAGCGAGTCGACGGGGAACTGCCGCAGATAGGCGAGCGAGGAGTAGCCCGTGCCGAAGTCGTCCACGGAGATGCGGATGCCCAGCGCCTTCAGGGCCCGCAGCCGGGCCGCCGTGGTCTCGGTGTCGCGCATGAGGACCGTCTCGGTGATCTCCAGGACCAGCCACTCAGGCCCGAGGCCACTGGCCTCGAGGGCGTGCGTGACGTGGTCGACGAGGTCTTCGCGCTCGAGCTGGCGCCCCGACACGTTCACGGCCATGGTGATGCGGTAGCCCGCGGCGTGCCAAGCGGCGGCCTGGGCGCACGCCTGCTCCAAGACGAACCGGCCCACCGGGATGATCAGCCCCGTGTCCTCGGCGATGGGGATCATCGTGTCGGGGGGGACGTCCCCCCGCACGGGATGGTGCCAACGAAGCAAGGCTTCCACGCCCGTCACCGTCATGGCGTAGAGGTCGAAGGTCGGCTGGTAGACGAGACGCAGCTCCCCCCTGGCCAACGCGTCGCGCAGGTCGAGCTCGAGCTCGAGGCGGTCCCGCAGCGCCGTCTGCATCTCGGGCCGGAACACCACGTAACAGTGCTTGCCCCGCGCCTTGGCCTCGTACAGCGCCACGTCGGCGTCGCGCAGGAGCTCGTCGGCGCTCTCGCGGTTCCCGAGGGCCACACCGATCGAGGCGCTCACCACCAGCGTGTCGATGCTGCCGCCATCCAAGTCGAAGGGCTGGCCGAGCACGGCCATGAGCCGCTCGGCCACGAGCTCGGGACCGGCCCCCCCGAGCTCCCCCTCGGCCAGGACGACAAACTCGTCGCCGCCCAGGCGGCCGATGCTGTCGCTGGCGCGCAGCGTCTCGGACAGGCGCAGGGCCACCGCCCGCAGGAGCTGATCGCCCACCGCGTGCCCGAAGGTGTCGTTGATCTCCTTGAAATTGTCGAGGTCGATGAACAGGGCGCCGACGAGCAGCGGCTGGCGCCGGCCCCGGCGCAGCATCTGCTCGGCCCGGTCGACGATGAGGGCCCGGTTCGGCAGGTCCGTGAGGGGGTCGTGCAGGGCCTGGTGCTCGAGCTGGGCGGTGCGCCGGTCCACCAGGCGTAGCGCCACGGCGCGCGACCGCGTCAACAGCAGGAGCAGCAAGAACAGCAGGAGGCTCACGCTCAGTCCCAGGGCGCCGACGCCGAGCGCCTGCGACACCGCCGCCGTCTGGGCCGATCCCACCACCCGCACGATCCAGGTGCCGCCGGCGGCGAAGCGCGTCGTCTGGGAGAACGGCGCGCCGGTGGGCGGGTGCCCGGCGGACGCCACGGTGGTGGTCCCCCCGCCCGGCTCCTCGAACAGCACGCTCGGCGAGAGCCCGTGGGTGGCACCTCCGTCGGCACCGAGCAACGCGCTGGCGCTGAAGGTCGCCACGATCCACCCCCGGATGCCCGACGCCCGGCCGGACAGCGAGGCCGGCGCCACGTCGCTCGTGTATACCGGCGCGAACACGACGAACAGGTCGGCCACGCCGCTCGTCTTGGCGATCTTGCCGGTGGCCAGCACCGTCGTGCGCCCGGTGGTCGTCGCCTCGTCGAGCAGCTGCGGGATCGGCGACGGGCTGTTACCCGGCGGGATGGTCGGGCTGCAGAAGTCGAACGTGGTGGGGATGGCCTTCGCCGCGACGGCCGTGGCGATGCCCAGACGCTGGAGGCAGTACTGCGGACGCGCCCCGGCAGGAAAGACGGTGTAGGGCGCCGTGACGGGCTCGTTGACCGGCGGATCGGCCACGACCTCGGCGCCGAACGCCGCCAGCTGCGAGGGCAGCACTCGCTGCACGAAGGCGAACCCGATGCCGCCCGGGTACCGCCGGGTGATGTCCATGGACGCGAACAGCACGGCCAGCTGCCGATTGGTGAGGTCGGGCAGGGCCAGGACGCCGGCCCGCTGGGTGGAGACGAAGTCGAGGTCCCGGCGCAGCGACGTGACCACTTCGGCCGACACGCTCGACGCCTTGGCGGCGAACGTGTCGTGAGCCTGGTCCTGGACATAGCCGTGCCATGCCATGGCGCCGGCCATCGACGCGCCGACGCCCACGACCAGGACGGCGGCCGCCACGGCGCTCCACAGGCGGGTACGCCGGGGGGCTCGATCGGGGGCGATCGGATCCGCCAGTTGCCCGAGCGGCGAGGCGGAACCCGTGAACGACATCGCCTCTTGGGTATCGGCAGATCGGCGTCCCCCCCTTAGCCGGAGGGACCCGACGCCGCCCCCGCGCAGGTCCCGCGCAGCGTGCCTTCCCCCTGGCCAGGCCGAAGGGCAGGCGCCGGGGGCCCCCGGAGCCGACGTGCCGGACCACACCGTGAGGAGCCACGCGTGGGCTCCTCACGGTGTGGCGCCACTACGAGGTGGGCGGCGTGCGCAGCTTGAACTGGGCGCCCGCCGGGTCGCTCACCGTGGCCAGGCGGCCGTAGGGGGTGTCCGCCGCCTCCAGCACCACCGCGCCGCCGAGGGCGGCGACCCGGGCGACGGCGGCGTCGGCGTCGTCGACCTCCCAGTAGACCGACCAGGACGAGGGCACACCCTCGGGGAGGAAGGCGGCGGCGTCCATGATGCCCGCCAGCTCACCCTCGCCGCTCGGGTGGCGCATGACCGTGTACCGGAACTCGTCGGTGTCGCCCACCGCGTCGGTGTCCCAGCCGAACACCGAGCGGTAGAAGGCGACGGCGCCGGCGTGGTCCCGGGTGTGCAGCTCGAACCAGCTCGGCGCACCGTGCTCGTTGAGCACGGTGAACCCGGGGAACGTCCCGGGCTGCCAGGCGCCCACCTGCGCGCCGGTCGGATCGATGAGCACCGCCTGCGTGCCCAGGTCGGCGACGGGCATGGCCGGCGAGATGACCTGGGCGCCCGCCGCCTCGGCCCCCTCGAGGGTCTTGGCGATGTCGTCGGTGTCGAGGTAGATCTTCCACGCGTCGTTGGCCGCCATGTCGCCCATGTCGCCCATGGCGCCCGCCACGGGGACGCCGTCGCGGGTGAACATGAAGTAGCCGCCGAACTCCGGGCTCGGCGCCTGGGCCTCCCAGCCGAAGAGCTCGGCGTAGAACGTGCGACTGGCGTCGACGTCGGAGGTCCACAGGTCGGCCCAGCACGGCGATCCGATGGGGGCACTGTCACGGGAGGGCATGGCTGCTCCTTTGGTGGGGTGGTGACTGCAACACGTTCGACGGACGGGCGGCCTTCGGGTCATCGGTCTCGACGCAATTGCATGCCCGCCGCACCAGGGGCGGGCCGCCCCTCGGTCTATACCCGTTCCGGGCGCCGGCGCGATGAGATCACCCGCCGTCCCCCGTCCACCACGTGATGCCTGCCGTCGAGCTGTGGTGCCGGGTCACGGTCGTGGGACCCGACGGCGCCGAGCTGGCCCGCTCGGTGCTCGCCGGACCGGGCGCACCGGACCTCGCGGCGGTGGACGACGTGGCCCGCCTGGCGCTGCTGGCGGGACGCCTCGGGGGTGGCATCGTGCTGGCCGACGTGTCGCCGGCGCTGCGGGCACTGCTCGAGCTGGCCGGGCTATGCGTCGAGGTGGAGCGGCAGGCCGAACTCGGGGAAGAGCCGCTCGGCGTCCAAGAAGGCCAAGAAGAACGCCATCTGGGTGATCTTCCCACCTGAGATCTCGAGCACCTGCAGCGCCCACGGCGCGTAGCCGCCGGCCGGATCCGGCCGGTACTGCCCGAACGCCGGGCAGCCGTTGGCCGTGGCGGGCACGAGGCGCGAACCCCGGCACTCGCTCGGCCCGGGCTGCACCATCCACCGGGCGATGTCCTGCGCCCCCTGGAGCCACAAGGCGAACGGCGGCATCGACTGGATGGCGTCGTCGCGCAGCAGCGTCACCAGTCGCTCGATGTCGTAGCGCTCGAAGGCGTCCACGTACCGCTCGAGGAGCGCGGCGTCGGCATCGTCCAGGGATTCCGACGGGGCCTCGGCGGGCAGGGTGCGCAAGGTGGCCCGCGCCCGCTGCAGGGCACTGTTGACCGCAGCCACGCTCGTGTCGAGGAGCTCGGCGGCCTCGGCCACCGGCCAGCTGAGCACCTCGCAGAGGATCAAGGCGGCGCGCTGGCGGGCCGGCAGATGCTGGAGGGCGGTGACGAAGGCCAGGCGGATGGACTCGCGGTACTGGGCGATCTCCGCCGGGTCCCCCCCTTCGGGTGCGACCCGGGCGTCGGGGACCGGGGTCACCCACGTGGCCTCGGGCAGCAGGGGCCCGAGGAGGGACTCGTCGGGGGGCGAGGCAGGCCCCATCTCCATCGGCCGGGCCCGGCGCTGGACGTGGCGGTGCATGTCGATGCACACGTTGGTGGCGATGCGGTAGAGCCACGAGCGCACGCTCGAGCGCCCCTCGAACCCCTCGGCGTGGCGCCAGGCGCGCAGCATGGCCTCCTGGACGGCGTCCTCCGCCTCGAAGCCCGAACCGAGCATCCGGTAGCAGTAGCCCGTCAGCTCCCGGCGAAAGGGCTCCAGGTCCGACGGGGTGAGCGGCTTGTCGCGGACGGTCACGCCGGGGGATTGTACCGAGGGGAGCTCGAGCGCGACCCGTGCCATCACGGGCTTCGACGGACCGGGCGGGCCGAACTCATCGGTCCCCCCCAAAGGATCTTCGACACCCTGGCCAGCAGGGGCACCCCGCCCAGGGCCGGGGCATCCCGGTCGGCGGGATCCCCGGCGCTCCACGGTGGCAGATGGCCGTGCCCGTGCCCGTGCCCGTGCCCGTGTCCGTGACCCGTGTCCGTGACCCGTGACCGTGTCCGTGACCCGTGACCGTGTCCGTGCCCGCGCCGTGACCGAGCGGGGTGCGCCGCAGCCCATGGGCGGCGCCCCTCGCCAGCGACCGGCCCGGGCACGAGGGCGGCACATGGCCGCAGGTGCGGACCACGCACGGGCACCGGTTCGTCGGCCGCCTGCCGTGGGCCAGGGCCAGGGCGGCACCCTTGCACGGGATCCCGGCCTGGAAGAGCATGGGGCGGCGCTGCGCGAGGAGCTCGCCTCGTCCCGCAGAAGGTCAGACGAGAGAGCGGATGCCGAGATGACCGGGGGGACAGTGGGCGACGCCCGGGGGGAGAGGGCGTCGGTCGGGCGCGGCCTCCTCGTCCGCTACCGGGTGATGGCGTTCACCACCGCCACCTTGCTGATCATCCTGGTGTTCGTCGGCATACCGCTGCAGTTGGCGGCGGGGCGCCCCGAGGTCGTGAACGACGTCGGGACGATCCACGGCTTCTTGTACCTCGTCTACCTGGTTGTCGCATTCGAGCTCACGCGCCGGCTGGGCGTCCCCAAGTGGCAGATGGTCCTGGTCCTGCTGGCGGGCACGGTGCCGTTCTGCGCGTTCGTCGCCGAGCGCAAGTTGACGAGGCGCTTCGACGCCCTCGCCGGGCACTCGGCCGAGGGGACGGCTCGACGCCCGGCTCCGGCGCGTGGGGGCCGCGCCCGGCGCCGCTGGCTGTCGCGTCGAGCGCTGCTGCTCCATCTCGAGGTGGCCATCGTCGCTCCCGGATGCGTGGTGGCCGGCTGGTGGCAGGCCACCAGGGCGTTGGCCGGGAACTCGCTCAGTTGGGTCTACTCCGTCGAATGGCCGATCTTCGCCTTGCTCGCCGTCGCCGGATGGTGGCACCTCGTCCACGAGGACCCCGAGGCCTACCGGGCGCGCAGGCGCGCCTCGGGTGACGCCCGAGAGGGGGCGCCCGCCGGGGGCTCCCCTGCCCCGTCGGCGATGCTCGGGCGCGACCGGGAGCTCACGGTGGAGCGCACCACCGCCCGGCTGGCGACGACGCTCGCCTTGCTGGTGGGGGCCGAGTTCCTCCTCGGGGTCGGGGCGCTGATCCTCGTGCCCTTCGGGCGTCCGAGTGGCGGGCTGCCCACCAAGGGGACGGCGATCTATCTGGCGCACGCCATCATCGGCGTCCCGCTGGCGCTCGGAGCCGTGGCGTTGCTCACCCGCGTCCGGCGCTCCACGCGCATCTCGCGGCTGAGCGGTTGGGTCGGCGGCGCCGGCGTGGCCGTCGCCGGCGCCGGCGGGCTGCTCACGCTGGCGCACCCCCTGCGCCTCGCCGGCATGGCATGCATGCTGGTCGGCCCCGTGGTGGCGGCCTTCGGCTACCTCTTTCCCACGTTCGAGCGGTTGCCCGATCGGGCGCCGCTCGCCGGGGAGCGTTGACCGGGCGGGGTCGCCGTCCCTCCTCGATGCCCAGCAGTGGACCCCGGGCCACGGATCACGGGGCCATGGACGTCGTGGTCGTCTCCTCGGCCATCTGTGCCTGGAGCTTCAGGCGGAGCCTGCCGGGCAGCAAGGAGGCGCACGCCGCGAAGACGCTGTGCTGCTGGGCGGCGGGCAGGGTGGCGAAGGCGGCGCGGAGCTCTCGGGCCGTGGCGCCGTCGGGGACGGTCATGCCGTGGGCCTCCACGCACGTGGCCACCACGGCGCGCTCGGCGCTGGTGGATGCGCCGGCCAGCGTCGTCGTGGGCGCCCGTGGGGCGGAGGTCGTCGCCGCGGGGTGCGACGGGCTCGCACATCCCGTGGCGCTCAGCGCCAGGCCCACGCCGAGGCACAGAACGAGCCACCGGCGTCGGGTGGTGCGACGGTCGGCGCGCACGGCCCTCCCGGCGGGCGCGGCTGTGGGAACGGGGTGTGCCTGGGCGCCTGGCGCGGCGTGACGACGACGGGGTGCTCCACGCCCGTCGCGTCTCGTCGACGGCGTGCCCACGAACGCCTGCGGGTCTCTCGCCACCGGGCCGCCTACCCGTCGCTGTCGGGAGCGGTGGCCGCCGCAGACAGCTGCGACGGCTTCGGTGTGCCGGTGAGCGTGGTCCTGGGGTGGACCGGGAGCACCACTGGCGGCCGAGGGTCCTGGTTGAAGTCGAAGTCGTTGGTCAGGTCGCCGAGGATCTTCTCGTCCTCACGGACGTCGGGTCTCGGGTCGGGCCGGCCGTCGGTGGCGGGGTTGAGGCGCTGGCCGTCGAGGAAGTCGTCCTCGATGAACTTGTCATAGGCGTCGAAGCTCAGCGTCTGGTGGTCGACGTACCCGCGCTTGGCATAGGGGCTGACGACGATGCCCGGCACGCGCAGGCCGTACCCGTTCTCGTCGACCGACGGCGGCACCACCCCGTCGTAGAAGCCGCCCCAGTCGTCCCAGGCGAGGAAGATGGCCGTGGAGTCCCAGTCCGGGCTCCTCATCACCGCGTTGATCAGGCTGGTCACGTACGACTGCCCGTAGCTCACGGGGGCCGGGGGGTGCTCGCTCACCGCACCCGACGGCACCACCCACGACACCGCCGGCAGGCTCCCGTTCCTGGCCGCGGCGTAGAACTTGTCGACGTCCTGGATGTTCCCCAATTGGTCGTCGGCCTGGACCGTGTCGAACCACGGCAGCGGGTTCCAGATCCCCGGGGTGCTCGAGTTCTGTTCGACCGGGGCGCAGGTCTCGGCCGCCGGGTTCTCGCAGTCCGGCTCCGTCCCGCTCACCACGTAGTACCCCCAGCTCACGTGGGACTTGTGCAGCAGGTAGGTCAGATCCGTCCAGGCGTAGATGGGCTGGCCCGCCCTCGCCGTCTTCTTCGCGTGCTTCGGGCCGCTCTGGCCGCCGTAGACGGGCGGGGTGTTCTGGGGCCGTTCCGCCGGCCTGGTCTGCAGGGCGTTCACGCAGCTCGACGGATTGTCCTGCTCGGTGCAGTACGCCGACCACTCCGAGACCAGGAACAGGTGGGCGGGCAGGCTCCACGACGCGTTGGGTTCGAACATGTGGTCCTGGAGGACGAAGTCCCGGGCGTAGGTCCAGTAGTTCGGGATGTCGCTCTCGGTGTGGTACCCCATGACGTCGGGTGTGGCCGAGTTCGTGCACGCCGGGTCGGTGGGATCCAAGCAGCCTTTGCGGCCGGACTCGGCCTGCCCGATGAAGCCGTCCATCTTCCCGCCGTCGATGTCCGCCGTGGCGTTGGGCGCGGAGTGGGGCCCGCCGCCGTTCACGTCGGCATGGTCGACAAAGGGAGCGACGCACGCGCCGGTAGCCGGGTCGTCGACGCATACCGTGGGCGAGGCGTCCTTCATCGGTAAGCCGTCTGCACCGGGGTACGTGGCGAAGTAGTTGTCGAACGACCGGTTCTCCTGCATGACCACGATCACGTGCTTGATCTTGTGGATCCCCGTGGGCACGACGTAGGTCCCCGTGGGCCCCCCCGAGACCCGCTCCACCGGTGCGGTCGACGGCGTCGATCCCCCGCCGCACGAGCCGGCCACGAGCGCCACCACGATCACGACACCGATGCGCGTGGAGACACTCGGCTCGAGCATCCGCACGCGCCGCGGCCCGAGCCACGTCCGGCGCCCCTCGGGCGCCCACGGTCCTCCGCGGGGAGGGCCGGCGCCGGGGATGCTGCGCTCGGCGGCGGCGGCCGGCGGCGCAGCCCGTGGGAATGGTCGGCGCATCCGCCTCAGTATTCGGGATCCCGGGATACAATGTCAACCATGGTTGTCAATCTCGCCGATCGGCGCTGATGGCCGGAGGCCCGTCGGCGACCCCCCGAGGCGACGAGACGGCGCCCCGAGCGGGCCCCGGGGGCCTCGGGGCGGCGCTGCGCCGGGCGTGGATCGGCTACCAGCGCCGGCTCGACGAGGCCATGGCCGCCGCCGGGTTCGACGATCGCCGGTTCCCCGACGGACGGGTGCTGCGGATGTGCGCCGATCACGGCGGGAGGACGATCTCCCAGATCGGTCGGGAGCTCGGGATCACCCGCCAGGGCGCGGGCAAGGTCGTCGCCGGCCTGCGCGACCGGCGCTACGTGACGGTGCGGCCCTCGCCGACCGACGGCCGGGAGAAGGTGGTGACGCTCAGCGCAAGGGCCGTGGACTATCTCGCCGCCCAGCGAACGGCCAGGCGGGCCATCGAGCGCCAGCTGCAGACCGAGCTCGGAGCCGACGCCGTCGCCGGCCTGTTTCGCATGCTCGAGGCGCTCGGGGGCGACGACCAGCCGCGCATGAGCGTCTATCTCCGAGAGATGCGCCAGCGCGGCAGCCGACGGTACCCCGAGGACTGACCCTCCCGACGGTGGCGTGCCCCTACGCCGGCGCGAAGGACAGGGGCGCCTCGGCCGGCGACGAGCCCCAGCTCTGATCCGGGGCCGGCCCGAGGCTGAACTCGAGCTGGCCGCCGCTCGAGATGAGCGACGACGGCAACCACGCACAGGAGTACGCCGTGGGGGCCGACGCCGATGCGGCGCTGCACGCGCCGGGCGCGCCTTGGACGCCTTGGACCTCCATCGCCTGGATGTAGCGGTCGGCGTCCGACGCCCCCGGGGCGTCGACGACGATGGTCCGGCCGTCGCCCAGCGTGATGGTGATGTGGGGGAACAGGGGGCTGGCCAGCTCGAGCTCGCCGCGACCGGGGGTCACGGGGTACAGGCCCATGGCCGCCCACACGTACCACGACGACATCGCCCCGAGGTCGTCGTTGCCCGGCTCCCCGTCGGGCGTCGCCGAGTACAGCGACGTGGCCATGGCGCGCACCACGTCCTGCGTGCGCCACGGCGCACCGGCGTAGTCGTACGCCCACGGGATGCCGAGACCGGGCTCGTTGCCCGCCCAGTCGTAGGGCTGGCTCCTGCTCGTGTTGAGACGGGTGAAGAACGTGTCGAGCCTGCCGACGGCGACGCTGTTGCCGCCCATGGCGTCGAACAGCCCGCGCAGGTTCTGGGGCACGCTCCAGGTGTACTGGATGGCGTTGCCCTCCTCCCACCCGTCCTGGCCGATCCCCGGCGACGACGAGCGCTGGAAGGCGGGGCCCGGGGGAAAGGTCCCGTCGGCCCGGCGGGCGGCGAGGTAGCCGGTGGCCGGGTTGAACAGGTTCTTCCAGTTCTGCGCGCGCGCCAGGAACAGCTGGGCGGTGGCGCTGTGCCCCGTGGCCAGGGCCAGCTGGGCGATGGCGGAATCGTCGATGGCGTACTCGAGGGTCTCCGAGCCGCCCACGGTGTACGTGATGGACGTCAGGTCGCGCGTGTCGGCCTCGACGTAGCCCTTGGCCAGGTACTGGGCCAGGTCCTGGCGCTCGGGGTGGCCGTCGGTGGCCACCGAGGGGTCGGTCGCCCCCTTGACCATGTCGGCCAGCGCCCCGGCCACGTCGAAGTTCCGCGCGCCGAGGGCGTAGGCCGAGGCGATGACGGGGTCGGCGGAGTCCCCGTTCATCTGGGCGCTCTCGTCGTTGGCCACCGGCAGCTTGGGAAGGCCCCCACCCTGGGCGGCGTCGGCCAAGAGCGAGGTCATCATGTCGCTCGTCTGCGTCGGGGCGATGACGGCCAGCAACGGGACCTCGTCGCGGTAGACGTCCCACTCCGAGAAGTCGGCGTACTGGGTGTACCCGGCGGCCGCGTGGACCTTGTGGTCGAAGCCGATGTAGTCGCCGTTGTCGTCGTCGAACACGTTCGGGTGCAGGAGCGACTTGTACAGCGCCGAGTAGAAGGTGCGCTCCTCGGCCGCGCTCCCCCCGCTCACGGCGATGCGCCCGAGCATCTGGTTCCAGGTGCTCGCGGCCCGGCTGCGCAGGGTGTCCATGCTCCAGCCGGGCGCTTCGGCCTCGAGGTTCCCGAGGGCGTCGGACGTGCTCACGAACGAGATGCCCACCTGCATCTCCACGACCCGGGTCGCCGGAGCGAACGTGACGTAGGCGCCCGACTGCGCCCTGGTGCTCGTGCGGTCGGACGGCCGGACGGTGGACCCGTGCCACGTGCCGAACGCGCTGAAGGGCTCGTCGAAGCGGGCGGCGAAGTACAGCCGGTAGGGGCCGGAAGTGTCGCAGAAGTAGCCGCTCGTGACCGACCCCTCGACGGCGTCGTCGCCCACCACGGACACGGCGGACTGCACCGATCCGGCGGCGCTGTCGGCCACCTTGAACAAGACGTTGGCCGGCGCGTCCCCGGGGAACGTGAAGCGGCCCAGCCCCGCGCGCATCGTCACGGCCAGCTCGACGCGCACCGGGGGGCTCCCCACGGTGACGGCGTAGCTCCCGGGATGGGCCGCCTCGCCGTGGTGCGAGAACGGGGAGCGGCTCGCCGCCGGGTCGCTCCCGATGGCCCCCACCGTCGGCAGCACGGGGATGTCGCCGTAGACGGGGCACCCCGGCCCGCTCATGTGGGTGAGGCTGAATCCGGTGACGGACGAGTCGCCGTAGGAGTACCCCCCGCCCGACGCCCGGTCGGGGAAGGTGTCGGGGCTCCACTGCAGCATCCCGAAGGGCAGGTCCGCCCCGGGGAACGTGTCGATGGCGCCCACGCTCGCCCCCCCGATGCCCGTCCCCATGAAGGTGTCCACGAGGGCGCTCGGGCCCGAGGGCGCCGGGGGCGCGGCGAACGCCGGGAACGTGACGGCGGCGGGTTTGGCCGCCGCACCGCCACACCCGCTCAGCACCGCCGACAGCGCGGCCATGGCCACGGCGCCGACCACCCCGGCGCGCCGTGGCCGGCGCCTCACCCCACGCCCCGATGCCCTCGGGCGCTTCGCAGCGACACGGCGACACGGTCGGACACGGTGTCGCAGTGTAGGAGTCGACGAGGACCCGGTGCCGCCGTCCTGCGGTCAGGGGCTCGACAGCTGCAGGATGTCGCCGCCCGCGTAGTGCAGGTCGACGAAGTGCTGCGTCCGGGACCCGTGGGTGACCCGCAGCGTGCCCGTGCCGACGGCGGCGTAGGGGGGCACGGCCAAGGTGGCGATGCCCTGGGCGTCGGCGACGGCCGACACCGTCGTGGCCCCCACCGACAGGGCGAGGTGGGCGCCGCGTGGCGCACCCTCGACGGTCACGGGCGCGGCGTCGGCCACCCAGAAGTTCCGGAACGTGGCCACGTACCCGATGCCTCGGCCCTGCACCTCGAGATACGCCTGGAACGGAGACGGGGCATCGAGGTGCAGGCGGTCGCTCGTGTAGACCTCCCGGCTCCCGAGCCAGACGGTCAGCCGCCGCAGGCCGTCGGTGCGGACGGTGACCGCCTCGGTGGCGGGCGTATCGGCGCGCAGCGGGGACTCCCACAGCACGTGGGTGTCGGCGTCGGCCACGAGGCCGTGGGCCGAGCCCACCTGCCAGGTGCTCTTGCCGCGCGACGACAACGCGGCGACCACCGCGTAGTTGATCGCCCCGCTGTGCTGCGTCGACGCCGTCTGGACGGCGAAGACCGCCTCACCCACGGCGCCGCCCACGGGGGCCGTCGGACGGGCCATGGTCGTGTGCCACACCATCTGCGCTCCCGCCGCGTGGATGGTGACGGCGAACCACCCGGCCCACCCGCCGTGCGGGCGGACGCCGATGTGCAGCCCCCCCGCCGTCGCCGCGCCGTAGCCGACGCCGGGGCGCGCCGAACCGTTGAAGGCGTAGTCGTCCATGAGCGTGCGGTCGGCCACGGGGGCGTCGAAGGGGCTCGCCATGACCAGGCCGGATCGCACCAGGGACACCCCGGCGGGCATGGGGCGCGCCGGGGCGGGCGCCGGCCATGCGGTGAGGGCGGTGGTGAGCGCCACCAGCCCCAGGGCGCAGACCGTCACCTCCGTGCGCCACAGCCGGGCACGGGCGCGCGCCCCGCGCCGGCGGCGCCGGCGGCGGTCCTGTCCCTGTCCGGTGTAGGGGTACGTCGTCGGCGCCGGGGCGGGCGCCGGGGAGGGGGCGAGTCGGGTGACCACGGGGGCTCCGGTGCTCACAGGGTCCGGTAGTAGGTCAGATCGGCGTGCGCGAACGCCCGGTGGGCCAGGGTCACGGCCACGGCGGCGAAGACGCCGGCCCCCGCCACCAGGCCGGCGGCGGCGCACACCGTGGGGCCGGCGGGTGCCGCGGCGATCGAGGCCACGACGAGGGCGACGCACCCCGACCACACCGCCACCAGGGGGCGCATGGGGGCGGACAGGGCGAAGAGCAGCTGGCAGCTGAAGATCCCCGCCCCGAGCAGCAGGTACCCCACGGTGCAGGCGGCGAGCAGCCCGGGGTGCGACGTCAGGTCGCGCAGGACCACGAACCGGCTCCCCAGTCGCGGGGCGCCCTCCACGACGGCGAGCCCGGAGACGACGCTCAGCCCGGCGAGCACCGCCAGCTGCCCGAGCCAGTACCGCCGGACCTCGCCGCGGAATTCGTCGATCTGCCCCACGGTGAAATGCCCGAGCCAGCCCGGGAACTGACGGGACAGGAGGTGCTCGGTGGTGGCCACCGTCTGCGCCAGGATGGCGACGAGCACGACCAGGGCCACGCCGCTCGTCATGGCGAAGGGCGGGTTGAAGCTGTAGCGGCCCTCGACGAGGCCGCCGCTCACCAGTTGGGGGGCGACGACGATGGTGAAGAAGGCCAGCCCGTACAGGCCGTAGGGGGTCACGGCGCGCAGGAGGGCGGACCCCGACGGCCGCCACAGGGGGGCGGGCGCCGAGGCCGTCACGCGCAGGAGCCACCACGCGCTCGCCACCCAGCACACCGCCGCCATGACGGCCACCACGCGGATCTGCCAGACGATCAACACGGTGGGGTCGACGTACGAGCCGGCGTGGCTCACCATCCAGATGAGCACCGTGGCGCCGCCCACCACGATCACGCCCATGGACAAGAAGGCGCGCCGGACGTAGAACGACGCCAGCCCGATCTGCAGGGCGGCGATGGCGATCCCCGCCGCCAGCCCCAGCCGCGCCGTGGCCGGGGTGCCGAGCCCGAGCACGTCGTTGCGCACGAGGTACAGCACCAGGCACGCCAGGCCCGTGGCCGCCAGCCCCAGCTCCAAGGTCCAGCGCGTGATCCGCACCACCATGCCCTGGTCCCCGAGGCCGATGTAGAAGGAGGCCCGGCGCCCGAACGCCTGGATGAAGGGCCCGGTGACGAGCAGCGCCACGGCCGTGGCCAGCGTGACGGCGTTGGCGATGGAGGGCAGGGCCACATTCGACGACCAGAACGACACCCCGGCGATCAGCATGGTGGCCAGGCTGACGAGCCACGGAGACGAGTACGCGAGCCCCCGGCCGAAGTCCGCGGGACCGGGGGGCCGGGGTCGGGCGCCCACCTCGATGGGCTCGGGGAGCGACATGGCGGCGGAGTACAGCGGCATGAGGTCGAACACGCGTTGGGCGAGCTCCATGAGCCCGTCCGTCCCGAGCGCGCGCGCCCGGCCGGCGGTGTAGCCGCACGTCTCGAGCACGACGGCCACCTCGAGGGGGTTGAGCGGCGCCGCGCAGTGGCCGACGACCGTGCGGGCGGCCATGTGCAATCCGAGCTCTCCTCCCTCGCTCACCCTGGGCATCGTCGTGCTCATGACACCGCCTCGGCCATGGCCCCGGCCCGCCCGGCGCCGTCGCCTTCGGACGCACCGCGCTCGTCGAGGGCGCGCGGCGCGGCGCGCTCGTCGAGGGCGCGCGACGCGCCGGGAGCGAGCGTCCGGTAGACGTCGTCGTAGTCGTCGAACATGCGCCGCGCCGTGAACATGGTGAGCGCGCGGTCACGCAGGGACGCGCCCAGCGAGGCGCGCTCGGCCGCCGACGCGCTGAGCACGGCCACCAGCGCGCCCGCCATGGCACCGGGGTCGCCCGGCTCCACCACGAGGGACACGCCGCGCGCCCGGCACGGTCCGAGGGCCTCGGCCACACCGCCCACGCCCGTGGCCACCACCGGGCGGGCGGCCAGCATGGCCTCGACGACGGAATAGGGGAACGCCTCGGAGATCGACGACAGGCCGATCACGTGGCACGAGCCGTAGGCCGACGCGGCGTCGTTGGTCGGCCCCTCGAAGTGCACCGAGTCCGTGAGCCCGAGCTCGCGCACCGCGTCGTGGCAGCGTCCCAGGTACGGCACCGACGTGGCCGGGCCCCACAGGCGGAGTCGGGCGTCGGGGATGACGTCGCGCACGCGGGCGAACGCCCGGAGGAGCGTCACGACGTCCTTGAGCGGGTCGATGCGACCGACGAAGCCCACGGTCGGCGGCCCTTCGGGGACCGGACGCTCGTCGATGCGGGCCGGGTCGACGCCGTTGTGGATGACCCGGATGCGATCTGGTGCCACGCCGAGCTCTTCCTCCCAGCCGGCGTTGTACGCGCACACCGGTGTGAGGACGTCGGCCTCCCGGTAGGCGAGCTCGACCACGGCGCGGTAGAAGTTGGCGAACAGCACTTTGGTGCCGAAGGGCTTTCCCGACAGCGCCAGGAGGCGCTCGCGCAGGTAGATGCCGTGCTCGGTGAGCACGAGCGGTGTCCCGTAGCGGTACTTGGCCACGATGGCGGGCAGCGCGCACAGCGCGGCAGCAGAACTGTGTGCCACGTCACACACCGGCGTGGGCGCGGCGAGGGGCAGGAGGTAGCGGTAGAGGGTGCGGGCGAAGTCCATCGCCGGGGCCAGCCCGGTGCGCGCGTGGATGGGGTTGGTGCGCAGCCGCTCGAGCAACAGCTCCCACGTGGCCGCGTCCCCCAGGGCGCGGCGCAGGTCGTAGCGCTCGGCGAAGTGGGCCACCGCCGACAGGCCGTCGCCCAGGGCGTCGGGGTCGGCCTCGGGTGCGGCCAGGCAGTCCACCAGGTGCTCCCACCACGGCAGGAACCGGCGGCGCACGACCGGCGGGGACGTCCGCCACGCCCGGCGCCACCCGTCGGGCCGCGGCAGGTACTCCTCGGCCAGCTCGAGGCCCCACAGGGGGATGGGCCGCAAGGTGACGTTGGCCGGTGGCCGGTAGGCCACCCGGTGATGCGGGTTGTCGACCAGCGCGCCGATCTCGAACTCGTGGTGCGGCAAGCCGTGCACGAGCATGTCGACCCAGGTCGACACCCCACCGAGGACGAAGGGGTACGTCCCCTCCGTCGAGAGGTAGATCTTCACGCGTTCTCCGTGTACCCGAGGGTCTCGCCGATGGCGATGGACTTCGACAGGCACCGGTGGGCGAGGGGGAGGTTGCCCGCCTCGAGGAAGCACCGGGCGCCCTCGCGGTAGGCCATGAACACCCCCTGGGGGATGGTCTCGGACTTCTCGGCGATCTCCAGATAGGCCTTGCCCGCCAGGCGCAGGAACCGGTTGGCGTTGTCGGCGCGCCCGGCGGCCGAGGCGGCGGCGGCCGCCGCCCGGTAGGCGATGGCGGCGCGCTGGGGGGCACCGGCGGCGGCGGCCTCCTCCGCCTCCGCCAGGAACGCCGCCATGGCCTGCCCGTGATCGGCGTCGCGCGTGGCCACCAGGCCGCGGACCCATTCGTCGGCGTCCGCCGCCGGCCCCGCCTGCGCCCGGCCGTCGGATCCGGTGGGCGCCGACGCGTACTCCACGAACTGCGCCTGGCCGACGTCGGCCCCGTAGCGCAGCTGCCAACGGTCGCAGCGGGCCTCGAGGGGCGCCTCGGGTGGCGCGCCCATCTCGCTGAAGAGCTGGCGCAGCAGCATGTGGCTGGCGGCCACGGCGCCGAGAAACGACGGCGCCAGGTCCGAGGCGTAGCGCTCGGGGCCCACCCGGCCGTCGTGGTAGTAGGCGGACCCGACGGCCAGCACCACCCGCTCGGCGCCCTCGGCCGGCGTGTCGAGCACGTCCTCGACGGGGTCGGACGCGTCGGCGTCGAGCACGGCGACGTGGCGCGCGCCGGCGGGGCACTCGCCTTGTTCGCTTCCTGCCTCCACCGGGGGGGTGGACCGCTTTGCCTTCATCGGGGCTCCTGGTCCGTGGACCGTCAGGCCGGGGACGGCCCCGACCGGGCGGGCGCCGACGGTCCCCGAGAGCCCCGCCCCTGCGGGGGCCCGGGATGCGCCGCGTTCGCTCGCGCGATCATCGGCTCGAACGACCCGGGCCTTGACGTCCGCACCACGTGCGCCACCAGGGTGAACGGGCCGCCGCCACGGTGCGTGAGCATCGACCACGGGGCCGCCTCCCCAGGGCTCGACCCGGGCCGGCGACGGCCCGGGCGGGGTCAGCGGGAGAAGCGGGCGGGAGCGAACGGCGCCAGTGCCGGGAGGTGGCGGCCGAGCACGGCGCCGGCCACCAGCGCCGCGGAGTACGGGCCGAGCATCAGGCCCTCGGCCCCGTGCCCGGTGCACAGGTAGGCGTTCTCCCACCCGGGGACGGCGCCGAGCAGGGGCCGGTCGTCGGCGCACGTGGGGCGCAGGCCGACCCGCACCTCGTGGAACGTGGCGTCCCCGAGGCCCGGCGCGATGGCCACGCACTCCCGCAGCAGGTCGCGCACACCGGCGGCCGTGGGCCGGACGTCGAACCCGGCCTCGGCCTCGAACGTCCCGCCGCACGCCACCCGGCCCCCCGGCCACGGCACCAGGTAGAAGTTGGCGACGGGTTGCACGATCGGCCACCGGCCGCTGTCGGCGTCCTGCGCACGCGGCGACACCACGTGGACGATCTGCCCCTTGGTGGGCGTCACCGGGAGCCGCACGTCCAGGCACTCGCCCCAGCGCGCCGACCACGCGCCGCCGGCCACGACCGCGGCCCCGCACGACAGCGCCCGGTCGGCCACCCGGACGGCCGTCACCCGGTCACCGCGACGCTCGACGCCGTCGGCCTCCCCGTCGACCACGGCCACGCCGCGCGCCCGCGCCGCGCGGAGCAACGCGGCCGTGAGTCGCCGGCCGTCGACGCGCGCGCCGGCCGGGTTGTGCAGCGCCCGCCACACCCGTCCGAGCGGCGGGAACAGGCGACGGGCCTCCTCCGGTGCCACCTCGACCACCGGCGCACCACGCGCCGCGGCCCGCGCCACGAGGTCGGAGAACCACGGGTCCTCGTGCTCGGCCAGCGCCACGGCGAGCGACCCGCACTCGGCAAAGGCCTCGGGTCCGGGATCCACGCCGTCGGCGGCCATGCGGCTCAGCAAGGTGCGCAGATGCCCGGCAGCAGACGAACCGAAGGCGCACCAGGCGTCGTCGGGATCGCGCAGCGTCTGCGGCGAGACGATGCCCGCGCCGGCGTCGGAGGCCCGGCCCCGATGCGCGGCGTCGATCAGCGTGACCTGCGCCCCCTCGCATGCCAGCTCATAGGCCAGCGACGCCCCCACCAAGCCACCCCCGACGACGACCACGTCGGCGGGGCCGGTGCCATCACGCGCGTCCACGGCCCCAGCGTGGCACGGCGCAGGGCCTCAGGACGACGCAGCGCCTCAGGACGACGCAGGGCCTCAGGACGACGCGGGCCCCAGGACGACGCGGGCCTCAGGACGCCGCGCTGTGCTTTCCCCGCCGGAAAGCGGCGGGGATCCGCCCGCGCCGGCTCACGAGGGAGATGTCCCCCGTCACCATGAAAGCGTCCAGCGGCGCGTCGTCCAGCTCGTCGGTGGTGGGTGCCGGCGCCACGGCCGTCTCCGACGCGGCGTCCGGTGGCGTGTCCCACCACGTGTCGGGCCCGACCTGCGCCCGCGTGCCGAGAGATGCCGCCAGATCGAAGGCGGGGACCCGGTCGGCGGTGAACGCGCGGGTCTCGTCGACCGACAGCGGCGCGGCGAAGAAGTAGCCCTGGGCGACGTCGGCGCCCAGTCCGCGCAGGATCGACACCTGGCCGGCTGTCTCGACGGCCTCAGCCACGGGGCAGATGCCCAGGGTGTGGCTCACCCGGATGATGGTCTCCACGATCGCCTGGTTCACGCCTTCGGGGTGCTCGAGACCTTCCACCAGCGAACCGTCGATCTTCATGGTGTTGATGGCGAACTGCTGCACGTTCTCGAGCGTCGACCAGTCCGAGCCGATGTCGTCCACCGTGAGCTGGATCCCCAGGCGCGACAGCACATGGAGCTCGGCGGCGGCAGCCGGATCGGTGACCGACGCCTCGGTGACCTCGATGGTCAAGCGGTCGGGATTGAGGCCGGACTCCGCGAGGGCGCGCGCCACGGCTTCGGCCGCTTCGCGCCGGCGCAGCTGCGAGACGGCGCAGTTGACGGCCACCTGGACGTCCGAACCCCATTCGGCGGCGCGGGTGCACGCCTCGGACATGACCCAGGCGTTGAGGTCGGTCATGCGGCCGTGCTCCTCGGCCCACGGAATGAGCACGCTCGGTGCGATGGATCCCTCGACGGGGTCGTTCCAACGCAACAACGCCTCGAAGCCGAGCAGGCGACCGGTGGCCAGGTCGATCGCTGGCTGGAAGACCAGCTCGGGCTCCCCTTCGATGTCGAGATCAAGCTGGGCAGTCATCGTCCCCCCTGGCGCGCCTGTCCGGCGCGGCTGCGTCGACGCCAGCGTGCACGTCCCGAATCAACTCGGATCCACGAGACTCCCAACATTGGGGCAACCGCCAGATCCCGTCCCCACGGTCCGCCGTGCTCCTCCCCGCACCCCCGAGGTTGGCCAACCGTTGAGCAGGCGTTGGCCCCCCCGTGAGAGAGGGCCGTCATCATGGCCGCAGCCGCTCACCACCGAGAAAGGGGCCATGAGCCGTGCGACAACGCGGGGGCGAGGGTCCGCAATTCGAGATCTCCTTCAGGGGCTATGAACGCGCGAGCGTCGACGAGTACGTGACGCGTTTGCACGGATGGCTCGTGGACTCAAAAGAGCGCGCCGACAATGCCGCACAGGCGACGGCCGGTTCGATCGGAGAACAGGTCTCAGGCATCCTGCAGGCTGCGCTCGAAGCCGGGGAGAATGCCATCAAGGGCTCGGAGGTGCAGGCCGAGAAGGTCCGGGAGAAGGCCGAGGCCCGCTGCGCCGAGATCATCCGGGCGGCCGAGCAGCGGGCCGAGAAGGTCCGGGCGAAGTCCGCGGCCGTCCTGCGCGAGGCCGAGGCCACCAAGGCGGCGGCGATCGCCGAGGCCCAGGCCGAGGCCGACCGCAAGCTCGACGACGCCCGTCGCCAGCTCGAGGAGCTGAAGAAGGGCATCGCGCAGCTCACCGCCCACAAGGAAAAGGCGCTCACCGAGCTCGGGCGCCTGCGCCAGTACCTCGACGCCGCGCCCGAGACCACGGCCACGGCCGCGGCCGCCACCGGGGCCGACACCGGGGCCGATGAGGCCCCAGCCGCCGCCGCCGACGGCGACACCGACGCCTCGGATTCCCGTGCGAGCAGTGGTCCCCGTCCGGCTCCCACCGCCACCGCCCAGCCCACCCCCACGGTGAGCCAGAGGTCGGGTCCCAGTCCCAGCCCGGGTCCCGGCGCCATGGTGGCGGCACCTGATGACCCGGCGACGATCAAGGGTCGCGACGGCGCCCCGGGGCCCAGTGCGAAGTCGCGCAACGGCGACCGTCCCCTTCCCCGTCCGTCCGCCTGAAGCGCCCACCGCGTCCGGCGAGACGCGTCTTCATGCGTGCACGCATCCCCCGGCGCTGTCGGCGCGCCCGGCGACCGGGACCTCGACGCCCTCGAAGTCGGCGAGGGTGCTGATGCGGAACTGGCTGTCGAGCGACGCGGCCCGCTCCATGGTTCGCCGTCGGGCGTCGTAGTAGTCCTCGCGACGGTAGCCGTCCTCGGTCGGCGCGTAGCTGGCGACGAGGACCCGCCGCGGCGACGCGCTGCGGTTGGCTTCGCTGAAATGCGGGGCCAGCCCTCCGATGCACACGGCGTCGCCCGGCGCCAGCTCGACCGGTTCCCACCGCAGCGACGTCGCAACGTCGTCGCGCACCACGCCGCGGTCGTCGGTGGGAAGCGCCTCCTGCACGCCGGCCGCCAGCCACAAGCACCCCGAGGTGGCGGTGCACGGGTCGACGGCCACCAGGACGGACAGGACCCGGGCGACGCCCGGATAGGCCAGCAGGTCCTGGTGCGGACGGAACCCCGCCCCTCCGGGCCGCTTGTAGTTGAGCTTGTCCTTGAACGCCGTCACGTCGGTGCCCAGGGCCTCGGCGGCCACGGCGCGCAGCGGGCCGTCGACGAGCCGGCGCACGCCCCCATGGCAGGCCGACACGTTCTCGGTCCGACACGCCACCGGTCCGGCGTCGGTCTGCTCGGCGTAGTGCCCCCAGACGTGGCTCCCCACGGGCCACGCCTCGACGTCGGCCACCCAGGCCCGCAGCCGTGCGAGCGCCGAGCCTGTCACCACCGACCGTCGGCGCGTGGCGAGGTCGGTCACGGCCCCAGGTCCTCGACGATCGGCGCCCAGTAGTCGAGGCCGGGCACCCGGCGGCCGGGGACCTTGGCGGCATCGTCGGCTTGACGCAGCGCCAGCGAGTCGGCGAAGTGCGGGGATGACTCGAAGGCGGCCGCCTCGGCGGGCGACAACGGGCCGCCCTGGGCGCGCAGGGTGTGCGTGCTCAGCTCGGAGAGGACCGATGCATAGGACGGGTCGACGGTCACGAGGTAGCGCTTGGCGGGAACGTGGCCCTCGACGACCGATGCCACCCGGTCGCCCAGCGCACCGCGGACATGGCGGGCGCCGAGGCGTCCGTGGGCCTCGTCGGACCCGAACCGGTGGCCGACGTCGTGGACGAGTCCGGCCACCTGCAGCGCACGGTCCGCCGGCCGGGCACGCAGCAGTTCGTAGGCGCACTGCAGGCCGTGGTCGAGCTCCGTCAGGCCCTCGGACTCCGGGGAGGGGGTGTCCCCGAGGGCCTCGAGCAGTGCCAACAGCTCGGCGACGGTCACGAGACGTCCTCGGGGATCCGCCCGACGCCGCCGTCGATGAGCAGCATGTCGCAGAGCGTGCGCTCGGCGTGACACGACCGCCAGGTGAGCATGGCCTGCGCGTACTCGAGCACCGCCGCGCTGTCGCGCAGCTCCGTGCCCCACGTGGGGTCGGCGGCCAGGTCGAAGCATCGCCACTCCCCGTTGCCGTACTGCACGTAGGCCGCCCGGTCCGAGCGCCGCACCGCCAGGTGCTTCGATTCGAGCCTCCGGTCCCAGGGCCACGGGTGCGGCCCGCGGGTGATGTACTCCCAGCGCCAGTCGTACTCCCAATGGGCGGCATCCCTCCACCACGGTGGCGCCTCCCCCTCCAGGAACGAGGTGAGGGGCATGCCGTCGCACTGGGCGGGAGTCTCGACCCCCACGGCCTCGCAGATCGTGGGCACCACGTCGACATTCTCCGTGAACGATTCGACCACGCCACCGTGGGCCCCCGGTGTGCGCACGTCGCGCACGATCCCGAGGACGTGGTAGCTCGGCTCGAAACAGCCGCCCTTGCCGAGCAGTCCCTGGTCGCCCAGTTGCTCGCCGTGGTCCGACGTCACCACCACGAGGGTGTCGTCCCACATGCCCAGGTCGACGAGCTCGTCCCACACCCGGCCCAGCTGCTCGTCCACGTCGGAGACCATCCCGAAGTACTGCGACCGCAGGGCGCGCAACGCCTGCTCGCCGCCCGGGGCGCCGTGGCTCGCCAGGTTCCCGGCGAACGGGGCCTGGCGCTCGGGCGGGGGCACCGGATCGGGGAGGTCGTCGGGGTCGTAGGCCCTCGCCCACCGCCCGGCCGCCGCATACGGGGGGTGGGGGCGCCAGTAGCTGGCGTGGGCGAACCAGGGGCCGTCCTGGGCCCGCAACCAGGCGATGAGGCGGTCGGTCAAGAACGCCGAGACCCCGTGCTCGGCCGGGCGCTCGGGTTCCGTGGCCAGCGCCGCCTCGCCGTCGGGGGGCACGTCGTAGCCGAGGTCTGCGAGCCAGACCCGCCACGCCTCCTGGTCGTCGAGGAGCCGGAGGCCGATCTCGAAGCCCGGCGGGTACCCCTGATAGGTCGACAGGCGGTCGTCGTCGGGACCGGAGACGGTCCGGGGGTCGATGCCCTGGTCGGCGTAGCCGAAGACCGTCGGCGCGTACCCGGCCCGACGGGCGATGCGGGCGACGTTGTCCAGACGGCGGTCCAGGGGCGTCCCGTTGCCGACGACCCGGTTGTTCATCTGGTACGTCCCGGTGTACAGGCAGGCGCGTCCCGGGCCGCAGGGGGCCGCCTGGCTGTAGTGGCGCGCCAGGCGAGTGCCCGAGGCTGCCAGCCGGTCGAGCGACGGGGTGCGCACGACGGGATGACCTGCCGCGCCCAGACAGTCTCCGCGGAACTGGTCGAGGGTGACGAGCAGGACGTTCACGGCGCGCCCGCGTCGCTCGGCGACGGCATGGGTGCAGGCTACCGACCCGATCCCCCGCGCGACGATGCCCGCACTCCTCGCCGGCGCGCGGGCATCGTTCCTCGATTGTGTGCGCCTCCGAAAGGCGTGGACGGGACCCTCGGCCCGGCTCGAAACGCCGCGGTCTTCACGACTGGACCCGGTACGCGACCGGGTCGATTGTCGTCGATTCCGCCGAGGTTCAGCCCCGCTCGGATGGCCCGAGGCCACCCGACGATCCAGTGCCCGAAAGGCGCCTGCGACAGGCCCGACGTACCAGGTGCCTCACCTCCTTCACGACAATCCCTTCAGCCGGCTTCCCCATCAGGCGGCTGGCCTTCGCCCGGCCTGCCCGTCAGGGAACCAGCCCTCGGGTGATTGTCCTCATCCGCTTCCATGCTCTGCCGTGGGACGGACCTTCGCCAGGGGCTTTGGTCCCTCCCCGGCGTCCCCGGGCGGGGTGCCGTGCCCGGGTCGCCCATCTCAAGCAGGCGCGTCCTCGGGTGGCTCGAGGCCCGTGGCCGCCAGCCGGATCATCTGGATGGTGTGGTCGAGCTGCTCGATCGCCCGTTCGAGATGGGCGCGGGGCTCGGTGCCCGACGTCGACTCGAGTGCACGATGGAGGTCCAGTCCGACGGCGAACAGCCTGCTCACCAGGGCATCTGCCACGTCGGCAGCAATCTTGGCCTCGCTCCTGACCACCCGCGTCCTCCTCGTACGACTGCCGCTCACGAAGGGATCGGCACCGGGCACGGTTTGGGCCGCGGTCCTTTTGGGTATGTCCGCTTCCGGGGAATCAGGACTTCTCCCAGGTTGCGGCTCAATTGCCTGGCGCGGATACTAAGACATGGGGCTCATCGAGGACGATCATTTCGACGAGCTTCTGTGTCTCGAATTGCTCCGCCGCACGCGCTTCGGTCGCATCGCCATGTCCTTGGCCGCGGTCCCCGTCGTCTACCCCGTGCGCTTCACGTTGCTCGACAAGGACGTCGTCCTCGCCCTGCCCGTGGACCAGATGGCCAAGGCCATCGACGGCACGGTCGCCGCGCTCCAGGCGGACGGGTTCGACGAGGACCGGGGCCGGCGCTGGACGGCACTGGCCATCGGGCTGGTCAGCCGGATCGAGCGGGCCGAGGACCTCATGGGCGAGCAGGTCGACAGCGCCCCCCTCGACCCGACCGAACTGTTCCCGCCCGGGAGTTCGTGGGACGAGGGTCACATCTTCCGCCTCCGGCCGCAGATCCTCTCGGGGCGCTGGATCGAGGCCCTGTAGTCCGAGGGCGAGCGGTGCCGCCCGGGGCGTCGCGAGCGGGAGCTACGCGTGGCCCGATGCGTCGGTCCTCCTCGCCGAGTCGGCGATGGGCTCGAGCACGCGGCCGTCCACCCAGCCCGACCACCCGGTGGCCGTGAGCACGTGCGCCCACGCCCCCAACCGCTGCACCACGTGCACGGGCAGACCCGGGGGCAGCTGTCCGACCAGCCGGCTGCGGGGGTCGGGCTGCGCCCACGCCCCCAGGCCGCCGGCGGGGACCGAATGGTCGGGCGAGAAGCCGGGCACCCCTCCCCCGCCGGGGGCGGGGGGGGACGGGGCCCGGTGGCCGGGCGGGCCGCTGGGCGGCACCGACGCGGGCACCGAACGCAGCTGCTGGTGGCGATAGGGCGACGCCGCCAGCGCGTGGCGGAACAGGTGGATGTAGATGAGGACGCTCACAAGCAGGACCGTGTAGGCGAGCGGCGCGGCGTTCAGGCCGAGCAGGCCGTCGTAGCCGGCGTGCAGGGCCGCCGCCGCCAGATAGGCGCGGAACACACCGGCGCTGGTCCCCGTGCCGCAGCGCCAGCGTCCGTAGGCGTAGCCGACGATGCCCGCCCAGGACATGTGGCCCAGGTTGCCGGTGAGCGCCCGTGACGGGGCGGTCACCGTGAGCGCCAGGTGGGCGGCCGTCGCCGGGCTCAGGTGATAGGCGACGGCCACGTTGTACGTCCGCAGGATGTAGGTGAGCGTCTCGATGCCCGCGAAGCCCAGCGCCACCGTCGACGCGTAGATCATGCCGTCGACCGGTTCGCTGAGACTCCCCGAGCGGCGCGTCCCCAGCCAGACGACCGAGTACTTCGCCCCTTCCTCGATGAGGCCCACGGCGACGGCGCTGACGATGATCACGGCCACCGCTCCCGTGAGCTGCACACGGGCGATGGACTCCAGGACGAAGGCGATGGCGATGGCCAACACCGACATCACGTAGAGCCTGATGATGAGTCGCTTGGGCTCGCGCTCGTAGCGGTCGCGGCTGTAGACGAGGACGAGCCACGCGAGCGAAGGGACGAAGGCGGCGATCGCCGCCTCGGTGCGAATGTCCATTCCTCGCTCCTCCGCCGACACCTGCGGCCACCGGGACGGGTTCGGGGCCAGACGATACCGGGCACCTCGGACACCGACCCGCAGCGGGCCCGGCGCCGGCGCTGGGATACCCTCGGGTGGTGCCCCCTCCCCGCAGGATCCCGCCGATGCGGGCCCTCGGGCGCGCTCGGGGGCTGTCCCCCCCGCCGGGGCCGGCGCCGGCCACCTCGCGACGGCGCCCCGCGGCCGTCCCCCCCGCCGAGGCCTGAGGGGGCCCGGCGATGTGCCTGGCGGTACCGGGCAGGATCGAGCGCCTCTTCGACCGCGGGGGGATCGCCATGGCCCAGATGGGGTTCGGCGCCGTCCGCAAGGAGATCTGCGTCGAGTACCTGCCCGATGTCGTCGTCGGGGACTACGCCATCGTCCACGTGGGCTTCGCCATCTCACGCCTCGACGAGGCCGCGGCGCTCGAGACGCTGCGGCTGATGGCGGACGCCGGCATCGCCGGCGATGGCTCCGAGGACGCCCCCACCGGCGGCTCTGGCCCCGGACGTGCCCCCACCGGTACGTCGGGCGGTGTCCGGTAGCGGCACCCGTGCGGTTCGTCGTGTACGGCGCCGGCGCCGTCGGCGGCGTGATCGGCGCCCGACTCTTCGAGAGCGGGCACGATGTCGCCCTCGTCGCCCGGGGCAGCCACGGGGAGGCCATCAGGGCCGCGGGCCTGCGCCTCGAGACCCCCGAGGCGACCCGCACCTTCGCCATCCCCGTGGCCGCCAGCCCGGAGGACCTGGCCGTCAGCGCCGACGACGTCGTGATCCTCGCCATGAAGAGCCAGGACACGGCGGCCGCGCTCGCCGCGTTGGCCGCCGCCACCCCCGAGGCCACGGCGGTGCTGTGCGCGCAGAACGGCGTGGACAACGAACGCCAGGCGTTGCGCTTCTTCCCCAACGTCTACGCGATCACCGTGATGCTGCCGGCCACCCACCTCGAGGACGGGGTGGTGCAGGCCCACTCGGCGCCGGTCACCGGCATCTTGGACATCGGCCGGTTCCCCGCCGGCGCCGATCCCACGGCCGACGCGGTGGCCGCCGCGTTACGCGCCTCGCGCTTCAGTTCGCAGGTGCAGCCCGATGTCCGGCGCTGGAAGTACGGCAAGCTCCTCATGAACCTGGCGAACGCCGTCGAGGCCCTGCTCGCCCCCTCGGCCTTCGCCCGCGCCGCGCAGGCCGCCCGCCAGGAGGGCGTGGCCTGCCTCGAGGCTGCCGGCATCGACGTGGCCAGCAGCGACGAGGACCGGGCGCGCCGGGGCGATCTGCTCACCTTGTCCCCGGTCAACGGGCGCGTCCGCGGCGGCGGGTCCTCGTGGCAGAGCCTGGCCCGGGGGACGGGGACCATCGAGGCGGACTTCTTGAACGGCGAGATCGTGGCGCTCGGTCGCATGGTGGGCGTGCCCACACCCGTGAACGCCGTGCTGCAGCGCCTGGCGCGCGACGCCGCGCGCCGCCACGCGCCGCCCGGGTCGGTCCCGGAGGCCGACTTCTGGCGGGCCGTCGACGCCGCCGACCAGGAGGCGCATCGGCACCCCGGCTGAGGGGGCCCCGGTATCCTCGGGGCGGTCCGAAGCCAGGGCCCTCGTGAGCCCGGCGATCTCCGGACACCGCTCGAGAGGTTGATCCGTGGGAGCACAGACGAACGACGATCGATCACGCGACGTGCGCGTCCGGGCCCGACGCCGTGCCCGCTGAGCGCTCGGTGTCCTCGCCCCCCGAGGCGTTCCGGCCCGAGACCATCGACCGCTTCCGGATCACGGACCTCGACTTCGACGTGCGCGTCGGCACCGCCGTGCTGCGCTACGCCCTCGACGACTGGTGCTTCGAGGAACGGGTGGCCTTCGGTCCCCCCCGCGCGGCGATCGCCGGCAACGACGGGCCGTTGCACCAGGCCCTGCGCCTGCTGCACCTGGTGGCCGGCGTGAGCTACTACAAAGCGGCCGCCCCCGACGTGATCACCGTCGACTCGGGCGCGCTGTCGCCCCGGGAGGCGGCGTTGTGCCGCCTCGTCTACGACGACGGGCTGCGCGAGTTCGCGCTCGGAAACCACCAGCCCGTGCCCCGTCGCTTCGCCCTCGGGCCCCTGGCCGACGGCGCGCCGCCGAGCGTGGGAGCAGCCGCCCTCGCACACCGGTTGGCCGTGCCCCTGGGCGGCGGCAAGGACTCCCTGGTGCTCGCCGAGAGCGTCCGGCACCTCGACCCGCTGCTCGTGACGGTGAACCCCAACGCCATGGTGCGCGGCGTCGTGGCGCAGCTGGGCCTCGACGCCGTCGAGATCAGGCGGTCGATCGACCCGCTGCTGCTGGAGCTCAACGCCCGCGGCGCCTACAACGGCCACGTTCCGGCCACGGCCGTGGTGTCGGCCATCGCCGTCGTGGGCGCCGTCGTCCACGGGTACGACCGCATCGCCATGGCCGTGGAACGCTCGGCCAGCGAGGAGACGCGCATGGTCGACGGTGTGCCCGTCAACCACCAGTTCAGCAAGAGCCTGCAGTTCGAAGAGGCCCTGCGCGCGGCCATCGCGGACGGCGTCGCCGGCGACCTCGAGTACTTCTCGGCGCTGCGCCCCTTCTCCGAGCTCCTCATCGCCCGTGCCTTCGCCCGCATGCCGGAGCTCCACCCGCTGTTCTGCAGCTGCAACCGGGCCTTTCGCACCGACGGGAGCGCGGTGACCGGCACCTGGTGCGCCGACTGCGACAAGTGCCGCTTCGTGGCGCTCGTCCTGGCGCCGTTCCTCGATCCCGAGCAGGTGGTGGCCATCTTCGGGGCCAACCTGCTCGACGACCGCCGCCAGGTGCCGGGCTTCGCCCAGCTGATCAGCGCGGACAAGCCCTTCGAGTGCGTCGGGGAGCGCCGCGAGGCGGCGGCCGCCCTCGGCCTCCTCGCCCAGCGGCCGCGCTGGGCGCACAGCGCCGTCGTCGACGCCCTGGCCGCGGCGGCCCGGGACCTCGCCGCCGCCGACCCCGGGGCCGACGCCGCGCTGTGGCACACCGGCGCCGCCCACCACGTGCCCGGCGACGTGCTGGCGCTGGTGCGCGCCACCCTGGGCCCCGAGGACCCGTGAGCGCGCTCGACCCTCTCGTCGGCCGGCGCGTCGCCGTGTGGGGGGCGGGGGGCGAAGGCCGGGCCCTCGGCCGGGCGCTGCTCGGGTCGGGCACCGACGTCGTCTTCGTCGACGACGACCCCGAGGGCGCCCGGCGCCGCCTGGCCGGCGACGGGGCGCCGTCGATCGAGGTCCGCGCCCCGTCGGCCCGCGTGCTCGGAGCGGTGGACGTGATCGTGCGGTCCCCCGGGGTGTGCCGGTACCGCGAGGAGCTGCGCCGGGCCGAGGCCGCAGGCGTGACGGTCACCACCATGATGGCCCTGTGGCTCGCCGACAACGCCGGGCGCCCCGTCATCGCCGTGACGGGGACGAAGGGGAAGAGCACGACCTCGGCGTTGACCGCCGCGGTGCTCCGGGCCTTGGGCGTGCGCGTCGCCCTGGCCGGCAACATCGGCGTGCCCGTCACCGACCTCGAGCTCGAGGGCCCCGCCGAGGCGACGGTGGTCGAGGTCTCGAGCTTCCAGGCGGTCGACGTCACGACGTCGCCGCCCGTCGGGGTGCTCACGGCGCTGGCGCCCGACCACGTCGACTGGCACGGATCGGTGGAGCAGTACTACCGCGACAAGCTCAACCTCTTCCGCCACGGCGAAAAGACGGTGGTGGCCGTGAACGCCGCCAGCCCCGTCGCCCTGGCGCAGGCCGTCGCCCTGGCGCGGTGGGTGCCCTACGGCGCGGACGACGGCGCCGTCGGGTTCCGCCACGGCTGGGTCACCGTCGACGGCGAGCGCCTCGTGCCCGGCGCCGCCCTGCCCCTGGCCGGCCGGTACAACATCGACAACCTCCTGGGCGCCCTGCGCGCCACCCAGCTGCTCGTGGGGGCGGTCCCCTCCCCCGGCGCGCTGCGCCGGGAGCTCGAGGGGTTCACCGGACTGCCGTCGCGGTGCCGTCGGGTGGGCGAGCAGGGCGGTGTCGAGTTCTTCGACGATGCCCTCGGGAGCAACCCCCTGGCCGTGGGGGCGGTCGTGGACTCCTTCGCCGGCCGGCCGCTCACCCTGGTCATGGGGGGCGCCGATCGCGGGTTGTCGTACGCGCCGGTGGCCGACGCGCTGTGGGGGGCCCGACCCGAGCCCCGGGTGGTGCTGCTCCCGGGCAACGACGCCCCCATCGCCGCCGCCCTCGAGGCGGCCGCGCCGCGCGGGAGGCGCGCCAGCGTGTCCCAGGCGACGTCCATGGGCGACGCCGTGCGGCTCGCCGCCCGGGCCACCCCCGACGGCGGTGCCGTGGTGTTCTGCCCGGGTGCGCCCACGCCGGGCGCCGAGGGAACCTACCGCGACCGCAGCCGCGCCTTCATCGAGGCGGTCGGGCTCCTCCCCGGCGGTCCTCCGCCGGCAGGCTGAGCATGGCGGGGACCCCGCCGAGGCCGTGCAGCAGGAACTCGCACAGCCCCGCCGCGGTCTCGTCGACGGGCCCCGGTGCCGGCTCCCCGGCGCGCACCGACATGGCCCCGAACAGCTGCTGGCCGATGAATGCCGTCGCCCGCTCGACGTCGACCGGGCCGAACAGGCCCTCGGCCACCCCCTCGGTCACGATGTCGGTGATCAGCCGGGCGATGTCCAGGCCGATGAGCGACAGCTCGGCGCCGAGGGTCGTGGCCGCCGGATCGGCCGTGCCCTGGGCGGCCACCGCCAGGCGGAAGAAGGCGGGGTCGTCGTCGATGCGCTCGAGCATCCCGGCGACGAGCGCCCGCAGGCGCTGCCCGGCGTCGCTGGCGCCCTCCCAGGAGGCGACGACGTCGTCCAGCAACAGGGCGTGCATGCGCTGCAGGCAGGCCCGCAGCAGCTCGTCGCGGGTGGCGAAGTAGACGTACACGGTGGAGCGGGCCACCCCCGCCTCGGCCGCGATGTCGTCCATCGACACCTCGGTGGTCCCCCGGGCCCCGAAGAGCCGACGGGCCACGTCCACGATCTGGTCCCGCCGGAAGTCGCGGATGATCGCCTTGAGCTCCTCGGGCGCCGCCCGGGTCACGCTCAGGTGGCGCCGAGCGGCTCGGAGCTCGAGAACGCCACGGGGAGGTGCTTCACCCCGTTGATGAAGTTCGACCGCAGCCGCTCCACCTCCCCGGTCACGTGGATGTCGGGGACGCGCTCGAGCAGGTGCTCGAGCATGACCCGGATCTCCATGCGCGCCAGGTTGGCGCCCAGGCAGAAGTGGGGGCCGCCGCCGCCGAACGCCATGTGGGGGTTGGGCCGACGGCCGATGTCGAACCGGTTGGGGTCGTCGAACACCGTCTCGTCGCGGTTGGCGGACACGTGGAAGAACACGACCTTCGACCCCTCCTCGATGTGCCGGCCGCCGAGCTCGACGTCCTGGGTCGTCTGGCGGCGGAAGTTCATCACCGGGGTCACGTAGCGCAGCATCTCCTCCACCGCCCCCGACAGCAGGGACCGGTCGGCGCGCAGGCGCTCCCACTGGTCGGGGAACTCCGAGAACGCCACCATGGCGCCCGACAGCAGGTTGCGCGTCGTCTCGTTGCCCGCCACCGCCAGCAGCATGAAGAAGAGGTCGAGCTCGAGCTCCGACAGCTTCTCGCCGTCGAGCTCGACGTGGGTGAGCACGCTCATCAAGTCGTCGTGCGGATCGGCGCGCTTGTCCTCGCACAGCTCCGCGGCGTAGGCGAAGAGCTCGGCGGCCGCCAGCGCCGCCGACTCGTCGGCGATCCCCGAGTCGTTCTGGAACTCCGAGTCCTCCCGGCCGATCATGCGGTTGGACCAGTCGAACATCCTCGCCCGGTCCTCCACGGGCACCCCGAGCAGCTCGGCCAGGACGATGAGGGGGAGCTCCGAGGCGATGTCGGTCACGAAGTCCGCCGTGCCCGCGGCGCACACCTTGTCGAGGATCTCGTCGGCCACCACGTGGATGCGCTGTTCGAGCTGGGCGATGGTGCGAGGCGTGAATCCCTTGTTGACCAGGCGCCGGTAGCGGGTGTGCAGCGGGGGGTCCATCGTGACCATCATCAGCCGCTGCTGCTCGAGCTGCTCCTCGGGCGTCTCCCACAGGAACGTGCCGCCGCGGTACGACGAGTAGAGGCCGGCGTCCCGGTTCACCGTCACGCAGTCCTCGTAGCGGGTGATGGCCCAGAAGCCGGGGCCGTCGGCCTCGTCGTGCCAGAAGGCGGGGGCATTGGCTCGCAGGTGGGCGAACCACTCGTGGGGCACGCCGGCCACGAAGTTGCGGGAATCGGTCAGGTCGATCTGGGCGAGCTCCATCCCGGACGGCACCTCCAGTGAATCGGACGGTGTGTCCGATCTCGGTCAGGTTAGAGGGCCGCCCGGGGTCCGTCAACGACCGCCGTCTTCCTCTTCCCGCGGCATTGCCGACGAAATCTGGACAATCCGTGGCCGGGCGACGACAGTTTGTCCATGGGGAGGGCCGGAGGCGGTGGCCCGGGGGGCGTACCTGGGTACGAGACGTGCTGATCCGCGCCCTCACCGTGGTGGCGGTGGTGGCCGTCCTGGCCGGCGGGGGGACGGTGTGGCTCCTCGTCCGGGAGCGCCCCCGCCAGGCCCGCAGCGCCGCCGGGCGCGCCCGCGTCCTGCAGCGGATGGCCGGGGCGAGCGTCGTCGTGGCCCTGGCCAGCCTCGTCTTCCTCCGGCCCTGGTACTGGGCGCTGGCCCTGGGTATGGCCGCCGTGGCGGCCCTCGTCGCCGTCGTCGGGCTGCTGCGGCGCCTCGCCCGGCGTGACGCGCCCGACACCTGGGGGGCGGTCCTGGTGGCCCTGGCGTCGGTGGTCCTGGGCTCGGGCCTCATCGCCCTCGGGGGGACGGCCGCCGTCCTCGACGTCACCGCCCTGTGGGGCGGCGATCCCCGGCCCATCCCCCACGCCCGCCAGGTCCTCGCCCACCCCGTGCTCTACCAGGTGTTCTGGGGTGCGGCCTGGGCCGCCACTCCCCCGCCGCCCGCACTCACCGAGGCGGTGGCGTTCCAGCGGGTCCTGCCCACCTCGAGCTGGGCCGTCGCCGTGGCCGATGCCGGGTTCGGGGTCGACTCGTTCTCCTCGGGCGGGTGCTGGATCGATCCGCGGACCCCGGGCGTGCCCGTCCGGGCCACCACCACGTCCTCGGGCCCGTTCCCGGCGGAGCTGCGCGCCGTGTTCGCCGGGCGCCGCCGCCTGCTGCCGTGCCCGGGGAGCGCGCCGCGGCCGGTGCCCGCCCTCCTGCCGGGCGACGCCGTGGTCGCCCTGTGGCTGTCGCCCGGCGCGCCGTACGGGCTCGGCGGCGTCTCCGCCCACGGGAGCACGCCCTGGACCGGCCACCCGGCCGGCCTGGTGGTGACCGGGCTGAGCGACGGGTTCGCCTCGTGGGGCGAGGCGGGCTGCGCCCGGGCGGCGGCGTGCCGGGCGCTGCCGGCGTTCGCCACGCCCACCTACGCCCTGTCGCACGAGGTGGTCGAGTCGGTGACCAACCCCTTCGGCCAGGGGTGGTTCGCCGATCCCCCCCTGCAGTGGTCCGCCGCCTACCTCTTCCACCACGGGCCCACCTCGCTGCTCGGCCCGGCCCCGCCGTTCCAGGGCGAGGTCGCCGACCTGTGCCAACCCGGCCAACCCGACGCCACCGAGGAACGCCTGCCCGAGCCCACGACGTCGGACGGCTTCGCGGTGGCCGCCTTCTACCGCCCCGGGTTGGGCTGCGTCTTCTGAGCTCCGGCCGCCCGGATCTCCGTGCGCCCGGCCCCTCGTCCTGCCTGATCACGCCGGGAGCGTCCCCCTGCCCCGCTTCGGTCTCAACCGGGGGTCGTCGCGTGCCGACGACAGCTAAGAGCCGTGGCCGCCGGGCCAGCGACCGCGGCACCGCCGCGACCACCGAGGAGGAACCCATGCAGGGCGCCGTCGTCGACAGGACCCGCGGGGGCGGCCCCGACGCCCGGACCCGGGTCCGAGCGGCGCTGTCCGTCGTGCGCCACCAGTGGCGGCCGGTCGTGGTGCCCACCTTCGTCCTGTGGCTCCTGGCCGCCCTCGTCTCGGTCGAACTGCTCCATCCCGGCGACGTCACCGAATTCGCCCAGTACGCCCACGGCGCGCTGGCCCCGCCCCTCTTGCACCGGTTCCCCCTGGAGTACCCGGCCCCCGCCCTCGCCATCTTCTTGCTGCCGCTGCTGCTGCCGTTGTCGTACCCGTGGGCCTTCGCCATCGCCACCGGGGTCGTCGTCGTCCTCCTCGCCATGAGCTACGACACGTCGGGCCTGCCCGACGTCGACCTGCGGGCTGCGGGGCGGCTCATCATCTACTTGGCCCTGGGTGCGGTGATGGTGCTCGCCGGGCGCTACGACATCTTCGCCGTGGCGTGCGCCTTCTGGGCGCTGCGCGCGGCGCGCCAGGGCCGCTGGTCGGCGGCGTGGACGTGGAGCTCGATCGGCTTCGTCGTCAAGCTGTTCCCGGCCGTGTTCTGGCCGGCGTTGCTCATCGCCGAGTGGCGCCAGACGCGGCGCGTCCCGTGGCGCCGGGCGGGGTGGATGGCGAGCTCGCTGGTGCTCATCGCCGGCGTGCCCGCCCTCCTCAGTCGCAGTGCCACCTTGAACGTCCTGCACTACTACACGCGACGGCCCAGTGAGATCGGCAGCCTTTCCTCGGGGCTCTCCCTCCTCCTCGACTGGCACGGGACCACGTGGGTCCAGAGCTTCCACAGCAGCAACGTCGTGAGCGCCGTGACCGGACCGCTCGCCGTCGTCCTCGAGGCCCTGGCCGTGGCGGGCTGCTGCTGGGTGTGGCGCGCGCAGCTGCGGGGCCGGCTGCCCATCGAAGCGGCGTGCCTGGCCACCCTCACCCTGGTGGTCCTGGGCTCGAAGGTGCTGTCGGTGCAGTACGTGATGTGGCTGATGCCGCTGTGGGCCCTGTACCGGCTCCGGATCACGTGGCTGTTGGCGTCGCTCGCCAACCTCGTCATCTTCCCGTCGGCCGCCGCCGCCAGGGGGTTCAGCGTGCTGCCCTCGCACAGCTACGCCGTCGCCCTGACGTTGAGCTTCTTCGCCCGGGACGTGCTCATCGCCGGCGGCACGGCGATGTGGATCCGCACCGTCCTGGTCTCGCCCCACGACGACCCGGCGGCCCTCTCCCTCGCTCCCCGGCCGGGCTGACCCCGGCCGCCCCGGCGGCTCCCCGGCGCGGCGAACGACCCTACGGGCTCGTGTGCCGGGACGCGGGCACGCGGTGGGCGGGCACGCGGTGGGCGCGCCCGGCGGACGGCGCCGCCCTACGGGCTGAGGACCGGGACCTGGCTCGTGGCGCTCAGGTGGTACGTGAGCCCGAAGGGAGCCACCAGGCCCTTGGTGGTCAGCGCCAGGGACACGGCGGTGGTCTGCGGGGCGGCGCAGGAGCCGCCGCACGTGACGGTGATGTTGACGTCGCCGGGCACCGTCGGCTGCGTCAGCTCGGTGGCGCCGCTGCTCGTGGCGCACAGGGGTGCGGGGTTGACGGTGACCAGTGAGGAGGCCTGGGCGACGGCCTTCTCGATGGGGACCGGTGACCCGGACTCGCAGAACGTGCCGTTGGCCTGCGGCTGGAGGAGCTTCGACTCGATCGACGCCATGCGCGCCCCGGCGGTGGCCCCGTCGTGCAGCGACGAGCTCTGGAAGACGAGGTAGCAGCCGGCGATGATGCCGAACAGCAGCAGGAAGAAGATCGGCGCCACGAACGCGAACTCGACGATCGTGGCGCCCGACTCGTCGCCACGACGTCCCCGGAGGAGGCGGCGGCGGCGCATCATCCGATGAGCGACAGCTGGCTGCCGCCGGGCAAGGTGTAGGGCTGGCCGAGGATGGTGATGGTCGTGGCCCCGTCGGTGTTGAAGTCATCGACGATGGACGTGCCGTTGATGGTCACCGAGCCGGCGGACGCCGGCGGCCCGGTGGCGCCCCACCCGGCCCCGTAGCCCGTCTGGAGGGTGCCCCCGGCGTAGAACGGGATGCCGCCGCCGATGCCGTCCCAGTAGTCCTGGGGGGCGGCGGCCCCGTAGCTCGACAGCGACGCGTTGTACACCACGCCGGTGACGGTGATGGCGGCCGCATCACCGGCTTCGGCGTCGAACCCGTAGTTGGCCTGGGTCTGGGGGTCCTGGTAGAAGACCATGCCCGGGGTGTCGCCGATGCCCCCGTACGCCCCGGTCGTCGGTCCCGTCAGGCTGACCGTGGCGCCCGACACGCCGCCCACGATGAGGGAGAAGTTGTTCCCCGTCCCCGACATCGAGTTGTCGACGGCGATCGGCTTGTCGTGGTACGCCACCACCCCGTAGGTCGCCGGGCTGGTCCCGGCGCACTGCGAGGAGGTGGTCTCGGGCTCCGGGGTGCCCCGGCCGCTGGCCGCGCTGGTCAGGGTGCCCGCCGGCAGGCAGGGGGCGCCGTTGCCGGCGGCGCCGGGCGGGGCGCTGAACACGCCGTTGGTGAGCGTGCCCGGGACGTTGCCGGCCATCGGGTACGGCGCCTGGGTGCCGATGACGACGTTGGAGCCCGTCACCGTGTCACCCGCCGACTGCGGGTTGATCCACAGGCCGTCGTCGAAGCGGTAGATGCCGGGGTAGGCGGCCTCGCCGCTGTAGCCCGAGCAGTCGTCGAAATTGACCGAGCCGGTGAGCTCCACCGGGCTCGTGTACTCGCCGGGGCGCAGGACGGAGGTGGTCGGCGGGATGGCGCCGTAGACCCGCGTGCTCATCCCCGGGCAGGCGATGTTGGTGTTGTCGGCCAGCGGGCTGGCGGGTGCGCCCACCGTGGCCAGGGGGTCGGTGATCTGCGCCACCGAGTTGTCGATGTTGTCGTAGTAGAGGGTCACCGCTCCCTCGGTGCAGGCGGGGTGCACGGCCGGCTTCTGGGCGGCCGGGTCCCCGATCTGGTAAGCGGGCGTCGGGGAGCTGGGGTTGCCCTGGCCCAGGATCCCCGCGCCCTCGAAGCACGTGTCCAGGGGCCACAACGGCTTGTTGTTGTAGGTGCCGTCGATCGTGTGGATCGTGCCGTAGACGAACAGGTTGCTGCTCGTCTTGGCGTCGATGGCGTCGTCCCACTCGTACCCGCCCGACGACCCGGTCCACGGCTGGTTCGTCACGTCGGTGTTCAAGAAGATGTCGCCCGAGACCACGAAGGAGCCGTTGCCCCCGCCCAGGATCTCGTGGGGCCCCACCTGGTTCAGGGCCACGATGCCGATGGGCGTCCCCTTGGCCGTGTTGGCCACCGAGCCCGTGGCGTAGCCCTGCAGCTGGTGGATGCCGAAGATCCCGGCGAAGAAGGGCTTCCACGTGGGGGCGGCGCTGACGCTCACCCCGCACGCCCCGGGGGGCGGCTGCTCGGTGGCGTAGTCCTGCGGGGTGAAGGTCGAGCCGATGGCGTGGCCGTTGGTGTTCAGGAACTGCGCGGTCCACGCGGTGCCCACACCGGCGTCGTTGTCGTTGATGATGTGCTGGATGACCTGGGTGATGTCCTGCATCGACGGCGTCGCCGCCCCGTTGCAGTACGTCGAGTTGTTGAGCTCCTGAGCGGCGGCGAAGGCGGCGAAGTCGGTGGCGTTCTGGGCCCGGCGGTTCTGGACGAACCCGTAGCTCCCGTCGATGGCGATGGCCATCATCCCGAGCAGCACCACCATGGCGGCGGCGAAGATGATCAGGATGACGCCGCTCTCGCTTTCCTCTCGTGCCCGGACGATGCGCGTCATGAGTACCTCGCTGCTGCGTGAGCGGTTACGGCAATGTTCCCGACGACGGGCACCAGGTCGAACGAGACGCCGGAGATGGTGACCCTGACGACGTTCATCGTGGCGCCGCTCTGGATCGTCTCGGTGGCCTCCGACATGGCGACGTAGTTGGTGGCGTTCGGGTTGGTGTTCTGGTAGACCGCACTGCCGCCTTCCTCCTTGTTGACGGCGTTCGTGGCGTCGTCCCAGGCGTTCTGGACCTGCGCCGCGGTGGGCGGCTGTGCGGGGTCGGCGGCCACGTCGCCGGCCAGCTCGTTGGCTGCCTGGACGGCGCCGGCGCGCGCCGCGCTCGTCAGGCCGATCCCGAGCTGCATCCCGTTCCACCCGTTGAAGGCGATGCCCATGATGAGCGCCAGCAGGGGGAGCACGAGCGCGAACTCCACCAGGGCCTGCCCCGACTCGTCGCCGCGCCCCCGCCGGCGACGCACGCCCGGGGTCCGTCGGGGACCGGACGCGCGGCGCGCACGGGCGCCCCGGGTGGTCTCTGGGCGCGCCGGGCGGACACCCGGTGCGCGGGGGTCACGGAGTCGGTTCATAGGTTCCTCCGCCCGTCGGGGCCGCCGGAGCGGGGGTGGTGCCGCCCACGGTGGCGGGCGGCTGCGTCGTCATGCCCGGGATGAGGTTCGAACCGGTGATGGTCGTCCCCGACACCGGCGCGTTCCCGTTGGCGTCGAGTGCCAGGTAGACGCCTCCGTTCACGCCTCCGCTGGTGCTGTCGGCCAGCACGGCGCGGGCGGCGGGCGGCACGGCCAGGGTGACGAGGAAGGTCGCCTGCGCGCCGGGGAGGGTGGTCGCCGTGCTCGTGGCCAGCGTGGTGCCCACGGCCAGCACCGGCACGCCTTGGTAGAGGTACGACTCCTGCGCGCCGATGTCGGCGAGGACGTCCACCTTGTCGCCGGGCGCGATCAGGCCGGCCACGCCGTGGGCCTGGGTGACCGAGACGGTGACGGCCACGTCGCCCGGGGCCAACGCCTCGGCGGCGGCGCTCGGGTGCGCGGCGGTGAGCGTGGAGACCTTGGGTGCGCTCGGCGGGGCCGAATGGGTCTCGGCGTACGCGACGCCGCTGGCCGTCAGGACCAGACCTGCGGCGACGAGAGCGGCGAGACTCCTGCTGGGCACCATCTTCTCCGTATCTTCGTGGCGTATCTTCGTGGCGTATCTTCGTGGCGGATCTGTTCGTGACGGATCTGTTCGTGACGGATCTGTTCGTGACGGATCTGTTCGTGACGGCGGCCAGCCCGAAGGAAGCACCTGGGGTCCCCCACTGGCCCGGTTTCCAGTATTCGGAGCATGGCGGGGGCGGACAATAGGACTCGCGAACCAAAAGAGCGCCGGGCCGGCGCGCCCCGCCGCGGCGCGTTCGACGCCTGCCGAGAAGTGGGTAGGACCTGCGACTCATTTGGGTCCCGAGTCATTGTCAAGAGTGACGACGTCCCCCACACTGGCGGAGAAGATCCACAGGTGTGGGATCGACCGGCATCGAGCCGTGCCCGTCGGGCAGCGGTGCTCGGACCGGTCCGAATAAGGGGGGAACACGGATGACACCCAAGCGGACGGTCGTGGTGACCGTCGCCGTCGCCGTCGGGGTGGTTGCCTCACTCTTGAGCTATTTCTTCCTCAACAACGCTCAACAGCGCGCCTTCCACAACGCCAAGCTCGTCCCGGCCTACGTGGTCACGAAGCCCGTGCCCACCGCCCTCACCGGCAGCAGCGCGGTGAGCGGCGGGTACATACAGAAGAAGGACGTGCCCGCCGAGTTCGTCCCCGCCGCGGCGGTGACCAACCTGTCCGCCATCCAGAACGAGCAGGCCGTGGCGCCGTTCGGGGTCGGCCAGGTCCTCGTGTCGTCGATGTTCGCCACCCAGGCCTCGCTGGCGGGCGGCTTCGCCTCGCAGATCCCCAAGGGCGACGTGGCCATCAGCGTCTCGGTCGACCAGGTCCACGGGGTCGCCGGCCTGCCGGTCCCCGGTGACAAGGTCGACATCCTCGTCACGGTGGGCACCGCCGAGAACTTCCTGCTGCAGAACGTGCCCGTCCTGGCCATCGGCCAGACCTCGGCGGCCACGGCAGCGGCCTCGGGGTCCCAGAGCGCCACCACCACCGCGGCCACGTCGTCGAGCTCGAGCGGCCTGTTCACCTTCGCCGTGCGGCCCTCGGACGCGGCGCGCATCGCACTGGCGGAGCAGCAGAGCATGGGCCTCTACCTCGCCCTCGTGCCGGCGGCCAACCCCGTGGTGTCGGTGCCGGGCGTCGACCAGGGAAGCATCCTCAACGGTCCGCAGGCCTCGGGCTGACGATGACCGTCGCACCCGCCAAGACGAAGAAGGCGAAGGGCGCCCGGGTCGTCGTCAGCGTGGTCGAGCCGGACGACGTCGTCCGGAAGGTCCTGACCGAGCACATGACGGACCTCGACGACGTGCTGACGTCGTACGCGGACGTGGCCGAGTTCACCCGGTCCACGGACCCGTCGGTGCCCGGCGTGATCGTGTTCGGCCCGTCCGAGGCTCCTGCTGACGTCATCTCGGGCATCGGGAGGCTCACGGCGCACCGGGGCGGATCCGGCGTGGTCATGGTGGTCTTCGACCTCACCGCCGAGGTGCTGCAGCACGCGCTGCGCGCCGGGGTGGACGACGTCGTCGCCGTGTCGGCCGAGGACAGCGAGCTCATGGACGCCATCACGCGGGCCTCGGCCCGGGTGCTCGAGCGCCAGCCCGCCCCACCCCTCGCCGCTGCCCCCCCGCCGCCGGCGGGCGGGTCCAGCCCGGGTCGCGTCGTCACGGTGTTCTGCACCAAGGGGGGCACGGGCAAGTCCGTGGTGGCCACCAACCTGGCGGTGGCCCTGGCCAAGAGGACCATCCAGCCGGTCGTGCTCGTCGACGCCGACCTGCAGTTCGGCGACGTGGCGCTCATGCTGCAGCTGCAGCCGGTGCACACGGTCGTGGAGGCGGTCCAGGCCCATGACCGGCTCGACGGCACCATGCTCGAGAACCTGCTGCTGCGCCACCCCGCCAGCGGGCTGCTGGTGCTCGCCGCGCCGACCGAGCCGAGCTCGGCCGACCAGATCGGCCGTGCGGACCTGACACGGATCCTGTCCATCCTGCGCGAGCGCTGCGCCTACGTCATCGTGGACACCTCGGCCAACTTCGGCGAGATCACACTGGCCGCGCTGGAGGCGTCCGACGAGATCCTGGTCATGGCCGGCCTCGACGTCATGAGCCTCAAGAGCGCCCGGGTGGGCCTGCAGACGATGCGGGTCCTCGGCATCCCCTTCTCCAGGGTCAAGTTCGTCCTCAACCGGGCCAACACCCGGGTGGGGCTCACCGAGGCCGACGCCGAGCGCGCCCTGCAGCTCAAGGTGGACGCCGCGCTGCCGAGCGACATCCTGGTCGCCGAGTCGGTCAACCGGGGCGTGCCTGTCGTCTCGAGCGCGCCCAAGTCGAAGTTCGCCAGGAGCATCGAGGATCTCGCGGACACGCTGGTCGCCACGGCGTCCGCACCGGCCGAGTCACAACAAGCGAAGTAGGGGAACGGACATGTCGCTTTCCGAACAACTCCGTGGAGCGGGGGTCTTGACGTCGGACGAGGCCCGCAGCCGCGTGCTCGAGGGGGTCCACCGCCGGGTGCACCAGCGGATCATCGAGGAGATCGGGCCCCAGCTGTCCCAGGGGCTGCTCACCGCCCAGGACCTGCGCCCGAGGGTGAACGCCCACCTGCAGCTGGCGCTGTCGGAGGAGACCACCCCGCTCTCGCTGGCCGACAAGGCCCGGCTGGGCGAGGACATCGCCAACGACATCCTGGGCTACGGCCCGATCCAGGCGTACCTCGAGGACCCCACGGTCTCCGAGGTCATGGTGAACGGTCCCGACAAGGTCTACGTCGAGCGCAAGGGCAAGATCGAGCGGACCCCGACCAGCTTCATCGACGAGACCCACCTGCGCCGGGTGATCGACAAGATCGTCGGCGAGGTGAGCCGCCGGGTGGACGAGGCGTCCCCCATGGTCGACGCCCGCCTCCCCGACGGGTCCCGGGTCAACGCCGTGATCCACCCGCTGGCCATCGGCGGCCCGTTCCTCACGGTGCGCAAGTTCGCCAAGGAGCCGCTGCGCGTCGAGGACATCGTGGCCAACAAGACGCTCACGCCGGCGTCCGCCCGCTTCATCGAGGCGTGCGTCGTGGGCAAGCTCAACGTCATCGTGTCCGGCGGCACCGACGCCGGCAAGACGACGCTGTTGAACGTCCTGTCGTCCTTCGTGCCCGGCGACGAGCGCGTGGTGACGATCGAGGACTCGAAAGAGCTCCAGCTGCGCCAGGAGCACGTCGTGAGCCTCGAGGCCCGGCCGCCCAACATCGAGGGCCGGGGCGAGATCACCATCCGCGACCTCGTGCGCAACGCCCTGCGGATGCGCCCCGACCGCATCATCGTCGGCGAGTGCCGTGGCGGCGAGGCCCTCGACATGCTGCAGGCCATGAACACCGGGCACGACGGGTCGCTCACCACGATCCACTCGAACGGGCCCCGTGACACCCTGTCGCGCATCGAGACCATGACCATGATGGCCGGGTTCGACCTGCCGGTCCGGGTGATCCGCGAGCAGATGTCGTCCGCCATCGACCTGGTCGTCCACCTCACGAGGCTGCGCGACGGGACCCGGCGGGTGACCCACATCTCCGAGGTCCAGCACATGGAGGGGGACATCATCATCATGCAGGACCTCTTCCTGTTCGACTTCTCCATGGGCGTCGACGACGACGGCGTGTACCGGGGGACGCTCAAGTCCGTGGGCATCCGGCCGCACTTCATGGAGAAGCTGGAGGACGCCGGGCTGAAGCTCGAGCCCGAGATCTTCGAGGCCGAGTCCTTCGGCCGGGCCATGGTGGGACGGCGATGACCGTCCTCATCGCGCTGCTGGTGCTCCCGGCCGCCGCGCTCGTCACCTGGGGTGTGCTGACCGTGGTGGCGCGCGAGCGCCCGAAGCACCTCGAGCGGGCCCTGGCGCCCTACACCGTGGGCGGCGTCGAGATGACCCAGGCCCCGGTGGGGGCGACGGGCACGCCCGAGCTGGTCGAGAGCCCGGTGCTGCAGCGGCTCGTCTCCGCCCTGGCCCAGGTGGCCACCGAGCAAGGGCTCCTGCAGGTGGTGAAAGCCAAGCTCGACCAGGCGGACCTGCCGGTGCGCCCCGCCGAAGCGCTCTTCGTCAACGTGGTGGGGGCGGTGGTCGGCGGCGCGCTCGGCCTCCTGCTCGGAAGCCCCGTCTGGGGGCTCGTCTGCCTGCTGGCGGTGGGTGCGCTGCCGTGGATGGCGCTGCTCGGCGCGGCCAAGCGGCGCAGCTCGGCCTTCACCGGCCAGCTCCCCGACATGCTCCAGCTGCTCGGCACCACCTTGCGGTCGGGGTTCTCCATCCTGCAGGGGCTCGACACCGTCGCCCAGCAGGTGAGCGACCCCATCGGCAAGGAGATGCGCCACGTCGTGGCCGAGGCCCGCCTCGGACGGCCCCTCGTCGACGCCATGCGTGAGGTCGCCCAGCGGGTGCGCAGCGACGACTTCGACTGGGTGGTCACCGCCATCTCGATCCAGCGCGAGGTCGGGGGCAACCTGGCCGAGCTCCTCGACATCGTCGCCGAGACGATGACCGCCCGGGCCCGGATACGGCGCGAGGCCCACACCCTCACGGCCGAGGGTCGCATCGGCGCCGTCGTGATCTCGGTCCTGCCCGTGGCCATCGGGCTGTTCGTCTACGCCGTCAACCCGAGCTACATCAGCCCGCTGTTCCACCAGGCGTTCGGAGAGATCCTCTTCTACGGCTCCATCGTGCTCGGCGTGCTCGGCATCTTCTGGTTGCGCAAGCTCGTGGACATCGAGGTCTGACATGCTGCCCTTGACCGTCATCGCCATCTTCGTGACCGCCTCCCTGCTCGCCTATGCGGCGGCGCTGAAGGCGGACGAGCGCATCAGCGTGCGCGCCGCGCGGGCCCGGCTGGCCGACTACGAGGCCCCGGTGATCAAGCGGGAAGAGGACCTGAAAGAGCCCTTCGCGGCGCGCGTGCTGCAGCCCGCGGGCGTGGCCGTGGTGGGCACCGCCAAGCGGTTCCTGCCCACCGAGTACGTCGACAAGATCCGCCACAAGCTGGTGCTGGCCGGCCGGGGGCAGCCCGAGGAGGCCGACCGGTTCCTGCTGGTGCGGGTCCTGTCGGTCATCGCCATCCCCGTGCTGTGGTTCGCCGTGTGGCGCCTCACGTCGCTCAAGGGCATGGACCTGCTGGCCGTCATCGTGTTCGTCGCCATGGCCGGCGCGCTGGGGCCCGACGCGTGGCTCAACCGCGAGGTGGCCGAGCGCCGCATGACCATCCGCAAGAAGCTGCCCGACGTCCTCGACCTGCTCACCATCAGCGTGGAGGCGGGCCTGGGCTTCGAACAGGCGCTGGCCCGCACCGTGAGCATGGTGCCCGGCCCCATGTCGGCGGAGTTCGCGCTGATGCTCGGCGAGATGCGCGCCGGTGCCAGCCGGGCCGAGGCGCTGCGCGCCCTGGACGCCCGCACCGAGATCCCCGAGCTGCGCTCGTTCATCCTGGCCCTCTTGCAGGCCGACACCTTCGGCGTCTCGATCGGCTCGATCCTGCGCAGCCAGGCGGCGGAGATGCGCGTGCGTCGCCATCAGCTCGCCCAGGAGCAGGCGCAGAAGGCACCGGTGAAGATGCTCTTCCCCATGGTGTTCTGCATCATGCCCGCCCTGTTCGTGATCATCGCCGGGCCGGCCATGCTGGCCATCTTCCAGACCTTCGGCCACTGAGCCGACGGGGGCCCGGCGGCGTCCGCGTCGTCCCCCGGCCCCCGCCTCGGCCCCGGCACCGGCCCTGACGCCGGGCTCGCCCCGGCGCCGGCGGCCGGCGCCGTGACCCTGGCGCCGCACCGGCCTCGACGCCGGCCTGCGACCGGGGGCCGCCGGGGGGGCGAGCGGACTCCCTGGTCACCGCCGTTGCCGGCTCGGCAGACGACCGCCGGTCCCCGGGCGGGGGCCGCCGGGCGGCCGGGAACGAGAGGCCAGCCAGGGACTTTTTCCTAATGATTCGTCCGCCAAACCACGATATGTGACGAGAAGACGACGTCCAGTAGTGGCGAGCGGAGGGCACGGTGGTCGCGAGCGGGGAGCCGGGGGGAAGGGCGGCGGTCCACGTCTTGGCGCCCCTGTCCGGCCGGGTGCGCCTGCGGCGGGGACGGAGCTGGCGGCTCAACCTGGGCTGGCGCAACCTCCAGCCGGCGTCGCCCGACCTGGTCAAGCGGTTCGCCCCCGTGGTGGCCGCCACCCGGTGGCTGGCCATCGCCGCGTCGTTCGGCCTGGCGCTCTCCGAGCACGCCGAGCAACGGGACCTGCTGATCGGCCTGGTGCTCGTGGCCTACGCCCTGTGGCGCACCGCCAGCCCCATCGGCCACGAGCAGGGCCTGTGGCGGGTGAGCGCGGCGTTGCTGCTCGAGGTGGCGGTGGGTGTCGCCGTGGTGGAGGCGACGGGATTCGAGCACTCGCCGTACCTCGTGAGCCTGGGCGTGGCCACGGCCATCGCCGGGTTCGCCGGCGGCCTGCCCGCGGTGTCGGGCATGGCCGCCATCGCCGGCCTCGCCGTGGCCCTGCCCAGCCTGGTCGTGAGCTCCCACAGCAGCGTGGCCGACACCCGGGTCCAGTTCGCCATCGAGCTCGTCCTCGTCGGGGTGGCCGGCGGGTTCATCCGCTACCTGGTGGAGGACGTGCGCCAGAGCGGGACCAGCCTCTCGGCGCGCGTCGAGCGCCTGGCCGAGGTGAACGACCTGCTCGTCGACCTGCACCGGGCCACCGAGACGGAGTCCACGCCGCTGCACATCGAGGGGGCCGCACGCTGGGCCCAGGACCGGCTCGAAGAGCACTACTCCCCCGACGTGAGCGCCGTGGTGTTGCGGGACCCGGCCACGGGTCACTGGAACATCGTCGCCGGCGACGGCGTGCGCAGTGCGGCGACGGGCCGCGCCCTCGAGCTGCCGCCCGCCCTCCTGCGGGCGGCCGAGGCCGGCGTGCCCACCACCCTGCGGGACCTCGAGGAGGGGCTCAGCTACCGGTCGCGCTGGGGCCTCTACTGCCCCCTGCACGCCCGCGACGAGCTCGTGGGCGTCCTGGCCGTCGAGTCCGACACCCGGCGCGACACCGCCACGCGCGATCGCCGCCACATGGCGGACCTGGCCCGGGCCGTCGAGCTGGCGGTCGACAACGCCCGGTGGCTGCAGCGCATCCAGACCCTGGGCGTCGAACAGGAGCGCTCGCGCCTGGCGCGCGAGCTGCACGACCACATCGGCCAGTCCGTCGTCTACCTCGGCTTCGAGGTCGACCGCCTGGTGGCGCTCAACCACGGGCGGGCCGTGCAGCACGACCTCATCGCCCTGCGCGGCGACGTCCGCACCCTCGTCGAGGAGCTGCGGGACATGCTCGTGGAGCTGCGCTGCGACGTGTCGGAGACCCAGGGGGTCGACGCCGTGCTGCGGGCGTGCCTCGACCGGGTGAACCGGCGCGGGCGGGTGGCGGTCACCCTCACCACCGAGGCCGACACCCGCCTGCCGCTGTCGATCGAGCGGGAGTTCTGGCGCGTGGGCCAGGAGGCGGTCATGAACGCCGAGCGCCACGCCAACGCCGCCAACGTCTTCGTCGTGTGGATGTGCAACGCCGAAGGGGCGCTGCTCGAGGTGGCCGACGACGGCATCGGGCTGTCGGCGGGGACCGCCGCCACCTCGAGCTACGGGCTCCTCGGCATGCGCGAGCGGGCCGACTCGGTCGGCGCGCAATTGGAGATCACCTCGGAGCCCGGGCGGGGCACCGTGGTCCGGATGCAAATGAGGGCAGCGTGATGACGACCGTACTGATCGCAGACGACCACACCATGGTGCGCGAAGGTCTGCGCTGGGCGCTGGAGCACGCCGGGCTCACCGTCGTGGCCGAGGCCGCCGACGGCGAGGAGGCGGTGGCCAAGGCCGAGGAGCACCGGCCCGAGGTCGTGCTCATGGACCTGTCGCTGCCCGTCCTGTCGGGGGTGGCCGCCACCAAGCGCATCCGGAGCCTGGTGCCGGGCGCGCACGTCCTCATGCTGTCGATGCTCTCGGACGAGACGGCGGTGTCCTCGGCGCTGGCGGCGGGCGCCCGGGGGTACCTGGTGAAGGACTGCACGACGTCGGAGATCGTCGACGCCGTGAAACGCGTCGCCCAGGGAGAGTTCGTGCTCTCCCCCTCGGTCTCCGCCACCGAGGCCGACCTCGACGCGCCGCCGGCGCGCAACGCCAACCTGGCGCCCGGGGCCAAGCCGTTCATCTCCAAGCGCGAGGAGGAGGTCCTGCGCCTCGTGGCCACCGGCGTGTCGATTCCCGAGGCCGCCCGGATGCTCTACATCAGCGTCAAGACGGTCAAGAACCACCTGTCGTCGATCTACCAGAAGCTCGACTCCCATGACCGCGCCCAGGCCGTGCTGAAGGCCGTGCGGATGGGACTGATCAAGCTCGACTAGGTCGCGAGTCCCACTCTTTTCCCAGCGTGGGGCCGCTTTTGGGCCGGGTGACCTATGGAGTCGCGTCCCCAA
>Ga0209415_10001241_pt1 | contig 48666 bp, 45 predicted proteins | sample PeaSoiSIISIP2007_FD_187696 | JGI IMG/M metagenome (GOLD analysis project Ga0209415, IMG submission 187696) | Peat soil microbial communities from Weissenstadt, Germany - SII-SIP-2007 (SPAdes) (version 2) | ecosystem: Environmental > Terrestrial > Soil > Wetlands > Peat | place: Germany... | reverse complement strand
AACCGCGCCAGGAGATCCGCGGGCAAACGAGCCCAGTCCGCGGTCATACCGTCGACGCTTTCAACGGCGCGGATGGCGACGACGTTTTCATACGTGCGTGCGTCACCCATGACGCCGACCGTCTTCACCGGCAGCAGCACGGCGAAGGCTTGCCAGAGCTTGTCGTACAACCCGGCGGCGCGAATTTCTTCATCGACAATCGCCTCGGCGGCTTGCAGGACGGCGACGCGCTCCGGCGTCACTTCACCGAGGATGCGGATTGCCAATCCGGGACCGGGAAACGGCTGGCGGCGCACGATGGCAGCGGGGATACCCAGCACCTCGCCGAGTTGTCGCACTTCATCCTTGAACAGCTCGCGCAACGGTTCGATGAGCTCCAGGTGCATACGCTCGGGCAAACCGCCGACGTTATGGTGGCTCTTGATGGTAGCCGACGGGCCTTTGAACGACACCGACTCGATGACGTCCGGATAAAGCGTGCCCTGCGCGAGGAACTTGATCTCGGGAAGATTGCGCGCTTCCTCCTCGAACACCTCGATGAACGTCGTCCCGATGATGCGGCGCTTCTGCTCCGGTTCCTCCACGCCCTTGAGACGTTTGAGGAAGCGCGTCGAAGCGTCCACCATCTTGATGCGGAAGTGGAAAGCGTCGCGCAAGTAGTCCATCACCCGCCGGGCCTCGTCCAACCGCAGCGCGCCGTTGTCGACGAATATGCACGTCAGCTGGTCGCCGACGGCGCGATGCACCAGCGCCGCAGTCACCGTGGAGTCGACGCCGCCGCTCAACGCGCAGACCACGCCGGCGCGGCCGACGCGCGCGCGGATGCGTGCCGCTTCGCGCTCGACGAAGTTCTCCATCGTCCAGTCGGCCTTGGTCTTGCAGACGCGGAACAGGAAGTTCGCCAGGATCTCCGTGCCGCGCGGCGTGTGCATGACTTCCGGATGAAACTGCACGCCGAACAGACGGCGCTGCCGATCAACACACGCCGCGATCGGCGAGTTGGCGCTGTGCCCGATCACCTCCCAGCCCGCGGGCATCGACGCGACTTTGTCGCCGTGACTCATCCACACGGGGATGGTGGCGCCCTCGAAGCCGGCAAACAGATCGCGGGCGTCGTCGATGATCAGGTCCGCACGTCCGAACTCGCGACGCGGCGCGCGTGTCACGGCGCCGCCGGCGAAGAGCGCGAGGACGTCAAGCCCGTAGCAAATGCCCAAGACCGGAGCACCCAGCTCGGTCACTTGGCGCGCGGGCAGCGGCGCGCCCTCATCGTACACGCTGGCCGGTCCGCCCGAGAAGATGATGCCCTCGGGCTCCATGGCGATGATCTTGTCGAGCGACAACGAAAACGGATGGATCTCGCAGTACACATGCGCCTCGCGCACGCGCCGCGCGATGAGCTGCGTGTACTGACCGCCGAAATCGAGAATGAGGATCATACGCTCACTCTCGGCGATAGTTCGGCGGCTCCTTGGTCATGTACACGTCGTGCACGTGGCTCTCTTCGAGTGACGACGCGGTGACGCGGACGAAGCGGGCGTTCTCGTGCAGCGCCGTGATGGTGCGGCAGCCACAGTAGCCCATGCCGGCTTTCAGGCCGCCGACGAGTTGCGTAACGATGAACGACAGCGGCCCCTTGTGCGGCACGCGCCCTTCGATGCCCTCGGGCACGAGCTTCATCTGCTCCAACTCATCGTCTTGCATGTAGCGGTTGCGGCTGCCTTCGCGCTCGCGCATCGCTTCGAGCGAGCCCATGCCGCGGTACAGCTTGTACGTACGTCCCTGATACAGGATCGTCTCGCCCGGGCTCTCTTCGGTGCCGGCGAACAAGCTACCGATCATAACGGAGTGCGCGCCGGCGGCCAGCGCCTTGGTGATGTCGCCCGAGAATTTGATGCCGCCGTCGGCGATGACGGGAATGCCGTAATCGCGGGCGATCTTGGCGCACTCCGCGATGGCCGTGAGCTGGGGCACGCCGACGCCCGAAATGACGCGCGTCGTGCAGATCGATGCGGGACCCATGCCGATCTTGATGGCATCGGCACCGGCGCGCCCCAGCGCACGCGCCCCTTCGGCCGTGGCCACGTTTCCCGCGACCACCTCCATCGCCGGGTGATTGCGCTTGATCTCTTGGACGGTCTCGATGACGTTGGACGAGTGCCCGTGGGCCGTATCGATGACCAGCGCGTCGGCGCCGGCGGCCACCACGCGCGCGATCCGTTCGGTGCGGTCGTCGCCCGTGCCGACCGCCGCGGCCACCCGCAGCCGTCCCAAGTGGTCCTTGCACGCGTTGGGATACTGCGCCGCCTTTTGGATGTCCTTCACCGTGATCAACCCTTTGAGGCGGTTCTCGCCGTCGACGATGAGCAGCTTCTCGATGCGGTTGGCGTGCAGGATTTCCTTGGCCTCCTCCAAACCGATGCCGGGCCGGCCGGTGATCAGGTTTTCGCGCGTCATGACCTCGCGCACCCGGCGGTCGAGGCGTTTCTCGAAGCGCAGATCGCGGTTGGTGAGGATGCCGACGAGCTTGCCGTCGTGCGTCACCGGCAGGCCGGAGATGTGATAGCGATGCATGACGTCGAGCGCGTCGGCGATGCGCTGATCAGGCTCGACCGTCACCGGGTCGAGGATCATGCCGCTTTCCCACTTCTTGACCTGCTCCACCTCGCGCGCTTGCTCGTCGATCGACAGGTTGCGATGGATGGCGCCGATGCCGCCTTCCTGTGCCATGGCGATCGCCGTGCGCGCTTCGGTCACGGTGTCCATGGCGGCACTGATGAGCGGGATGTTGAGTGTGATCTCGCGCGTCAGCCGGGTGGCGCAATCGGCGTCGCGCGGCAGGAAATCGGATTGCGCCGGCAGCAACAACACGTCGTCGAAGGTCAGCCCTTCCGGCATGTCATAGGAGAACATGGCGCTTCCCTCCGTTCGTCGGCCGCACATCCCACATGCACACAGGCCCACGACCTGAGCGGCGCGTGGGCCTGCGAGTCTCGGCAACCGAAGAAATTTTGTGAACCATGCACTCCTTTAGCAAACCGCTACCGCTCTGGCAAGCAGCCGCATGTGCCCACTACATCTTGTGGTCGGCGTAACGACGAGACCGGCGCTCACGGTCCGGCAAAAGTCGCCGCGGCGCTGACGACGCTGATGCCGGTGGGCAGGTTCACAGTGGCAGTCGCCGTCGAGCTGGCCGCGCTGCCGCTCAACGGCGTGCTGTTGACCGTTGTTGCGGCGCCGGTCTCGGGCGTTAAGGTCACGGCGATCAAGGTCCCGACCGGGACGTTGCTCGCCTGCAGCGACACAGTCACCGGATTCGTCGCCACCGGACTCAGCGTGACGTCGGCGGGTGCATCGAACGAGCCGCGCGGAACCGCGGGCGCGGCGACGCCGTTGACCGAAACGATGCCGACCATCGGGAAATTCGCCACGTTCACCGGTCCGGGAAATCCGGAGTTAGCGGGGCCAAGGGTCCCCGCGAAGGTCAGATTGACGCCTTCCAGACGGATGCGGCCAAGCCCGCCGACCGCGTTGTTTGCCGGGTTGCAGCCGCCTGTATCTGTACCAACAGCGCCTCCTGCTGCGCTGATGGTGCCTACACCGGTGATCGCGTCGGCAACCAAACGAATGCCGCCTCCCGATCCGCCGGCACCGGTTTGGGCGTTGTTGCAATTGTTGACACATGGGCTTCCGGCGCCGCCGTTGGCCGCGATCGTACCGGTGACGGTGATCGTTCCCGAGGACGCAACGAGAATCGCGCCGCCGCCGCCACCGCCGCCACCGCCTTCGCCGCAGGCATTGATCGCACCGCCGCCACCCCCGGAGCCGCCGATGAGCGGGATGAGCGTCGGCACTCCGTAACTGCTTCCTGCCGGCGATGGAGTGCCCCCAATTGCTGTTCCACCGATACTCCCAAACCCGCCTCCTCCGGGCCTCTGATTGCCGGCGTTCGCGCTCGCAACACCGCCACCGCCACCGCCCGGGCCGAGGCCTGTGCCGCCGCTGGGCGAAACGACGCTCGAGCCCGCTCCCCCGTCGAATCCGCCCGGCCCGCCCCGACCCGCGAGCGTCGACGGGCCAGCGTTTAGTCCGCTGACGGCGATCGTCCCGAGCACGTTCACATCGCCCGTCGCCAGAATAGTCACCGGTGTGTTGCTGGCGTTGCGGCTGAAGGTGGCGGTGACGCCGCTGGGGATGTTCACGGTCGTGAAGTTGAACACGCCGCTCGCGGGCAGCGCCGTTTCGACCGTGCACGGCGTCGGGCTGCACGTCGGATTGAACGCGCCGTCGGCGCCGGTGCTGCCGCTCGAAAATGCCGCAAGAGCGGCGTGGGGTGCCAGTCCGAGGACGGTACTCAGTACGAGAGCCGCGCCACTGCTCCGCGCCCTTGAGGAATAGCTGCTGGACTTTACCATCTCTCAACCTCCATACGGTAATTCATTTTCGCAATTCGCTTTTCGAAATTCGAAATTTCTTGGTACACCCCTACGGCCCGACAGTGAATCCATTCGTTCCGGTGCTTTCGAGCGCCGAGGGTCCGCTTGCGGTCTGCACCACGACGACGTGCGATCCGAGCAGCGCAGAAGCGTCGACGGCCACGTTCGCCGTCAGCTGCGTGCCGCCTGCACCGATGGCGATGTTCGCGGCCGTAACGTGAGAATCCGGCGCACCGTCGACGAGGAAGGCCAGTGCCGTCGCGCCCGTAAAATTCACTCCGCTCAGCGTCACACTCACCATGGCGCCGCGCGCGGCCGAGCTCGGAGCGACGTTGCTGATCACCGCGGCGTTGGCGACGCTCACCGGCAGTGCCTGCACGACGTGACCGGGTAACGCGCCGAAGCTCACACTGACCGGCGCCGCTTCAGCGCCGCCCGCCGACAATGCGCCAAACTGCACGCTCACCGGCAGCGCCACGACGCTCAGCGGCGGCGGCGCCGCGTCGAACGCGACACTCACCGGCGCCGCGCTGGCGCCGCCGGGCGGCAACGGACCGAACATGACACTCACCGCCGCGTTCGCGTAGCCGGTCGGCGCACTGACGATGGTCACCGTCGCCTGACCGCGGACGCCGGGAGAGCCTACGCTCGTGGCCTGAACCGTGACGCTCGTTACTGTCGGGACCGCTGCGGGTGCTGTGTAGAGACCGGTTGGCGCGATGGTGCCGTGGGTCGCGTCACCGCCGGCGACGCCGTTCACGCTCCACGTCACGCGCTGGTCTGTGGCTCCGGCGACCGTTGCAGCGAACCCGAGGGGCTGGTTGATCACGGCCTCCGCCGTTGACGGCGACACGAGGACGGCGACGCCGAGAGAGAAGGAACCGGTGTACGTCGCCGAGCCCGACGGTGTCGTGATCTGAATCGAGCCCGGACCGGCCAGCGCGCCGGGCGGAACGATCGCAGTGACGCTGCACGTATTGGCGGCCGTCACAGTCGCCGCCACGCCGCCGATCGTGACGTGATCCTGCGTCGCATCGCTGCTGAACCCCACGCCGAGCAGCACGATCTGCGCTCCGCCGACCGCCGTCGCCGGGGTGACGAACGTGATCGCCACCGGTCCGGTCGCATCGTTGCGGCGGACATCGACGATGTTACCGACCGCGTCGTGGTCGTAGATGATCGTCTGCCCTTGCGCGTTGACGGCGGCGACGAGTCGGCCCGTTTCATCGTAGCCGTAGCAGGTCTGCTGCGCGCTGGCAGTGCGAGCGAATAGGAGCGTGAGTAGCCCGACGGCAAGGCACGCCCGGGAATGAATTCCCGGGCTAATATTCGAAGCAGGCGGCTGAAGCCGACTCCGGGAGCCCACCTTGAGTGGGCTTTCTCGCATCGTAGCCCGGCACTTCAGTGCCGGCTGGATCAGCCGTGCCACACCTAATGACATCGGCCTAGCCTTTGATCCCCATGACGCCGCCGCTGGTTTGAATCTCGAGCACATCCGTGCGTTTCGGGACCTTTGCCCACATTCCCCCGTCGCCGAAAACCGTGCCCAGTCCCGTCGGCTCCCCCACCGGTTTCACCCTACTGTCCGACACGATTTGAATCTCCGAATTCGTATTGATGCCAACGCGGCCGCCGATGACGAACTCGAGAGCGGTGAGGGTATTGCCATTGCTGCGCAGTTGGTCACCGACATACAGATCTTGATCTGTGTATGCCGTGTACCAGTGGGGGTCGTTGCCGCGTCTGTATTCGAGGTTGGTCCGGGTACCGTGGACCGATTTGATCTGCACGACCTTGGCGACGGGCTGGCAGGCAGACGGCGTCAGCCCCAACGGGTCAGTGAAGTTCACCGGGTCGCGAACCGCGTAGAGGTTGGCGTCGAAGTCGGCAAAGCCGAGCGGATCTTCGCTGAGAAAGCGTCCGAGCGCGGTGTCGTAGTAGCGGGCGCGGTACGAGTAGACGCTGCCGGCGATCGGTATGCGACCGGCAAACTGGAAGGGAAACGCGCTGCCGTTGGCCGCGGTCAGTCCGAATGGCTCGTACGCGAACGTCTCCAAGATGTTGCCGTTCTGATCGGCCGTCGCCACGGTGTTGTTGCCGCCGTCGGCCAACGGGTACTCGACGGCGCCGTTGCCGTGGATGATGGCCAAGTGCTGATCGACGTCTCGCCCCTCGAGCACGGAGATCTGGTCGCCGCTGCTGTCTTCGATCAGCGCCACGTTGCTCAGATCGTCGAGGACGAAGTTTCGGACTCGATTGAGGACCGGCCCGGAGTCGGTCTGCGAGATCAGTCTGCCGGCAAAATCATAGAGCAAGTCGGTGCGCTGGCCTGCGGGTGCGGCGATCGACTGCAGCTGGCCGCGGGCATCCCACGTGTAGGTGGTGGTGCCGTCCGGACCGGCCGCCGAGAGGAGGTTGCCGGCGTCGTCGTAGGAGAACGCGGTGGCGCTGCTGTGGACGAGACGATTGTTGGCGTCGAACTGATTTGTCACGGCCGCCGTCGTCAGCGACTGGATGCCGCCGGTTGCGGCGGAGGTGCGGTGCCCTTCGGTATCGTACGTGTACGCCTGCGAACTCAAGATGCCGCCCTTGGCGTGCACGAGCGAGAGCAGCCGGCCGACGCTGTCGTAGGTGTAGGTGCTGGTGACGCCGTTGGCGCGGCCGAGACTCGAGAGCGCATTCCGCGCGTCGTACGCCAGGTCGACTTCGGCGCCCTGGGTTGCGGCCTTGATGAGATTGCCGACGCCGTCGTACGCGTACTGCACCGGCGGCTGCCCCACCACGGTCCGCGATGTCACTCTCCGAACCGGATCGTAGGCATATTGGACGGCGCCGAACGGGCCCGCGGAGCTGGTGAGGCGGCCGGCGGCGTCGTGCGTGAAGCTGAACAACCCGCTCACGGAATCATTCGCCTCGACGAGCTGACCGTTGGCGTCGTAGGAGCGCGTGACAGTCGAGCCGTCCGCGAAGGTTTCCGTGACGAACCGGTTCAGGGCGTCGTAGCCGTAGCGGGTCGTCTGTCCGCGGCGGTCGACGAACTCGACGATGTTACCCGCCGTGTCGTACGCGAAGGTCTCGGTCTTGCCGAGCGGCGTGGTCAGCGACGCGAGCTGGCCGACCGGGTGCCAGGTGTACGCGGTCGTGTTGCCGAGCGGATCGGTGACGCTGAGCGGGTTGCCGGTGGGGTCGTACGTATAGCTCGTCGTGTGCTGTTGCGCGTCGGTGATCGCCGTGACGCGATCAAGCGCGTCGTAGCTCGTCGTGGAGGTGCGGCCGAGCGTGTCCGTCACCTGCGTCGCGCGCGACACCGCATCGTACGTCGCCGTCGTCGTCTTGCCGAGCGCGTCGGTGAGTGCGACGATGTTGCCGAACCCATCGTAGGAAAACATGACCGGCTGCCCCAACGGATCGGTCAGCCGCGCCAGTTGCCCGAGCGCGTCGTAGTCGGCGGTCCGGGTTCCCGTTGCGTCGGTCAGGCTGATGGCATTGCCGCGACCGTCGTAGTCGATCGTCACGACCTGGCCGAGCGGATCGGTGAGAGAGGTGAGCTGGTTGAACGTCGGGTCGTACGTGAGCGTCAGCGTATTGCCGAGCGCGTCGGTGGTAGTGAGGACGTTGCCGTTGGCATCGTAGGTGAAGCTGCGGCTGAACGTGACCGAGTCGCCGCATGCCGGGCACGAGGCGGTGCCGGTCACCGCGAGCACGAGATCGGTGCCGGGCGCCCGCTGGAAAAAGCGTGTCTGTCCGGTTGCGTCGGTGATGTCGAGCACGAAGCCCTGCGCGTTGAAATGGTAGCTCGTGGCGTTGCCGAGCGGATCGGTCACCACCGTTCGCAACACCGGGCTCACGGCCGGCGCTTGCTGGTTCAACAATGCGTACGCGAACGTGTAGACGCCGCCGTCGGCGAGCGTCTGCGAACTGATGCGGCCGTTCTGATCGTAGGTGTTCTGCGCCATGACCACGCCGCGCGCATCGGTGACCTTCGTCAACCGGTTCTGCGCGTCGTAGTTGTATGCCGTGACCCCACCGGCGGCGTCCGTCATTGTCGCCAGGGTGCCTTGCGAGTTGTACGCATACTGCACGACGCGGCCGAGCGGATCGGTGATCGAGGTGATGCGGCTGCTGCCGTCGTACTGGAACGTGAGCGCGCGGCCGACAGGGTCGATGATCTGGGCGATCTGGAGCGGGTTCGATCCGCGCACGATCGTCGTGACGTTGCCGTTGGAGTCGGCGACCGAGGTCAGCAGCGTCAGCAGGTTCATCCGCTGGAACTGGTACACGGTGCCCTCTTTCCAGCGCAGATCGAAGATGCCGGTGGCGGGATTGCGGAGGACGGCGCCGAGCAGAGACGGTACTGTTGAATTGACGAACGAGCCGTCGGGCTGCTGGTTGAACGGGAACTGATTGCCGTCGGGCATGACGAGGTTGATCACGCCCGGACCGGTCAGACTGAGCAGATACTCGAAATTGTGGCCGGTGCCGATGCCGAAGGGGCCCGGGTTGGTCGTGCCGGTGCGGTAGGTCCGTTGGATGAAGACACCGCCTCGCAGTCCGGGCAGCGCGACATCGGTTGCGGTGACCACGTCGAGGCCGGAGGAGACGTCGATCGGCTCACCGACCGGGCTTGGCCGATCGCAGACGGGAGCGCAGTCGGGCGGCGCGGGCGGGCTCGTACGCGGCGGACCGTTACTGTTGTTCGGCGTAGCCGGGTTCTGCGGACTCGGGTTCGTCTGATTCGGCGGCGGTGCCGTCGGACCGTGCCAGTCGAAGTGAACGAGGCCGTAGTGATGCCCCGAATGCGCCGGATCCGGATTGGGGATGATTTGCGTTCCATCACTCGACACGATGCCGGACCCGTACGGCACCATCTGACCTTTGGCCGGGTCGAGCGTGAACAACTGCACGAACGATCCCGGCGGCGTGTTGAACGTATTCGGGAAGGTGACCGCGACCGGCTGACTGGCAACCGCATTCGCCGGCTGGAACGCGACGATGAATCCCAAGATCGAAGTCGGGTTCTGCGCTTGCGGCGAAAATTCTTCCGGCAAGCGATCGACCGGCACCTCCACCGCGGTGAGCGGGAACGGGTCGGGTTGTGTCCCGTCGGCCAAGGTGAAGATCGTTCCAGCGTAAACCGTAACGGAAAGGGACGGGATCGAAGCGAACGTAAGCGTCTGGTCAGTGCCGGCGTTCTGCTTCACCATCACCGTTTCTTGATTGTCGATGCGCGGCAGATGAATCAGCACGGGCGACACCACCGCCTGGTGCGCCACGATCGTGTAGATCAAGTTGACGCCGGCGTAGTGGCCGGGAGGTGACGTCGCCGTGCTTCCGTCATAGCCGATCAGTTGCGGTCCCGTGCATTGGTCCGGCAGATTGGTGAAGGCGAAATTGCCTGCGGCGTCGGAAACCGTCTGACCGGAGCAGCCCGTCGGCGTGCCGTTCCCGTTCACTCCCAAGAATTTGATCGTCACGCCTGCCAACGACGTTTGCAGCGTGTCGTCGACGACGGTGCGTCCGAGGAACGACGTCGTCAGCGGCTGCACCGTCAGCGAGGCGCCAGCCGATGCGGATTCCGCAATGCCCAGCACGGTGGCCGCAGCGGACACCATGAAGCTCGCCGTGCCGGTCGGCTGGTTAGACGGCGCCGTCACCGTAAGCAACGCGGTCTGGCCGGCGGTGATCTGCGCTGGCGTCATCGCCGCGGTGACGCCGGTCGGAAGTCCTGAAGCGTGTAGGCTGACCAGTTGTGACAACGCGTTACTGCTGGTAAGTGTGACGGTGTACGTCGCCGATTGGCCTTGAATCACGTCGGCCGCGCCCGGCTTCACGCTCACGTCGAACGTCGGTTTGGGAAGCACGGCAAACACACTCGCGGATGTTGCCGCACCGTGAGCCGTGGTGACGCGAATCGGCCCGCTGCTGGCGCCGTCGGGCACGGTGGCGCTCACCTGCGTCGCGGACAGCACCGTGAACGTCGCGGCGGCGCCGTTGAACGTGACGCCTGTCGCCGCGCCGAGATTGGTCCCCATGACGATGACCGAGCCGCCGGGCGGCCCGCTCATCGGGCTGAAGCCCGTAATGGTGGCTGCCGCCGTCGGCGTTGGCGTCGGGAGCGGAGAAAGCGTGGGTGTCGCGCCGGTGGTCTGCACGGGAGTAGGCGTAGCCGTAGGAGTTGGACCCGCCGTCGGGCAGCCGCTCAGCGCGTTGTTCACCGCGGCGAGGATCTCATCAATGGTGATCTTCTTGTCGCGATCGGCGTCCCCGGCAAGGCACATCGACACGTCGACGTTGCCGAGGGCGATGTTCACCATGGTGAGGATTTCATCGACCGTCACCGTGCCACTGCCGTTGCAGTCGCCTACGCACATGGCGACCGCTGCGGTGCGCTGGATCGGGAGTGCGAGGGCGGCAAGGCCGACGATCAAGCGAGCGACGCCATGGCGCGAAGCGCCGCGGTGACGCATGCACCGAGTCAGCACGATATCACCTCGCTGCGGTTCATTGACTGCAGCTGAAGCACTCCGCCTCCCGCGATGACCGTTTTGAGCCGGACTAAAGCACACACGCACGCCATGGGGCAAGCGGGGGCCATATTTTCATGTGGCCGACGGCTATTCTACCGGCGCGACCGTTGAGCCGAGCGCATGATTGGGTTACAGCGGGGCATGCTGCTCACCTTCAAAGGCGTCGCGCCGCGGGTCGATCCGACGGCTTTCATCCAACCGAGCGCCCAGATCATCGGCGACGTGGTCATCGGCGCAGAGTCGAGTGTGTGGTTCAACGTGGTGATTCGCGGCGATGTCCATTGGATCCGCATCGGGGCGCGCACGAACATCCAGGACAACGCCACCATTCACGTGACCAATGGCCGCTGGCCGACGGTGCTCGGTGACGACGTCACCGTGGCGCACGCCGTCGTCCTGCACGGCTGCCGGGTGGGCGACCGCTGCCTCATCGGCATCGGCGCCATCATCATGGATGGTGTGGAGATCCCGGCGGATTGCCTGGTGGCGGCCGGCTCGCTCGTGACCCCCGGGACCACGGTCCCATCCGGTCAACTCGTTATGGGCAGCCCGGCGAAGGCGGTGCGCCCATTGCGTCCGGATGAGCTCGCTCACTTGAAACAGTCGGCGGCGAACTACGTGGGCTACGCTGAAGCGTATAAGTCCTGAGTGCTGAGTCCTGAGTGCTGAGTTTATGGTCGGCTCAGCGTGGTTTCTTCGCCGGACGGGCGCGAAAGCGCAGGCGTAGCGGCGTGCCCTGCAGATCGAAGGCCGTGCGAAAGGCGTTGACCAGGTAGCGCTCATACGCCGGCGCGACCAGCTCAGGCGCGCTGGTGAAGATCGTAATCGCCGGCGGTGCCGTTCCAGTTTGCGTTGCGTACAGCAGGTGCGGGCGTTTGCCGTGGACGCTGGGCGGCGCTTGGGTACGCGTGGCGTGGTTGAGCACTTCGTTCAGATGCACGGTACGCACTTGCCGGCGGTGCGCCGCGACCAACTTGGCAAGCGCTGGAAACAGGTCCGGCACGTGTGCCCCGGTGCGTGCGGAGATGACCACGGCCGGGACGCTGGCGAGCGTTGGATACAGCTCACCGATGCGCTCTAGAAAGCGGGTACGTTGGCGTTCGGCCTTGGGAACGGCATCCCACTTGTTGATCGCCAGCAGCAGCGCGCGGCCGCGCTCCCAGGCGTGACCGGCGATGCGCGCGTCCTGATCGGTCATGCCCTCGGTGGCATCGATCACCAGGATGGCCACCTCGGCACGCTCCAGCACATACAGCGCGCGCGCCACGCTGGCGCGCTCGAGCTGCTCGTGCACGCGCGGACGCCGGCGAATCCCGGCGGTATCGACGAGCCTGTACTCCTGATCGCCGTGGCGAAACGGCGCGTCGAGCGCGTCGCGCGTCGTGCCGGGTGTGGCGTCGACGATCGCCCGCTCGTAACCGAGAATACGGTTCAGGAGCGACGACTTGCCCACGTTGGGTCGACCGACGATGGCGAGATTCACGGCGCCGCCGGGCGCCGCGGGCGGTTCCGCCGCACGCGTGTCCGGCACCGGGAGTTGCTCGGTCAGGCGCTCCATCAGCTCCGCAACGCCGCGTCCGTGTGCCGCCGAAATCGGAAACACCTCGGGCAGCCCGAGCGCAAAGAACTCGGCTGCGGCGTCGTCGTGCGTCAGCGTATCGAGCTTGTTCACGGCGTACAGCACGGGCTTGCGCAGCTGCCGCAGCCGCTGCATCAGCTCGCGATCCACCGGGTTGAGCCCTTCGCGCCCGTCGAAAACGGCAACCACCGCATCGGCGTCCGCGGCGGCGATGGCGGCTTGGGCGCGCACCGCCGCCGCCAATGACGAGGCGTCGGCGTCTTCAAAGCCGCCGGTATCGATGAGGGTGATCTCGCGGTCATCCCAGCGGGCGACGGCGGTGTTGCGGTCGCGGGTCACTCCCGGGCGCCGGTCGACGATGGCACGATGCCCGCCGACCAAACGGTTGAAGAGCGTCGACTTCCCGCTGTTGGGGCGCCCGACGATGGCCACGATCGGCAGCCGCCGCAGGCGCTCGTCCGCCGGCGCCGCGATGTCGCCTGTGTCCGTCAGCGTGGCCATGGCTGGGCCGCCTACAGCCCGAACTCCTTCAGCAGCCCTTCGCGTTTCGTCCACTCTTCCTGAACGCGCACGAACAGCTCGAGATAGATGCGCCGGCCGAGCATCTGCTCCAGCTCCAGGCGGGCGGCGCGGCCGATCTCCTTGATACGCGTCCCGCGTTGTCCGATGAGGATACCCTTTTGCGAGTCGCGCTCGACGTGGATGGTGGCGCTGATGACGGCCAGGCTGCCTTTCTCCTCGAACTTGTCCACCGTGACCGCGATGGCGTACGGCACCTCCTGGCGCGTCTGCAGCAGCACCTTCTCCCGCACCACCTCCTGCACCAGCATGCGTTCCGTCTGATCCGTAAAGGTCTCCGGATCATAGAGCTGTGGCCCCTCGGGCAACATCCGAATGATCTGCCGCAGCAGCTCGGTCACGTTGGTGCCGGTCAGCGCGCTCACGGGGACCACGTCGCGCCCCGGCAGTATCTGGTCGAGCGTCGCGAGCAGCGGCAGCAGCTGGGACGAGCTGCGTATGTCGATCTTGTTGAGCACGACGCAGACAGGACGCGCCTCGGCGCACAGGCGCTCGGCGATGTCGCGATCCTCGTTCGTCACGCCGTCGCGCGCGTCGATCACCCAGAGCAGCACGTCCGCTTCTTCGACCGAGTGCTCGGCGGCCTCCACCATGCGCCGGTTGATCAAGTTGCGCGGCCGGTGCAGCCCCGGCGTGTCGACGAAAATGATCTGCGCGGTGGGAAGCGTCTTGATGCCGAGGATGCGGCTGCGGGTGGTTTGTGGCTTCGGCGTGACGATAGCGACCTTCTGCCCGAGCAGCTGATTGAGCAGCGTCGACTTGCCGACGTTGGGCCGGCCGATGATGGCGGCAAAACCGGAGCGGTGTCGCGGCTCGGCGGGACCGTTCACCTCCTGCTCCAGCGGTTCGCCATGTTCGGGGTTTGAAAGACGATCATCCACGTCTGTTGCATAGCAAGCGCCGACAGGCTGCGCACCCTGTCGCCACCGCGCCGTCGCGGGTTCCATTCCAACTCGAATCGTGTAGATTACGCCCAGGGACAATCAGCGTGGCCTCGGGAAACGCGAATCGCTTGCGCGCCATCTTCGACATCGCGCTCCTGGTGGGGTCGATTGGCGTGACCATCCTTACCGTGGGCGTCGTCGTTGCCTTGTTCGCGTGGGTGTATTCGCTTCCGGCAGCACCACCGCAGCAAGGTGCGGCGCCGCAGGTTCCGCGGCCACGCGCCGCGCCGCCAGCCCGGCAGGCGCCGGCAAATGCCGGCTCAGTTGCCGCCGCGCCGTCGAGCAATGCGGCGCCCGTCGCCGCGGCCGAAGCGCCAGTCCCGGCGAATCCGGCACCGGCCGCTGCGGCCCCCAACAATCCAGCTCCGCCTCCCATCCGAGCCGCGGCCTCGGCGCCGGCGAATCCGCCGGCCGGGCCCGCTCAGGCAGGCGAGGCAGTGCCGCCGCAGGGAGCGCCCACCTTTGGCCCGAACTCCGACGCGGCGAAAAATCGCGCTATCGGCGCCGGGCTCGCGCGCCTCGCCCAGGATCCGGAGGCGCAACGCAAGCTCGGGCTCGGCAACGCCGCGGCGGCTCCTTGAACGATCTCCGTCCGCTCATTTCCGATTGACAATCCTCACCCGCTTCTGAAACACTCCCGTTATGTCAGCGTAACAGGACCGGCGGCGGTTCAGCGCTACGCCTTGCGGGCGCGAGCGCGGTGCACTTCGGGGAGGAACGATGCAATCACGCAGGTTGATTCTCACGGTCGCAATACTGCTCTACGGCAACGCGCTGACGCTGGCGCAAGCGCCGACGCCAACGCCGGTTGACAGCAACGTACCGGTTAGCGGGTACGCGCAGGGCCGCGGGCAAGACTTGCAGGACAACCCGTGCACCACCAGGGGCGGCACGGGATGCGGCGGCTGCTACCCCGAGGGCGTGCCTTCCGGCAACGAGATCGCCGACTTGCTCGCACAGCTCAACCTCGTCGATCCGGAATGGCAGCCTATCGGACCGATGCTGCCGGGCGGCGATGCCTCTCTGCCACCGCTGGCACAACCCATCGCCGTTCCGGGAACCGTCGGGCTGAGCAAAACGCCGGGCGACGATTTCCCCGGCACGCACATCACGCCCGATTACAACGCGGAGATTATCCCCGACGATCCTGGAAAGCTGGGCACCGGCAACACCAATCATCGCGTCGAGTTCGAGTGGGAAGGCGATAAGTTGCCGACCTTTGCTTGGTCGGACGACGGAGACCGCATCATTCCTTATGGACGGTGGATTTTCGATTGCGGACATGCCGATCCCGGGCCGCAAGGGGGGTGCTCAAACAATCCCAGCACCGTGTGCAACATCGATGCCGACTGCGGTACCGGCAACACGTGCTCGAATCCGTCCCCCGTGTTCGGGTATCAGTCGGAAATGCACCCGCCGCAGGCCGTCGCCGTCATCCGCAACAAAAGCATCGGCACGACGCCGGCCACACGCGCCGACGTGTTCATCAGCGGCGACGCCGGCGGCGCCGGCGATCGCTGTACGGTCACTCATCTGGCCAGCGCCAGCGACGTGCTCGCAAACAAAGCCTGCTTCTTGGATCATTGCTCCAAGACCACCAGCCGTTCGTGTTTCAAGGACGGCGACTGCGCCAAAGGCGAAACCTGCATTCGGCTCGACCCGGCCATTCGCCTCGCCGACATCAATGCCTCCGACTTCAGCTTCGACGTTCCACTGCCGCCGCAGCCGTCCGGCGCCACCAAGGTCAAAGTCAATACGACGAAGGTCAGTGCCACGATCCTGAAGGCGCTGCTGGGGACGGCACCGATCATGCCGAAACCGACGGTGGTCCCCGATCTGACCGCGCCGACGCCGGTTGTTCACGTCACCGTGCCGATGACCGTGCCCGTGAATGGCAAGATGCCGAACGTGTTCGCGGAATCCATCAGCGCCGCATGGAAGGGCGACACCACCAAGCTCACACACGTGCAGGTCAAGTTCACCGGCATCACCGTCAACAACCCGGTGAAAGACGGCGTGCCGGCGATTTCCGCTCCCGGTGACCCCGCTCACGGTGTGTGCACGAACCCAGCCGGCGGCCTCACGACGACGGCGTGCAGCGTCAACAAAGAGTGCCCTCCGGGGACCTGCGCGGCGACCGGTAAGGCCTGCAACGTCAATAGCGACTGTAAGCCGACCGACTTCTGCCAGGGCGCATCGACGTGCGTCGGCGGCCCGGCACCCGGCTGGCGTGTGTGGGGTGAGGCCAACGGCGATTGGGTCGAGTTCACCGGGCTCGGCACGATTGGCGCCGCCGCACCGTTTGCCGCGGCACCCTACAGCGCGCCGAGCTCGCCGTTCACGATCAAAGAAAACTTCACGCTCAACGAGTATCTCCCCGCCGATGGCGCTCTGCATATCAGGGTGTCGGGCCGCAGCTTGAACTGCGAGAACGTCACGCTCTTCGGTCAGAACCTCAAGGACAACCTCTTCAAGCTCGGCTTGAATGCCGGTGCGGCCTGTTTGCTCGCCGTCAGCGAGGATCCCGGCATGGTGGACGTGACCGAAAGCGGGCCAAACTTCGGTACCACCGCCCCGGGAGTTCCGGCGACCTTCGATAAGGTTTCCGGCACTTGCCCAGCGGGGTTGCAACCATGTGGCGGCGGTGCTGGCACCTGCTCGCAGACAACCAATCGCTTGTGCGTCGCCGATGGCGATTGCCCGTCCGGGGAAACCTGCAACGTCACGGGCGGCGGTTTCATGCTGCACTACTCCATCAAGGTGTTCCCGTAGAACCGTAGCCGCGTGAAACCAAGTCCCAAAGAAACCCGTGACCTCGGCGTGACGCTGCTGACGGCCGCCCTGCTGCTGTTCGCCGTCGGCTACCTGACGCAGTGCGGTCCCGGAACGCAGCGGACACCGCCGGCCGCCGAATCGTCCTCAGCGCGCGCAACCCCTCCTGAGGCGGCGGTGCATGGGCGGACCGGGTCCGGTGAGTCGGAGCAGGAGACCGGCAACGAGGAGCAGGACGAGGAGCGCGCCAAGATTCGCAACGTCGCGCACGCCCTGCAAACCATCGCCGGAAACCCCGAGATGCGCGCCACGCTGGGCCTGCCGAAATAGTCTGCCGGGTCTTGGACCTGGCGGCTTCTTACTTGACAATTGCGTTACGGACCTGCGACACTCGTCGTAGGTTGTGGCTCCGCCATCTGTCGTCACACCCGGCGGAGGGCGATGACTTGCCGCGGCTCACCAGAAGGAGAGGCATATGCGAACACGAGTATGGATTCTGGGTTTTGCGCTCGTCTTCTCCAGCATCGAAACCGCGCTCGCGCAAGCACCGACGCCCACTCCGGTGGACAGCAACATCGCGGTGTCGACCTATGCGCAGGGCCGCGGCAATCCCTGCTCTGGGGGTCCCGGTAGCGTAGGGTGCGGCGGTTGCTACCCCGGCACCATCAATACCAGTAATCCCACTTCGCTTCTCGCCACCGTCAACCCCGAATGGCAGCCCATCGGCCCGATGGTTCCGGGCGGGGACCCGTCCTTGCCGCCGGCGTCCGAGCCGGTTCTGGTCACCGGCAGCGTCGCGCTCAGCAAGATCAACGAGGGTGGCGACTTTCCTGGCAGCCACATCAGCGACGACCAGAACACCTTCATCACCCTCGACCCTGACAAGAACGGGCTGATCGCCACCGGCAACGGCGGCCCCACCAGCTGTCCGGGCGAAGGCTGCAGCCAAGTCGAGATGGAGCTCGAGATCGACAAGTACCCGCTCTTCGCATGGGCCGGTGAAGGGGATCGCATCGCCGCCGTCGGCCGTTGGATCTTCGACTGCGGGCATCCGGATGCGGACCCGACGGGCAAGTGCTCCAACAGCAGCGCCATCGCGTGCGTCCTCGATGCGGATTGCCCCAGTGGCGGCACGTGCACCAATCCGGCGCCGGTATTCAACTACCGAGCCGAGCTTCATCCGCCACAGGCGATCGCCGTGATCCGCAACAAGAGCAACGGCAAGACACCGGCGACTCGCGCCGATGTCTACATCAGCGCCGATGGCGGCGGTGCGGGAGACACGTGCACCGTCACCCATCTCGCCAGCTTTAACGACCTTCTGACGCCGAGCGGCAAGCTCTGCTTCCTGAATCATTGCTCCGTCACCACCACCCAGTCCTGCTTGGCCGACACGGATTGCCCCAAGAAGGAAACCTGTGTCCGTCTGGACCCGAGCCAACGGCTCGTCCTGAACGCCAGCGATTTCCAGTTCGACATGCCGTTGCCGGCGAACCCGGGCGGCGCGACGAAGGTGGCGATCACGACCAAGAAGATGAAGGTGCCCAGCGGCAGCGTCATGCCGAAGGCGACCTTCGTCCCCGACCTCGCGGCCCCGACGCCCGTGGTCCACGTCACCGTGCCGATGACGCAACCCGTCGGTGGCAAAATGCCGAACGTTTTCGCCCAGCAGATCCTCGCATCGTGGAAAGGTGACAAGACCAAGCTCACACACGTGCAGGTCAAGCTCAGCAAGCTCACCGTGAACAACCCCCTGAAGCCGCTGACCCCGGTGATCCACAACTGCACGAACCCGATGGGCGGCGCGCTCACCAGCACGCAATGCCTGCAGGATTCCGACTGCCCCACCGGCTCGCACTGTGACATCGTCGACGCGCCCGGCTGGGGCGAATACGGCCAAGTGAACGGCGACTGGATCCAGTTCGCGGGCCTCGATCAGCTCGGCGCGCGGAACCAGAAGCACCCGCCCACGTACCCGCTGGCGATCTCCCAAAAATTCAAGTTTGACGAGTACGTCGCCGCCGACGGTACGATTCACATTGCCACCACGGGCCATAGCTTGAACTGTATCGATACCCTGTACGGTCAGAACCTGATCGTCGGGTTGGACATGTATGGGATAACGTTGGGGGCCGACTGCCTGCTCAACGGTATGGATGCGAACCCCGGGCGTATCGATGTATCGTTCGCTGGACCCGACTTCACCACACCATCCGGAACCCCCACCACCTGCACACCATCGGGGACGCTGGTCACTTGCACCACGACCTCCACCGGCGGTGATGGAGGAACCTGCACCTCGGGCGCCCTGTGCATCAGCGACGCTGATTGTCCGACGGGTGAGACCTGCACCGTAACCAGCGGTGCCTTCTCGCTGACCTACACGCTGCAGGTGAAGTAGCTGGCGGCAGGCCACGGGGCGTCGTCCGCGGCCTGACCGTGCTCTTCCGGCGGCGCAGCAATTCCGTTAGAGGTCCGGCGCATGTCCACACAGTCGGGGCGCGCGGCTTGGCTCCGCGCCCCGCGTCTTCTCTTGGCGGGGCTGACCGCGGTCGCCTTTGCCAGCGCGGTTCCCAATGGCTTCGTGGGCATCGACCATTGGCAGATCGAAAGCGGCGGACTGATCGCGCACTCTTGGCCGGACCTCTGGAAGGCGCTGCGCGAACCCCTGGGAGCCATGCCGGGATGGGAAGGTTCCGCGCCCTACGCACGTCCGAGCGTCATCCTGCTCCTGAGCCTCGTTCACCAGCTCGGCGGCGTCGACCCTCGTGCATATCATCTCACCGCGGTGCTCATTCACCTCGCCAACGTTCTGCTGGCGTACGGATTCCTCTGCGCTCTCGCGGTGGAACCGCCGGCGGCGTTCTTCGCCAGCGCGATCTTCGCTGTCCATCCGCTGCAGACCGCCGCGGTGTCCTGGATCTCCGGCATTGCCGATCCGTTGTGTACGCTGTTCGTGCTGATCGCGTTGCGTTTGCAATTCGCGACGACGCGCCGGCAGCATCGACGTGGCTGGCTGAGCGCCGCTGCCGCACTGAGCTTTCTATACGCCCTCGGAGCGAAGGAAACGGCGGCAATGCTTCCGCTCCTCCTCATCGTCGCGTACCAGCTGTTTCCAATGCTTACGCCGTCGCCCTCCGACCGTCCGCTGCGACGCGGACGCGCAATCCTCGCGATGCTGGCGCCCTTTCTCCTCGTGTTGGCGGCCGCTGCGCTGTATCGCGTCGCGGTCCTGCACGGCGCCGCAGTCGGCGCTGCGTTCGGCGCCATTCCGCTCAGCGTGCGGCTGCGGACGGTGCCACGCCTCATCGTCAGTTACCTCACGTTGCCGCTGCGGCTCGGCTCCCTCACCGTGTGTGATGACTACGCACTCTCCGTGCGCTGGGAGAGCGCGGCGATACTGGCAACGCTGGCCGTCGTCGGGTTGCTCGTCGGGCTCATCGCCTGCCGGCGGCGCGCGCCGCAGGCGGCATTCGGTCTCATCTGGGTGCTGCTGGGTCTCGCACCGGTTCTCGGGATCGCTCCCATCCTGCATTACCGCGCCGACCGCTTCTTCTATCTGCCGTTCATCGGCTGGTCGCTGGCCATGGTGACCCTGCTGCAGCGGGTCGTTCAGCGGATTGCTCCGGCCGCTCGCCTGCGACGTGCGCCCGTCATTTTGGCAAGCGCAGCGGTACTGGCGTTGATGGCGCTCACCATCCGCCGCAACGCGCTGTTCGCGGATGACGTGACGCTCTTCGAAGCAACAGTGGCCGCGTCTCCGCTCTGTCGCGAAGCGCACACCGCGCTCGGCGACGCCTACTTGCGTGCCGGCCGCGCCGGCGACGGGGTGGCGCAGTACGAGGCGGCGCGCGCCCCGGAGCCGGAGCGAGCCAGCTACATCGTCTTACCCAAGGTGCTCATCAACCTCGGCATGGCGCACCTCGCCCGCGCTGACTACGCGGCCGCCGATGCCGCCTTCAGCGAGGCGCACGCGCAGCAACCCGAGCTGCTCCACCCGCTTTTCGGCCTCGGCATCGCCAACTTGGGTCTTGGCCGTATCGCAGCCGCAGTCACGTGGCTCGAACAAGCTCACGACCGCGCACCCGACGATCCCGACATCGTGCTCAATCTGGCAATCGGTTACGATCGGCTCGGGCGCCCGTCGGACGCGCTGCCATTGTATCACCGCTACCTTGACGTCGCGCCGCGCGGCCGCGAGCGTTCCCTGGCCGAGGAGCGCATCCGCTTGTTGCGTGAGAGAGTGAAAGAGTGAGAGCGGGGGAGAGTGGGAGCGTGCGAGCGTGAGAGAGTGCGGCGGGACGGCTCTTTCACGCTCCACGCTCCCACACCCTCGCGCTTCACGGCTGTCTAGACGCGCGCGTTCGGATCGAACAGCTTCGTGTGCTCATCGAGGGCGAAGCGATCGGTCATGCCGGCGATGTAGTCGGCGATCACGCGCGCTTGACTCTCGCCCGCCTTCCAGCGTGCCGCGATATGCGTCGGCAGCTGCGCCGGCTCGCTCATGTACGCGTGGAACAGATCAGCCATGACCTTCTGCGCTTTGACGGCCATACGCATGACGCGATAGTGCCGGTACAGGTTCTCCATGAGAAAGGCCTTGAGTTCGAGCCGCTTCTCTTCGAGGGCCGGACTGAACGTCGCAATCGGCTGGCCCTGCGCGCGGATGTCCTCGGGGCCCTCCAGCTTGAGGTCACGCAGCCGTCGGACGATGGTCGCCATCAAATCCATCACGCAGTCGTCGATGAGCGCCCGCTGTACTTGGTAGCGCCAAATGCGGAAGCCGGCTTCGGGATACATGGCCTTGATGCGGCCGAAGGTCTCGCGCCACAGGGTCACTCCGTGCAGCTGCTCCGGAGTCAGCAGGCCCGACTTGAGGCCGTCGTCGATGTCGTGCGTGTTGTAGGCGATCTCGTCCGCGTAGTCGACGATCTGCGCCTCCAGGCACGGCGCCTTGCCGGGTTCGAACCGTTGCGCCAGGGGCCGGTCGTAGGGCGGCGAGTGCTTGACGATGCCTTCGCGAACCTCCCAGGTCAGGTTGAGCCCCTTGAACGTCGGATAGCGCTCCTCCAACACGTCCACGATCCGCAAGCTCTGCGCGTTGTGCTCGAAGCCGCCGTGCTCCCCCATGAGCTGATGCAACACGCGTTCCCCCGCGTGTCCGAAGGGCGTGTGGCCGAGATCGTGCGCCAGGGCCACGGTTTCCGCGAGATCCTGATTGAGCCGCAGTGCCCGGGCGACCGTGCGGGTGATTTGCGCCGTCTCCATCGTGTGCGTCAGCCGCGTGCGGTAGTAGTCGCCCTCATGATTGACAAAGACCTGGGTCTTGTACTCGAGGCGGCGAAACGCCGTGGAATGGATGATGCGATCGCGATCGCGTTGAAACGCCAGCCGCAACGGGTGCTCCGGTTCCGGATGCACGCGCCCGCGGCTGTTGCGGCTGCGCATCGCGTACGGTGCCAGGACGGCGGCTTCCAATTCCTCGAACTCGCGGCGTTCCATCGGCGCGTCATCCTTTCATCCGCTCCGGCGGGTTGCAAGGTTCGGTACCGCGCGATGCGCCAAAGCGCTTGCGAACCTTGGGCGAAGCGTCATAAGAAGATTACACCTTAGGCCGCTCGTCCAAATGGAAGCCACGTCCGTCGTTGTTGCCTTCGCTGAGTCGCCAAGGCTGCGCGAAACCTTGAGCGTATTGTTGGAACGCGATTGCGCGCTACGCTTTCTCAGCCCCTCACTGGGCACGCCGCCGCTCGACATCGCTGCGGAGGTTGCCATCGTTGCCGCCCCGCGCTCGAGCGGGTTGCTCCGCAGCCTGACGGTGCATTGGCCGCGCTGTTCCATCGTCGTCGTGGATACCGAAGGCGACCGAGAATCCACGCGATCGTCCAGCGTTTCGTTGGGTGCCGTGGTCCGCACGATCCCGCTCGAGCCGCACGCCATCCGGCACGCGGTGCTGGAGCACCTCAGCGCTCCGCCGCGAAGCGCGCTGTGTGCCACGGTGCGGTCCGTCGCCGAGACGCTCGGCGCCGAGTTGCAGTATCCGTTTGCGGCGCTGCGCACGCTGACCATACCGTCCGCCGCGGTTATGGAGCCGCTGACCGGAACGCTCCTCGGTACGATCGTGCGTGAGCAGACGGAAGTGTTGGACGCGAGCTCGAACCAGATGCGACGGTTCCGCGACCGACCGCGTGCGGTCGAGATGTCGTCGCAGTTCGTTCCGGCGCTGTGCCGGCGATTGCAGCAGCCTGATCGCGATACGCTTGAGCGCGGCGTGCTCTGCGAATGCACGACAGAGGAACCGGTTGCACCGGGCGCGGGTCCGCTGACCTTGGTCCCGACCGTCAGCAGTTTTCTGCATGCCCATCTGCGGCGGCGGGTCGGTGCTCCTGTCGTGAGCGTGCGGGTGACGAAACTGGGTGTAGTCATCCGCTACCAACCGCGCCGCGCCAGCCCAGGCGACGGCCGGTCGTGGCCGTTGCTTCTGGCGGCGCTCGCGTTGCGCCCATGGTCGTGGTGTCTCTCCGCGGCGACGCAGGCCCACGAGGAGACGGTCGGCTTGTATCCAGCCTAGCGAGCGCGGGGAACGCTAAGTGGAGCACGGCACGATGGTCGTATGGCTTGCATTGCTGATCGCCTTGGCAGTCACTGCCGTCGCGCAGTTGCTCTGGTTGAACCGATCCCGGAGGTTGTTCCTCGGTGATGCGCAACGTCGTCGGTTTTTCGTGCAATGCATGCAGCCAACGGCAGGTCCACCACGACAGCCGCACACCCAACCGAGAAGCGTCGCCGCGCGCTTTCCCTCGATGCCGGCCACGCCAGCGACGGAGGACGACGGCGCACACCCGGTGCTGCGCCTGCGCAACGGGGATGAGGGCGTTGCCTACGTGGACGCCGAAGGGCGCTGCGCCTTCGCCAACCAGACCGCCCGCGACCTGTTGCACTGGCGTAAGGGCGAGCTGACCCTGAGCGAAGCACTGACCGGAGGCACGGAGGAATCCGCGGCGGTACTAGCGGCGCTGGCGCAGCATGGCACGCTGCCGCCGCGCACCACCGCTCTGGCCGGCTCACCGCCGATGCCGGTGGAGATCAGCGCCGTAGCGCTGCGCGATCGCGACGACAATTTCTGGGGTGCAGCGATCTTCATTCGCCGCATTGCCGCGACTACTGACTTTCCTGCAACACCGTCTCGGCGGTAATCTTCCAGCCGTCGCCCTCCCGCCGCCACCGCAGCGCCTTGAAGTCACGCGATGTGATGGCGTTCGATCGGTATGACTGCTCGAAGGTAGCGACGGCTGCGCGACCCTGGTCGAGAACGAAAATGCTGAGCGGACCGAATTGGATGGAGACACTCCCGGCCTCCTCGAACACCCGGCGCTTGCGCGCGCGCCAGCGTCCCACGTTCGCATCCGACTGCGGCTCGAAGGATCGGCTATACATGCCGGTGTAGGCGTCGAGGTCTTTCCGCTCCCACACCTGGCGCCAGCGTTCGATGGCATCCTTCACGGCGGCGATCCCGGCGGCGTCGAGCGTCTGCGATTGTGCCTCACCCGACGACACCACGCAGCCCGTCCGCCATGGACGCACCTTCTTCGACAGGGCTTCAAAGTCCGCCGCCGCCAATCGCACCTCGTCTTTGCCGGCGGCACCGGTGGCTGGAACGACCTTCAGGCGCTTGACCCCGTTCTCGTCCACCAAGCGGATGCGTCGCGGGTTCAGATCACTGGCCGTGAGCCACTCGGGCCACACGCGGACACGCGCCGCCGCGATCACATAGCACGCATCCGCGTCGATCGAGCCTTCGGTGCGTTGGTAGACGCAGATACGGTTCTGCTGCGGATCGATCACACAGGCATTGGTTCCTTTCGGCTCGAGCGCAGCGATCGCGCGGGGCGCCGCCGCAGCGTGCTCGGTGGCGGCAGTGGGGGCCACCGTCGGCGCCGCGGCCACTGCCACCGTCGGCTCGGCGCTCACCTCAATGGTCGGTTGGGCGGCCGGCGTCTCCTGCGTGCGTGCCGCCAGCATGGCTTCGACACGCTGCAGATTCAGGCGGGCGCGCGCATAGTCCGGCTTTGTCGTCAGTGCCTGGCGCAGCTGTTCCGCGGCGTCTTCGATGTGCCCCTGCTCGACCAGGACGGCCGCCAGGTTGTTGCGGGCTTCGGCACAATCCGGCTGCGCCTTGACAAGCTCTCCGAACGAACTCGCCGCCGCCGTCAAATCGCCGCGATTCAGCGCGTCCAGACCCGACGTGAACGCGGCGCGTCCTTCCGGCGTACATTCCGCGAAGACCGCCGATGCCCACAGGAGCACCGCGCAGACGATCGTTGCGCGTCCCGTCTTCACGCCGCCAACCGCCCCGCCGCTACGATGAGCTCGATGACATCCGCCTTCGCCTTGCGGACCCACAGCATGTTCGCACCCAGCCCAACGACCAAAGCGGCCAGCACAATGGTCAGTGCCGGCATGAACAACGGCGCCGTGGACGCTTGGAACGGCACGCCGGCGAGAAACGTCTCGACGCTCAGCGCGCCGGGAAAGGACACCACCGCCGGCACGATCGGATTCACACCCGCGAATGCGGTTTCAATGCTCAAGATCGTCGGAAAGGAAAACGCCGGGCCCGCCAGCAGCGGCCCGGTGAAATGGTGCCACAGACCGAGTGTGACGCCGGCCGCGCTCGCCAACGCGGCGGTCAGGGCGGTTCGCCAGCCCCCGCCGCAAAGGCTCACGGCCAATGCCAGAAGCACGACGGGCGCCGCGGCGCCCCGCGGCTGCGCACTGCCGCTCACGAGGATGCCGGCAAGGAACGCTTCGAGCACCAACAGGACCACGTATGTGACGGCAAACGGCCACCAACGCGGAGACGACAGCATCAGGACCGTAGTCGCGCAGTGGGCGATCAACAGCCCTGCCGCCACGGCGCGCACCACCGGCGCGACGTACACCAACGTGGTCACCCAGGGCATCACCATGAGCGCCAGCGCCGCAGCGGCTTGGGTCAAGAGCATGCCGGGGGCCGTCAGCGCCAGCCACGAGGCGGCTGCAGCCCGTTGGATTTCCCGTTCCGCAGCAATCACGTTCAGTTGCCCGCTCCCACGCATCGCCGCCGTTGGTCCCGTTTGTTATTCTGCTTCGCCGTGCGTACCATAAATCCCTCACCCGGGTTTCGCGTCGGCACCGCTTCGTGGACCGATCCGACACTGCTGACCGCAGGATTTTACCCTGCGCGAGCCGGCAGCGCGGAGGGCAGATTGCGTTTCTACGCCGAGCATTTCAACACCGTCGAAGTCGACTCCACTTACTATGCCCTGCCCAGTGAACGCAATGCCGCGCTGTGGGCGGCGCGTACACCCGACGGTTTCCACTTCCACATCAAAGCCTTTGCGTGGCTGACCCGGCATGCCGCGGAAACGCGGGCTTTGCCGCGCGCGCTCAAGGCGCTGGTGTCACCCGAAGCCTTGCGCCAGCCGCAGATCGCTCAGCCGCCGCGCACAGCCGTGGAGCTCTCCTTTGAAATGTTTCGCAGTGCCTTGGAGCCATTGCGCGTCGCTCGCAAGCTTGGGTGCGTCCTGTTCCAGTTTCCACCATGGTTCACCGCCGGTCGTCCCCAGGAAGCCTATATCGACTTCTGCCGCACGCGGCTACCGCAGGAGCGTCTGGCGATCGAGTTTCGCCACGCCAGCTGGCTCGGTGAGCAGACGGAACGTACCCTGGCGTTCCTCGCCGAGCGCCGAATGTCCCTGGTGTGCATCGACGCCCCGCGCGCCCCGAGCATCCCGCACGGTCCGTGGGCGGCTACGAGCGACATCGCCTACGTGCGCCTGCACGGGCGCAACCGTCAGGCCTGGTTTCAGCGTCAGGGAACCGCGGCGCAGCGCTTCAAGTACCTCTACTCGGACACCGAGCTGCGCGAGTGTGCCGAACAGATCCGCGGGCTGCGAGACCCCCGCAGCGTCTATGTGATCTTCAACAACTGCTACGCGGATTTCGGCGTTCGTAACGCGCTCACGATGCAAGGATTGCTGCACGCGACGCCCGGCTGATCCGGCGCCGTGAAACGGGCATTTGCAGCGCTCGGCGCTTTATGCCAGCTTGAGCCCTCGACTCAGTCGGTGTGATGCTACGTCTACGCTTTGCTTCCGGACTCTTGCTCGGCCTGGTGCTCGGTCTTTCCGCCGGAACGCTTATCGGCCTGCTCGTCGTCCCGCCGCACGCCGCGGATTCGGTCGCGGCGACGCCGTTGCAGGTACTGGATCTGACCCACAAGCTGGAAGCCGCCAAAGAGGACAAAGAGCGTGTCGACCGTCAGCTCGAGCAGTTCGCGCAGCTGGCTGATCAAATGACCGCGAGCTTCAATTCGTTGGAGCAACGCTTCAAGGCCCTGGAGGAAGAGCAGCGGCTGAACGACACCCAGCGCAGTCAAATCGCCGCGCCGGCGGCGCACGCGGCCGCGCCGGGAACAACGCCGTCGGTCGCCGACGCAGCCGCCACCCCCGCGCGCGAGGCGACCGCAGGTCCGCAACCAACCACGGCAGCGGCGCCCGGCTGATGCCGGGCGTGTGACGCAGAGACGGACACCTCCCGCGTCTCGGACCCGCATGCCCGCGGTCTTTCGCGCCCTCAGCTCGCGCCACTACGCGTGGTACTGGAGCGCAGCCTGCGGCCGCGCGGACTGAAACGCGCCCCGCCGGCGCTGGCATGATAGAAGCCCAGTCTGCTAACATCTCCACGCCCTGCCGACAGAAGGGAGGCACGAATGAGCGACTTCACGGTGCGCACTCCGACCCAGGAGCCGCCGCTGGATACGGCGATGAAGGTCGTCTATCAGTGGAACTATGGGACCGAGGTGGAAGAGCTCCGGCGTCTGTACGTCAAGGCCACCGAGGCGCAATGGATTGCCGAGCGCGCCATCGACTGGGACCGGCCGATCGATCACGCGAAATTTTCGACGACGCCGCTCGGTGCCGCAGTTCCGGTCGAGCAAACCTCGTACTGGAGGTCGCTGCCTGAGGAAACCGCTTGGGAGCTGACGCGGCGCACCGCGTCGTTCCGCTTGAGCAACTTCCTGCACGGCGAGCAGGGCGCCCTCATGGTGGCCGCGCAGCTGGTCAACGCGGTGCCGCACAGCGATGCGAAGTTTTATGCGGCGACGCAGACGATGGACGAAGCCCGCCACGTCGAGGTGTTTGCGCGGTACATCCGGAAGCTCGACGAAGTGCGTCCCATCGCCCCTGCCCTGCGCCGCATCCTGGACGCCACGCTGCAGACCGACAACTGGATGGAAAAGCTGGTCGGCATGCAGATCGTCGTCGAAGGTTTGGCCCTCTACAGCTTCCGCGAGATGCGCAATCTGACGGAGGAACCGTTGCTCAAAGAGTTGCTCACCTACGTGGCGCGCGACGAATCACGCCACCACGCGTACGGGGTGGAATACATCCAGCGCTGCGTCCCCTGCTTGAACGACGCCGAGCGTGCAGCGCTCGAGGATTTCGCGTTGGAGGCGGCGCGCAGCTTGATCGATCAGCGCAACCAGCAAACCTTCTTGAGCGCCGTCATGCAGACGTGGGCGGAGGTGGGCATTGACCCCGTCGAGCTGCTCACCTGCGTGCAGCAGGAGCGTGACGAGCTGACCCGCAATCTGCCGAAGCGCCGCCGTCTCGGGCCCGTGCAGGGCTTTGTCATTCCGACGTTGCGCCGCTGTGGCCTCCTCAGCGACCGCGTCGCGCGGCATTACCACGAATTTCTCCGGCAGAACCTCAGCGGCAATCTCGTCGGCGAGACCCTCGACGAGTTCCTGCAGCGCATCCCCGACCTGCCGGCCGACACCGCCGCCTGGGTGCTGGGCGAGTTGCAGTAAGCCCTCAGCGAGCCGCACCACTCCTCCGGACGGAACGCGGACCAGTGTCGGGCGCCGCAGAGCGTCAGCGCAATCACGTTGGCACGGTCTCTCTTCTCGTGGCGGTGACGGGCGCGATAGCCTGTCGCATCGCGTTGAAGACCAGCGCCTACGCGGGAGCATCCTGGCTCAGCGTCTGTGCCGCGGGCTTCGAAGCCGCGCTGGTGGGCGGCCTTGCCGATTGGTTCGCGGTGACCGCACTGTTCCGCCACCCGTTGGGACTGCCGATCCCGCACACCGCCATCATTCCGGCGCGGCGCGCGAAGCTCGTCGAAAGTATCGTCTCGATGGTGCAGGACGTGTGGCTCGCCCCGGATGTCATTGCGGCGAGACTCACACGGGTCGCGCCCAGCGCACTCGTCGCCGACTGGTTGCGTGACCCGCCGCACGCGCAACGTCTCGGCGCTCCGTTGCGCGATCTGCTCCACGGATTGACACGGCTGCTGACTGCGCCCGACATCGTTACGCTGGTGGAACAGATGCTGCGCCGCCAGCTCGCCGGCCTGCCGGTCGATCCGTCGGTCGGGCAGTGGTTGGCCCGTACGGTGGAGAGCGACAGCGCCGGCAACGCCTTCGAGGCACTGGCCCGCTCAGTCGCCAATCTGGCGCGCCAACCGCGTACCGCGGCGACACTGCAAACCTGGCTCGATCAGTCGGCGCGCCAACTCTATCACGACGGTCGCCGTCTCGTCCCGCTGCTCCTGCGCCGCAAGATCGTGCAACGAAAGATCGTCGAGGCCGTCTGCGATTCCGGTGCGGCCGAGCTGCTGAAAGCCAGCACGGATCCCGAGCACCGCTTGCGGCGGTTCGTTTTCGACGCCGTACGCCGCTTTGCCGATCGGCTGTCCAGCGGCGAGCCCGACACACTGCAGCGGGTCGAGCAGGTGCGCGCGGCGATCGCCGGGAGCCTGGAAGCACAGCCTCTCATCTTGAACATCCTGACCCAACTGCGTGCGCAGCTGGAGCGCGAGCTCGGCGATTCCGCAAGCCGCTTGTCGGCGTTCATCGATCGGCAGCTGCAAGCAGGGATCATCGAACTGCTGCAGGATCCAGCCCGCCGGACGACCTTTGACCGTTGGGTGCGGGAGAGCGCCATCGATCTCTTGCGCCGGCATCATCATCAGATCGGCCTCACCGTTCGCGAGAATCTGGACGCGCTGGACACCGAAGCCTTGGTTGCTCAAATCGAGGATCGAGTGGGGTCGGATCTGCAATTCATCCGCCTGAACGGTGCGGTCGTCGGTGGCGCCATCGGTGTGCTGCTGGCGCTTATCCGCAGCTTCATCGGCTGAGCCGCATCACTTTTTTGTTGACTCATTCGGAAAGCGAGCGTCATAATCAATGGGGAAATTTTCGTTTTATGGCGAGGTGATTCATGGATCTTCGCGAGGCGGCGGATCCCGAGGCCAGTCTTGACGGCTTCATCGCGCTGGGAGGCGGTGAGCCCCGGCAAGGCGCTTATACGGGAACCAAGGCGCTCATGCTGGCCGTGTTGGAAAACGCCTTTACCTGCTATTTCAGCCCGCGCATTCGCGTACGCGCCGAAGCCGAGCGTTGGATTGCCAGCGACCGCAAGTGGGCCCCGTTCTCGTTCAACGTCGTATGTGAAACGCTCGGGCTCGAACCGGACGCCGTACGCAAGGCGGTGCGTCGGTTGCGCGCCAGCCATGAGGGTACCGGCCCGGTGATCAAGCGCGTTCGCCCGAACGTCCGCCAGACCCGCAGCTTGCGCGGAACCGCAGCCAGCGACGCGCCTGCCGGGGATTCCTTCACAGCCACGGAGCACGTAGAATAACGCTCGACCATGCGAGGCACCGCGCTTGCCGTCATCGCCCGCCATCCGACGGCAGGCACCGTCAAGACACGGCTGGCGCTTGCCATCGGCAACCAACGCACCTGCGCCCTCTATCACGCCTTCCTCCGCGACATTGACGCCCGCTTCCGTAATGGTCGCCGTACGCTGGTGTGGTTCTTCGATCCTCCCGACGCGGCTTTTGAGACCGTGGTGAGCCCCGGCTCACGCTGCATAGCGCAGAGCGGGGAAGAGCTGGGCCGGCGCCTCCACAACTGCTGCGCGCACCTGATCGGCGAAGGGTTCGACCGGGTCATCATCATCGGAGCCGACGTCCCACACATTGCCGACGCTTGTCTCGATGAGGCGGAGGAGCAGCTCGATGACGCCGACATCGTGCTCGGGCCCAGTGCCGACGGCGGCTATTGCTTGATCGCGATGCGCGCCGTACACGACGTATTCACGGGCATTGCCATGAGCACCAATGCGGTGCTGGCACAGACTCTGGCGAAGGCGAACGCCTTGGGACTGCGCGTGCACCTCCTGCCGGAAAGCTTCGACATCGATGAGCCACGCGATCTGATTCGCTTGCATCGCCTGTTGAACCAGCCCGGCTACGATGCGTGTTTGCCGCACACGCGGGCGGCGCTGACGGCATGCAACGACTCGATCGAATTGTCGGCTGTCAAATGATAGACTCGGCTCCATCGACGATCACATCGACGGGATCTCAATGACGAGCCGTCATACAAGAGCAAGCATGCAGCTGCCGATGCAAGCGGCGGCGCTGCCGGCCGATTCGTTGCACGTCAGCTATCGCACGGTCCGGGCGTTCACTGAGCGCCTCTGTGAGCCGCTGGCGATCGAAGACTATGGTGGCCAGTCGATGCCCGATGCCAGCCCGGTGAAGTGGCACCTCGCGCACACCACTTGGTTCTTCGAAACGTTCGTGCTGAAGCGTAGCGTGCCGGCCTATCACGCCTTTCACCCGCAGTATGAGGTCCTCTTCAACTCTTACTACAACACCGTCGGCGCGCAATTTCCGCGACCGCAGCGCGGCATCCTGTCGCGTCCGACGGTGGAAGAAGTGTACCGCTATCGCCGCCACGTCGACGCCGCGCTGGCGGAGCTCCTGGAAGCCGGCGACGCAGCGCGGAGCCCGGAGCTGCTCGCCGCCATCGAGATCGGCGTGCATCACGAGCAGCAGCATCAGGAGCTGATCCTGACGGACCTCAAGCATCTCTTCGCGTGCAATCCGCTGCGCCCGGCATACGCGGCAGCCTCGCCGTCGCCGCCATCCTCGGCTGCGGCGCGGGCCTGGCTCGAATTCCCCGGCGGGTTGCGGGAGATCGGCCACGACGGCGGCGGTTTCGCGTTCGACAACGAGACCCCGCGCCACCGCGTCTTCCTCGACCCGTTTGCACTCGCCACGCGACTCGTCACCAACGGTGAGCTCCTCAGCTTCATCGATGACGGGGGTTACCGAAGACCCGAGCTGTGGCTTGCCGACGGCTGGGACGTCGTGCGCGCTCAAGCGTGGCAGGCACCGCTGTACTGGGAGAAGCATGCGGCGGGCTGGATGATCTTCACGCTGGCCGGCATGCAACCGCTCAACGACGCGGAGCCCGTGTGCCACATCAGCTACTACGAAGCCGACGCCTTCGCGCGCTGGGCGGGAGCGCGCTTGCCGCGCGAAACCGAATGGGAGGTCGCCGCCGCCGGCGCACCGCTGTCGGGGAACTTCGTCGAATCGGGCCGCCGTCATCCCGCACCTGCGGATGCGACGCCGCCCGCCGGTCTTACCCAAATCTTCGGCGACGTTTGGGAGTGGACGCAAAGCCCCTACGTGGCGTACCCGGGGTTTCAGCCGCTCGCCGGCGCATTCGGCGAATACAACGCCAAGTTCATGAGCAGCCAGATGGTCTTGCGCGGCGGCTCGTGCGCCAGCCCGCGCAGCCACCTGCGCGCCACGTACCGCAATTTCTTCCCACCCGCGGCACGCTGGCAGTTCATGGGACTGCGCTTGGCACGTGACGCGAGCTGACCGGAAGTCCGCTCTCGGCCCCTCCGGTGCCGGCGCCGAAGCGTATGAGGGTGCCGATGCAGTACGTGACAAAGGCCAAGATGGTGCCGAGCAGCAGCGACAGGCCGATGATGACCAGCCCAGTCGCGACGCCTCCGGGGTTATCGAGCTGCAGGTCGTGCGGCTGCGTCCACAGCCGCACGACCAGGCGCATCACGTCATCGGAGCGCAGCGACGCGAAGCGCAGCGGCCCACCGCCGTGCGCCAACGTCGCCGCCCGCGTCACCAGGATCGAGCCCATTTCGTAGTAGTCGCCCGTGAGCGAATAGAACGGTGCGAGCGCCAGCACAACCGCTGTGCCGAAGCGCACCGGCCGCCGGCCGCGGTTGCTGGCCCGCAGCAACGGAACACCCAGCACGATGCTCAGCAGAAACGGCGCCGCGTCGGTGGCCAGATACACGAGATCCGAACCGTGCGTGTCAAAACCCGAGAGGCGTCCGGCGTAGTCGCCGCCCGACACGACAAACGGAAACACATGGGCGAGCAGCGCACCGCCGTATTCCGGAGCGATTTCCAAACGGCTCACCGCGCCGCCGGTGACCCAGCAGCCGAGGGCATGCAGCAGCTCGTGGATCGGCACGTAAATCCACCAGGCCGCCACGCCGGCGAGGACAGTGACGAACAATGCCGCGTACGGACGCTCGGCACGAATCACCTGCGACTCCATGGCATCTTGGAGGTCTTCGAGCGGTTGTCGAAACAACCGCCGAAGGACGCCGCGCCGCGGCGCGCGTGCGTCTGAAGTAGACCGTTGCATTGCTAGGCAATAACCATCATCAAACCGAAATGCGGTCCAATTCTGAGGGCTGACGGTTGCGCTGTTGAGAATCGGCCACCGACACATCGGTTAGCGCTGCGCCACCCGGTGTGGCCGTCGGCGTTGGCGTTACGGTGGGCGTGGGCGTGGCTTTGAGCGTCGGCGTACTGGTCGGCGTGCGCGTTGGCGTCGGCGTCAGCATCGCCGTCGGCGTGCGTGTCGATGATGGCACCGGCGTCGTTGTGCGCGTCGCCGTTGCGGTCGGCGTCGCCGTTGCGGTGCCTGTTGCGGTTGGCGACGGTGTCGCCACCCGGATCACAATCTGCGCCGTCGGCCCGACCCTCCCGCTGGTGTCGCGCAACTGCACCGTCAGCACCGAATCGCCGGGCTGAAACGCCGCCGTCGTGGTCACCGCGTCGCAGAATTGGATGACGGACCCTGGGGTCACGAAACTGCTCTCGCCAGAGTCATCCACAAACGTGCACCGGGTATCACCCGCGAACGCCTGGAAGCGGCAGGCGAAGTTGGTGAGCGCATTGGTAATGAAACTGGGTGTGGCGTTGGGATCCGGGGTGAAGTTGGGCGGATTGATCCCCGGAATACCGCCGCCGCCGGATGAAGCGGGCCCTGAAGCGCACTGGGCGTTGATCGGGTTCGCTCCCATGTCCTGGGCGCTTTCGATCTGCAGGTCGGGACGATTGCTGGGAGGCACCGGCAGGAGTCGGATGCCCGGCGTGGCCGCGCTGGGGCCGCCCTCGACCACGATCAGGAACTGCCCGACCTTTTCCTCGTAGATCCGCCGCCCCTGCGCGTCGTACTCCGGGGTCGGCGTCGGTGTCGTCGCGCAACTCGGATCGCAGCAAAACACGCAGCCGTCGGCGTTGTCGATTACGCCGAAGAACGTAACCGCCGGTCCGGGCGGTGTGTTTGTCGCCGTCGGCCTCAACGTTGGCGTCAACGACGCGGTGGGCGTCACCGTGCGCGTCGCCGTGACGGTCGGCGTGCGGGTGACCGTCGGGGTGTTGGTCGGCGTGCCGCTTGGCGTTGCCGTCGGGCTCGCAGTCGAAGACGGCGTCAATGTGAACGTCGCCGTCGCTGTCCGCGACGGGGTGACGGTCGACGTCGCCGTCGCGGTGCGGCTCGGTGTCCACGTCGGTGTCAACGTCGCCGTGGCGCTTGGCGTCAACGTCGGTGTCAAGGTTGCGGTACGGCTCGCTGTCAATGACGGCGTCGGCGTCGCTGTCACCGTGGCCGTGGGGCTCGGCGTCGCGGTCGGGGTTGCTGTCGGCGTGCGGGTCGCGGTGGCAGTGTTGGTCGGCGTGTGGCTCGGCGTTGACGTCGGGCTTGCGGTCGCCGACGGCGTGAGTGTGACGGTCGCCGTCGGTGTCCGTGACGGTGTTGCGGTCGGCGTCGCCGTCGCGGTGCGGCTCGGTGTCAACGACGGCGTCGGCGTCGGCGTCGCCGTGGCCGTGAGGCTCGGCGTCACGCTCGCCGTTGCGGTGGGCGTGCGCGTCGCCGCGACCGTGGGAGTGTTCGTCGCCGTATCGCTCGGCGTTGACGTCCGGCTCGGCGTCGGCGACGGCGTGAACGTTGGTGTCGCCGTCGCTGTCCGCGACGATGTCGCGGTCGGTGTCGACGTTGGGGGCCGGCTCGGTGTGAACGTCGGTGTCGACGCCGCCGTGCGGCTCGCTGTCCACGACGGGGTGGGCGACCGCGTCGTGGTGGCCGTACTGCTGGACGTCAGCGTTGCGGTAATTGTCGGCGTGCGCGTCGCCGCAGCTGTCGCGGTGTCGCTGCGCGTCGGCGTCCCGGTCGCGGTGGCGCTTGACGATCGCGTCGGCGTGGCGGTGCGGGTGACCGTCACGGTGGGCGTGAGCGTCGCGCTCGGCGTGGCGGTCCGCGTCGCTGTCTCGGTGGGAGAGGGGGTGGGCGGGCGCGTCGCCGTGAGCGTGGCCGTAGCCGTCGCGCTGCGCGTCGGCGTCGCTGTGCCGGTGGTGAGCGTGACCGTCCGGCTCGCCGTCGGCGTGGGCGACGCCGTGCCCGGTAGCGATGTCGGTGAAATCGCCGTCGCCGTCGGCGCGTGAGTCGACGTTGCCGTCGGCGTCGCGGTCGTCGTGCGGGTGGGCGTGCTGGTCGCTGTGGATGTCCGCGCCACGGTCGCGCTCGCCGTCAAAGACGGCGTCCGCGTCGCCGTGCTGGTGACGGTTTGCGTCGGCCTGTCCGTCGCGGTGCGGGTTGGCATCGATGTGGCGGTTGCTGTCAACGTTGACGTGGCCGACGGTGTGTGTGTGCCGGTCGCGGTGAGGGTCGGCGTCGCCGCAACGACTGTCGCGATGAACGTGACGGTCGCCGCCGTCGTGGGCGACGGCTGCATGGGCGTAACAGTCGGCGACGCCATGAACGCGGCAAGCAGCTCCACCTCCGCGGGAAGATCGGCCGCCGTCGTGCGCCCGTCCCCGTTGGCATCCGTACCGGCGCAGCTGCTTGGGGCAAAGATCGCCGTCACCACCGCTGCCACATCGGTGCCGTTGAGGACGCCGTTGCAGTCGGCATCGCCGGGAAGCGTATCGGCCGCGGCGCCCACCGCGCCGAGGCACACGCAGCCAATCACGGCGACAAGCCAGCAGCCGATGGATCGAAACTGCCGCGGCACAGAACGCTTATACAACATGCGAGTGCTCGAATCCGCGCCTGATATACGTTTCTTCACAAGCTGTCACGTCACGTATGTCAGCATCCACAAATTGACGACCTGCTGAAACGGATCTATCTCAAGGAATCAAGGCGCAACCGACCTGGATCCTGGCGCCGCCGTTCGGGCTCCGCGAAGCCTCACGACCTCGTCACCAGCGCCGTTGTTCCGTGAGGTGCAACCCAATGCTGGTCGCGCCAACAATCGCGACGCTGCTCACCGTGCCGACCACGGAGACCTCGTCACCGCTTGCGGGCACGTTCTCGCGGGCAAACACGACCACCTCCGCATCGTCTTGCCGCAGGACGTAGTACCGGATCTCGGCGAGCGGCAGCTGCACCACGTCGGTCACCGTACCCCGCAGCTTCACGGTCTTTCCCTCATAGCTCCCCGCCTTGCGCACCACATCGCCGATCGACGTGTAGCCGAACGGCAGCCGGTCGCAGCCCACGGATGCCATCGTCACCACAACGACCAGCAGCTGGATGGTCACGCGGGTCCGCCGGCGGCCGGCAAGCAGCGCCTGTGTGTGTGCGGACAATTTCCGATGTGAGACCATGTGTAAGGGCACGGTGCGCTCCAGCTCCTCTTTATGCCACAGCAACATCTTCCGGATCGGACATGACTCACAGGGCGCAGGATCGACCTACGCCTTCCACGTGTAGTCTTTGAATTGGTCACGCAGCTGACGCTTGGCGATCTTGCCGACGCTGGTCTTCGGCAACGCCTCGACGAAGACGATGTCCTCCGGGAGCCACCACTTCGCGACCTGCGCGGTGAGGTGCTCAAGCAGCTCTTCCTTTGTCGGCGTTTGTCCGGGTTTGGGGACAACGCAAGCCAGCGGACGTTCCTGCCAGCGCTCATGCGGCAGGCCGATGACTGCGGCTTCGAGCACTTGCGGATGCGCCATGATGGCGTTCTCCAACTCGAGACTGGAGATCCATTCGCCGCCGCTCTTGATGACGTCCTTCAGCCGATCGCTGATCTGCATGTACCCGTCGGGATCGATGCTGGCGACGTCACCGGTCTTGAACCAGCCGTCCTGGAAGGCCTCGGCTGAGCGGGGATCGTTGTAATACGAACCAACCACCCACGGGCCGCGCACCTGCAGCTCGCCGACGCTCGTGCCGTCCCACGCGAGCTCACGGCCGGCGTCGTCGACGACACGCAGCTCGACCGCCGGCGCCGGCGTCCCTTGCTTGGCGCGCACCGCAAGGCGCTCCGCGTCGCTGCGCGAGCGCATCGTGCTGCACGGACGCGACACGGTGGCGAGCGGCGACGTCTCCGTCATGCCCCACGCTTGCATCACCGTCACCCCGAGCGTGTCGAAGGCGGCGATCAAGCTCGGCGCTACGGCCGAGCCGCCGCACGGAACACAGCGCAGACTCGAGAGGTCGTAGCGTTCCTTTTCCAGGACGCCCAGCAGACCGATGAGCACCGTCGGCACGCCACCGGTGACCGTGACGCGCAGTCCCTGGATCAGGTCGAGGATGTCCTTCGGAGTCGGCTGCGCTCCCGGATACACTTGCGTGGCGCCGACCATCGTCGCGGTGAACGGCAAGCCCCAAGCGTTGGCGTGAAACATCGGCACCACCGGCAGCACGACGTCGGCCTCGCAGAGCGCGAAGGTATCCACCATGGCCTGGGCGAAGCTCTGCAGCATCAGCGAGCGATGGCTGTACATCACACCCTTCGGATTGCCGGTGGTGCCCGAGGTGTAACACAAGCCGGCGGCGGTGTTCTCGTCGAGCTGCGGAAAGGTGTAGTCTTCCTCGGCGCTCGCCAGCAGTTCTTCGTAACGATACAGCGGCCGCAGTGACGTCGTTGGCAGCGGCCCGTCGCCCATGACCACATAGCCGCGGACGCCGCGGAACCCTGCGGCCAACGGCTCGAGCGTTCCGACCAGCGAGTCGTCGACGAAGATCAGCGCGTCCTCGGCGTGATTCACGATGAAGGAGATTTGCTCGGGAAACAGACGGATGTTGAGCGTGTGCAATACCGCACCGCTGCTCGGGACGGTAAGATAGAGCTCGAGATGGCGCTGCGAGTTCCACGCGAAGCTGGCGACGCGATCGCCGGGACGCACGCCGAGCCCAGCGAGCGCGTTCGCCAGTCTGCCGGCGCGCCGATAGAGATCGGCATACGTGTAGCGATGCAACCCCGCCGGCGTGCGCGAGATGATTTCCTTTTTCGGAAACAATCGCCGCGCTCGTTCGAGCAGATGGGCAATAGTCAGCGGGTAGTCCATCATCAAGCCGCGCATCGGAACCTCCTAGGCGTTGGAATGACCTATCTCATCAAAGAAACGTCGGATCAAACTCGGAAGCCGTCATCGGCTCAACTCGGCGGCGGTGCGCCGGGGCTGAGGTTGTCGTAAATCCAGGTCAGGCGCTTGCGGAGATAGTCTTCGCGCCACGCGCCATTGGCGAGGGCTTCCCCGTAGGCTGCACGGGCGTGCGGCAGGTCGCGCAGGGTGACGTACGTCGATGCCAGATGCGTGTTGACGAACCCCGCCAGCAGCCGCGTAGCCTGACGCGAGCGGCCCTGGGCAATCAGCTGCGCGGCGAGCTCCAGCTCCGCCTTCGCTCGCTCCGGCTGACCGCGTTGCGCGTACAGCGTGCCGAGGTTCGCATGGATGCGCGGGTTTCCCGGCGCTTTGCGCGCGCTGTCCTGCCACATGAGCTCCGGGGTGCTCCACAAGACGTTGCGTTGCCACGTCAGCACCGCACAGCCCGCGGCGGCGACAAAGAGCAGCGCGGCAACGGTGCTGCGCACGGGCAACCGGAACCGACGCACGTCGTCGCCGACCAGTAACGCCAGTAATCCGAGGAGGCCGAGGATCGGAAGATACATGCGGCGTTCGGCGATGAGGTCGGCAATCGGGACGACGCTCGACGTGGGGGCCAGGTTGATGAAGAACCACCATACGCAAAAACAGTGCAGGGGATGCGACTTCCAATAGCGTACTGCAGCCACCGCACCGGCTAGTAAGACGCAGCCCGGGAGCAGGACGCTTGGATCCATCAACGAGATCGCCGCCGGCCAGTCGTAATCGAGAACCTGGCCGTACGGAATCAGCGTCAGCCGGATGTAATGCAGTATCACGCCGAATTGGCTGCAGAGGTACTGCGCCGGCGTGATGCCGCTCAACCCGAAGCCGGCGGTGTGCGCGTATTCGGGATGCTGCATGAGAATCACTAGCGGGACGACCCATCCCGAGCCGAGCACTGCGTAGAACACCCAATGAGCGCGGAGGACACCGCTAGCCCTGCCCCCGGCGGCGGCCCAGTCGAGCAGGAACAGCAACAGCGGCGTCACCGCGCCGCTTTCCTTGCTCAAGACGGCAAGCAGCACGCAGACGGCAGCGGCGGTGCGCGCCCCGCCGTCCCATGCGGGCGCCGCATGCCAGTGCAGGGCCAATGCGAGGCAGGTCATGGCGGCGAGCACGAACAGCCCTGCCAGCGCATCGTTACGGCTCGAAATGTACGCGACCACCTCGGTTTGCAGCGGATGGACCACGAACAGCAGGCTCACGGCGAAGGCCGGCCAGTGAGGATCCGCGCAGCGCGGCGCAAAGCGCGGCAGACGCAGAATCAGTCGGATGCACGCGTAGACCAGCAGGCCGCTCAACGCGTGCAGCAGGATGTTGCCCACGTGATATCCCCACGGCGAAAGGCCGCCGAGAACGAAGTTCACGAGATAGGAAAGGTTGGCCAAGGGCCGCGTCGTTCCCATCAGCAAGAGGCCCCAGAGCTTGAATTGCACCGCCAAGTTTTGCGTCACGCTGGTGCGGTCATCGAAGATGAACGGCGCCATGAGGGTCTGGTAGTAGAGACAGAAGGTCACGACCGGCAGGGCGGCCACCGTGACGCTGCGCAGCAACCGCATATCCCGGCGAGCCGGCGGTGGTGCTGCGGTTGCCGATCGAGCCTGTGAGGGTTTCATGCTCGCTTGAATTCGGCTACGCCCGCGCCGCAGCCGGCACCGCACGGGCGGCGCACAGGACACAGCCGGCGGTGAACCACGGAGAGATTCCATCGCAGACGGCCCGCACGACGCGTCCGGCACGGTTGAGGTCCCAGGTACGTCCCGGCACGCCCAGTAGGCGCGCCAGGTCGATTGCCAGGCCGATACTCTTCGGCGACTTCAGCTCGTCAATGAAGAACGCGCCCGGCTCGAAGCCCGCCTGTCGCAAGAAGTCACCGATCTCGCGCCGGTCGAAACGGTACTCGGCGAATTCGACGCGCCGGCCGCGGCGCCGGAAGAGGCGCTCGGCGCCGCGCAGGACGTGGTTGAACAACGCCCGCCGGAACAGATTGTTGAACGGCACCGACAACAACAGCACACCGTCGGGCTTGAGGACGCGCCGCAGCTCGCGTAGCGCCGGTTGCGGCCCGCCCGGCGCATGCTCGACCACGCCGAGGGACAGAATGGCGTCGAAGGTCGCCTCGGCGGCGGGAATGGCAAAGAGATCCGCACGCGCCACGGGGGTGTCTGGGACATGTGCGGCTACGCGGCGCAAGGCTTCCTCGCTAAAGTCCATGCCGACGGCCTGAAAGCCCCTGCGCCGCAACCACACGACCCAGCGTCCGATACCGCAGCCGGCTTCGAGAATCCGGCCGTTCTTGGGAAGGAGGCGTTCGAACACGGGTGCGATGGTCTGGCTGTCGCAGAGCCCAAGGTGCTCCCAGAAGTCCTCGTTGCGCCAGTATTCGCCGCGGCTCCAGTCGCCATCGTCGAGCTGCGGCAGGTGCAGCTTGTAGCTCATCGCACAGTGATCGGGCGTGCGGCCGGCTGCAGGACCTCGGAGACCATGTGCAACAGGATATGCCACAGTTCGGTGCGCCGAGGCGAGCTGTTTCACGCCTGCGGCAGCCCTTGCCTGGGGCGCCGTGGCCGGGGTACAGCTCTGCCTCGCCCGAGGAACCACTTGCGCATCTTGCACGTCACACCGAGCTTTTACCCCGCCTGGGCCTACGGCGGTATTCCGCGCTGTGCCTACGAGCTGTGCCGTTCGCTGGTGCGGCTCGGGGAAACGGTCACCGTGTGGACCACCGATGCGTTGGACGCGCAGCACCGCGTGCGCACCCGACACGCCACCGTCGATGGCATGGAGATTTCCTACTTTCCAAACCTCAGTAACCGGCTCGCCTACCACCGGCAGCTTTATCTGCCCCTCGGCCTTCGTACCCACGCACGGCGACGCGTCGCTGATTTCGACGTCGTGCATGTGCACTCGCACCGACATCTCCTGCAGCCGCTCGTGACCCGGCCAGCCCGCCGGAACGGCGTGCCCTATGTCTTCACCGGCAACGGTACCGTCCCCCCATTCGAGCGCTATCTGTCGGTGAAGCATTTGCTCGACGTGCTGGGTGCCCGTGCCATTCTTCGCCAAGCGGCCGCTTGCATTGCGGTGTCGCGCGTTGAGCGGCAACACTACGTGGATGCGGGCGTGCGCGCCGAGCGGGTGCACGTCATTCCCAACGGCATTCGGCTCGACGAGTTTGCGTGCTTGCCGCCGCGCGGTGGTTTTCGGAGCGCCAACGGGTTCGGTGATGCTCCGCTCGTGCTCTTCGTCGGCAAGATCACGCCGCGCAAGGGCGTCGACGTACTGCTGCGGGCGTTGGCGCGACTGCCGGCGAATGTTCACCTCGCGATCGCCGGGAACTTCATGATGAATCCCGATCCCATCCACGCCCTGGTGCGCGACCTCGGCATCGGCGAGCGCGTGCGTTTCGTCGGTTTCCTCTCGGGCAACGACAAGCTCGCGGCATATGTCGACGCGGACGTCGTGGCCTACCCGTCGGCCGGTGAGATTTTCGGCCTGGTTCCCTTCGAGTCGCTGATGTGCGGCACGCCGGCCGTGGTCTGTGACGACTCCGGCTGCGGCGAAGTTCTGCAGGCCGCCGCCGGCGGGCTGCTGGTGCCGTACGGTGATCCCCAGGCGTTGGCCGGCGCCCTGCAGACGCTGCTGCAGGACCGGCAGCGGCACGCGGCGTGCGTGGCCAGCGGACGGCGGTATGTCGCGGAGCATCTCGGATGGGATCGTATCGCGCAGCAAACCTTGGGGTTGTATCGCACCGTGTTGGCGGCAAAGGTCTCCACACCGGTATGAGGCACGGCACACCGCCACGTCCTTGCGAAACGCGGCCGGGGATGGTTTAGCTCGGGAGTGCGGATCGTAATGCGATGAGTGTCGTCTCGCGGGTGGCCGAACGCCCGAGCGCCATGCTTGTCCGGCCGTCACGCCGGCGCGGCGCGCACGCGTGGCTCGTGCTGCAGTTCGCGCTCAAAGACTTCAAGATCCGCTATACCCACTCCGCCCTCGGGTACACCTGGTCCGTGATCAATCCGCTGGTGTTCTTCGTGATGTACTACGTCGTCTTTTCGGTGTTCATGCATTTCGAGATCCCCAACTACACGGGCTTTCTGCTGCTCAGCGTGGTGCTGTGGAACTTCTTCTCCGAGGGCTCGGCGCGCGGGACGGGCGCGCTCCTGGCGCGGGCGGACATTTTGTCCAAGATCGTCCTGCCGCGTGAGATCGTGGTGTATTCCGCCCTACTGAGTGCCGGGTTGACGTTTGTGATCAACCTGGCGGTCCTCATGATCGTGCTTTGGCTGGCGGGTACGCCGATCGGTGCACCGGCGGTGTGCTTTCCGCTGCTGCTGGTGGACTTAATCGCGCTGACCTTGGGCATCTCGTTGTTTCTGGCGCCGCTTTACGTCCGTTTTCGTGACATCGGCTACCTGTGGGGCATCGTGCTGCAAGTGGGCTTCTGGGGCACACCGATCTTCTACACGGACCTCATGGTGCCGGAGCGCTGGCGGTGGCTGGTGTGGTGCAATCCGGTGGCGCGCATCATCGGTGACAGTCGGCGCGCCGTCGTCTACGGCTTGTGGCCCGGCCCGCGCGGGCTGGTCATCACCACGGCGTACTCGCTGGGAATTTGTCTCCTCGGCGCGGCGGTGTTCCGCCGCCTGCAGGCGCGGGTGGTCGAGTATCTCTGATGGTTGCGATCGAGATCTGCGGCGTGCACAAGAGCTTTCGCATCCCGCACGAGCGCCACACGACGCTGACGGAGCGCGTCCTGAGCGCCTTCCGCCCGCCGTTGTACGAACGCTTCGAGGCCTTGTGCGGCATCGATCTGACCATCGAGGAACGTTCGTTCGTCGGGATCATCGGACGCAACGGCTCGGGGAAATCGACCTTACTCAAGGTGATCGCCGGTCTGTTGGTGCCGGACGCCGGAGCGGTGCGCGTGCACGGCACGATGTGCGAGCTGCTCGAGCTCGGTCTCGGCTTCAGCCCCGAGCTGACGGTCCGCGAGAACGTCACCTTGTACGCCGCGATCCTCGGCTATCCGCGGCGTGAGTGGGAAGCGCGCGTGGAGCAGGCGATCGACTTTGCCGACGTGGGGCGCTTCCGCGACGCCAAGCTCAAGAACCTGTCCACCGGCATGTGCATGCGCCTGGGTTTCGCAACCGCCCTACAGGCGGACAGCGATATCCTGCTGCTCGACGAGGTCCTCGCCGTAGGTGACGCCGACTTCCAGCGCAAGTGCCTCGACACCTTCCTCGACCTGAAGCGCCAGGGAAAGACCATCGTGCTGGTGAGCCACGATCTGGAGCAGGTGCGCCGGTTCTGCGATCACGTCGTGCTGTTCGACGCCGGCCGCCTCGTCGCCCGCGGCGATCCGGACACGATGGTTGAGCGCTATTTGCAGCTGGTGGGGCAGGCAGCATCGCCTGCCATGGCCGCAGCGGAATCTGGATGAGTCGCTACGGCGCTGCGACGGCTCGCCGCTGGCCGGCGGGTGAGACGGCGCGTTGTTATAGGTGTTCGGCCACATCACTCATGGGGCTCACGGTGCCTTGCCAGCGTGGAGAATCTTGGCGACCGCCTGAACGACACTCCGCAGCGCATCGGGCGTCAGCGTGCCCACTTGCGATGTGATCAGGTTCCGATTCGCGGTGAACAGCGGAAACCGCACGAGCACTACCGCACCGGCTGCAGGTGTGACCACACCTCGTCCTCCTCCGATCGGTTCCAATCCTCACCCAGTGCCTGCTCGCTTAGGAGCGCCGCTTCCGAGATCCCGGCCACCGGCTGCTCCTCAAGAATCGTAACCAGGGTCCGTCGTCTTTCTGCCAACCGGATCGGCTGTAGCAGGTGAACGTTGCCCTGCTCGTCGATCACCGCTTCGATTGTTTTGAATCATCTCTGAAACTCGAATTGCCAGTTTACCTCAGATCGCTGGAAAAGCCGAACGGCTTGGCGATGAGCCGCGCCGTCTTCGTGGCGCCGGCTCATCGCCTGGTTCGGGGACCTGCTCAGGTTCGCCCCGCTACCTCCTGATATGAGAACTCCGGGAGACGAGCGTTCGTGCGCGCATGCTCGATCGTCATGCTCACCAGGTTCCCTTTCCGGTCAAGGTCGACGTAGATGTTCTCGCTGATCTCTCTCGTCTCAGCGACCTCGTTCTCCGTGAACTCCATCAGCGCGGTGTCCGTGTCCGGGAAGTACTTAACTCTCATCTGCGCTCTCCTTGAATGACCTGTCGAAGAAGGCATTGTGGACGGTCTCCCCATCTTCGAGCACAACGACCCGCAGGACCTTTCCCGTCTCGGTGATTCGTGCCCACTTGCGTATCCGGCCGTCGGACTGAACCTCGCTCTTCTCCGCGTGATCGAGCACGTGCCTGATCCATTCGTCGCGGATCGTAGCGCGATCCGGCCGCGTGCGCACGTGCTTGAAGTATTCGGTTGTCTTCACTCGTGATCCTCACCCGGGGCCGCCGTTAGCGGCCGAACACCGTGTCGCACAAACGGCGGCCTCCGGCCTGCCTGTTGGCTGGAAGCTTCTGCCAGACGATGCCTCGTGGTTCCTACTACCGGACTCGATAACGTTGCCACGTTCGTCGATGAAAAGCACCGAGACCTGGAGTCTCGACTTTGCTAGAGCGGGCAGGCGATTCCCCAACCCCTGGTACCGCGCCAGATCGGGAAACGCCAGAGAATAGCGGCAATTGGCGTCGGTCATCCGCTGAACAAGCTCGGCCAGAGCGCCGAGAAAGTAGTTACCTTGCGCCTGCGGCGACACGCCCCGGCCCTTGGCCTCAATGACCCATCTCGCGGGCCCTCTCCGTGCCTCAACATCGATTCCGGGCGACCTGCCCCATGCGATCTTGGGTTCCCAGCCTTGATCACGAAGCCAACGTTCCAGCGCCCTCTTGATCGAGTCCTCGGACAAAGGATCCGGCTTCTCTATGTCAGCGCCCTTCTTCATAGGTTGAGTGGAAGAGCCCGAGCTCCCGGTACGGAGGTAGTTCCCGATGCGGCCGTCTGCGCGGCTGCGCCTGTCGAGTAGACCACACTGCCGGAGCCTATGGCAGGCCTGGTTGATCGGTCGCTGCCCCGATTGCCGATCCAGCAATGCGTTTGTGATTTATCGGTCGGTGAGACCGGGTGTGCGGGCGAGCAGGTCAAGGACTCTTTCTTTCAACGTCGGCATACCGCGGCCTGAGATGCCACCGAACGTGATGCCGCTGAACCGCGGCGGGCAGACGACACTTTCGAATCCATGAACCGGCGACCGCCCGCCGGCGGTTCCAGCGGCTGGTTCGGCCTAAACGAGGCGATCATATTCGGCATGGGTACCAATCCAGACCCACAGCATCCCGTCTTCGACTTCAACTGCCAACGCCCGATGGTGCAGGCCGACGCGTGCAGACCAGAACTTTCCGAGGTTCTTGAAATGTAACGACGGGTGCTTCGGATCGTTCTTGAGAAGCTCGTAACTCTTGTCCGCCAGCGTCTGGATTTCCTCTGGCAGCGCCGCATACCGTTCCCAGAAGCGACTGCTGGCAGAATGCTTCACAGAGGCCGGGTCTTACCGGCGCGATGCTCAGCCAGGGCTTCATCGGCGAGAAAGTCGAGCTTTCCGGCAGCCGAGTCAGCTTCGATCTGGCGATCCCAGCGTGCATGGTCATACTCGATGAACCATTGGCGCAATTGGGCGAACGCCTGCTCGTCGAGGCTCTTGATCTGCTGCTCAATTCGTTCAACTGTGGTCATGCCGTCCTCCGGTCGAAACCGATTGTAGCGCAAATATCACGGACTGCCGAACGTGATGCCGGTGAGCCGCGGCGGACAGACGAGGCGTTCTTCATTGCGCTTCGGCTACCGCCCGCCATCGGCTCCAGCGCTGGGTTCGGCATTCGCAACAGGCGCGTCGCCAGGATGGAGGCTCAAGTACTCACGTATATCGAGTTGCATCCGATCGATCTCGGCGAGGAATCCCGAGCTGGCCGCGTGGTAGTTTGTAGGGTTGGTTTCGACACGGCGCAACTCGGCGACTTGCGCTTGCATTCGTGCGATCCGGTCCATTGTGACTCGAAGCTCGATGTCATTTCCGATCATGGCTTCTCCTCGACGATCTGGATGATACCACGGCGTTCGCCGTTCCGCTTGAGCTGCCAGTGCGCCACCGCCTCTGCTTCTCCACCGAGTGCAGCCATGCGGCGCAGCCAGAAGACGCTGGCGCCGAAATACGCCTGCGCCGCAGGATGATCGAACAGCAAGCGCTCCTCGCCTTTGAGGGAGGCAACGTCGAAGACATCCTCCATCACCAGGAAAACGTCCACGTCTTCGGGCTCCGACTTCGCGGTGACGAAGGAGCCGAACACCACAAACGTGCGCACGTGCCTCGTGCTGGCTGCAAGCTCATGAATCCGACCGAGTCTTGAGGCTACGGCGACGCGCTGCCGCGAGCCGCGGCCGAACCGTTCGATCACATCCCGGAGCGTCGCTCGATGAACGCCGGCCGGCAGATCCCCCGACTTGGTGAAAGGCGGCAACGGTGACAACGGTTTCCACTCCCACCGCTTCAACTACCACAGCTTTTCCCTCGATGCCGAACGTGCCGGCGCTCACCCGCCGCGGCCGGAACGCGATGCTACGCCTTGCCCGAACGGCCTCGCGGCCGCGGTCGGGTGGAGCGCCTTGATCCTTGCCGCTTCGGTGGTAGTCCCAATCGCTTTCGCACCTCGTCGCTGGACAGACCTCCTTCGGTTTCCAGCCGCTCCAAGATGGCGTGGAACTTTGGATTGATGCTTAGCAGCATGTTTTCTGCATCCTGCTGGTCGGCGGGGACGATCGTTGCAACCACCCGCCCATGGTCGGTGAGCAGCAACGGCTCATCGCAGCCAGGCTTGACGTGCGGGGCCAAAGCAGACACCTCGGATACCTCGATGGCTTTCATAGATCGATTCTCTCCTTGCCGATCCACAACGCATTATGCTGTTTGATGCCCCTCGGCAATCTTGACCAGAGGCTCCGGCTCCTCCTGCACGTCGTAGAATACCCGGATGTCGCCCAATCGCAGCTCCCACGGAGCAATCGGATTGGGACGCAGCAGCTTCCGCTTCCGTGTTGGGAGTTTCGGCTCGTGCGTGAGTTGTTCATCCACCTGATCGACGACCAGCGTCTGTGTGGCCTTCGAAAGCGCCGCAATATGGTCAACGGCTTCTGGGGAGTAGATGACTGCGAAGGCCATGACCGAGCCTACCCATATCCCTGCCTCCGCATCAACAGAAGCCACCGCGCCACCGCGCCCAACGATGTCGAGAGTTGCCCGGACACCTCCGTACGTGCCATGCCGAACATCGGCCTTCAGCGGCGCGCGGCTTCTTGCGCGTCCGCGCGAAGGCCCCGTTCGGTCTTCGCGCGAAAATGGATCGCTACCAACTTCGTCAGCTCCTGCCGGCGGGCGGTGAAGTCCCGGACCCGCCCCCCGTTCGCACCAGAAGGATGCGGAAACCCAAAGAGGCAGCGCTCCGATGAGAGGTCTCCTCGCCTCGCAAGGTGTTCAAGCGCCGCTGACACAGCATTGCCGAGTGGGACGATGAGGGCGTCTGGCACGCTGGCGAGCTCAGGCGCCAATACGAGTTCCACGCAATCCCGAAGGAAGGGATTCCGCAACATGTCCGGGCTGTGGCCGGTGTAGTTGCGGCCTCTTACGAAGACGGGGTAGCGGATCGCTGACGCGGTGTGGAGCAAGGCAGCGGCCGGTCCGAACAATTCCGACGTCGACTCGATGCCGAGGAACGATGCCGTGCCGAGATCGTCCAGCATACGGATGAGATTCGTGCGCATCGCGCCCGCAAAGCTGGCCTTTTGTTTCGCGCGCTTGCAGATCTCCGCTCCCGAAAGGCCAGCCTCCATTTCCCTGCGCACCACTCGGTATGCGATCTCCATCTGTGTCCATCCCGGTGTGATGCCGAGGAGCACGATCGCAGCCGATCGGTTCACCGCACCGAACGGCGCCCAGTACATTTCCAAGTCGTTCTCGTGATGCAGCCGGAGGGGAGGAATCAGCAGGTCGGCCCGCTCGAGTCGCTCGCGCACCGGAAGCGCGCGGATCTGTCCTTCGAACTCAGAAAAGAGGTTGGGCTGTGCAATCCTCATCGGCCATTCTCACCAGCCGAACGCCGCCCTTCAGCCGCGCGCGTCCTTGTGCGCGTCGGCTGCAAGGGCTGAGTTGAACTAAGCCGCTGCGCGGCAGCTTGGATCGGTACCATGACCGGCGCAGTGTGCGTCCTCGCGGTGCGTGTC
>Ga0209415_10001240_pt1 | contig 48666 bp, 38 predicted proteins | sample PeaSoiSIISIP2007_FD_187696 | JGI IMG/M metagenome (GOLD analysis project Ga0209415, IMG submission 187696) | Peat soil microbial communities from Weissenstadt, Germany - SII-SIP-2007 (SPAdes) (version 2) | ecosystem: Environmental > Terrestrial > Soil > Wetlands > Peat | place: Germany... | reverse complement strand
CCCTGAATTAGCTATAAACCATACTTGGCAATGAGCTTGACGGCGACAGCGCTAAGTTAAACCGGACAGCAGTGATTATCCATCTTTCAACGATGGCATCCTCGTTTCACCATAACGTTAAATATACGGCACCTGATACTCCAACACATCCTCCATTTCGGCGTTCAACCTATCTGCCGCCGCGTCGATCAACACCTTGTCCCGCATCTGCATAGCGTGACGGGTCTTATCCCGGAGATGGTCGCGCAGCACCTTCTCAATATAGGCTGAGCGGGAAGCATGTTCGCCGATCAGCCTGTCTATTTCAACAAGCAGGGGTAAAGAGAGCGTGATGGATGCCTCGGCCTTCATATAACCATAATTCTACTCCTTTTCCAGTTCGTATTTCATTGCCTCGGCACCGGCACAGCCGCGATCAGGTCGGCGAGTACGCGGTCGGCATCGTAGCCTTCCAGTTCGGCTTCAGGTTTGAGCATGACGCGGTGGCGCAGCACGGGCGGAATGGCGCGCTTCACGTCGTCGGGCAGCAGATAGTCGCGACCGTCAAATGCGGCGGCGGCCTGGGCCACGCGCATCACGCTGATGGCAGCGCGGGGACTTGCGCCCAGCAGCAGAGTGGGCCAGTCGCGGGTGCGCCGGGCCAGCGCCAGAATGTAGCTGTACAGCTCCGGCTCAATGCGAATGGCTCGGACTTCGGCGCGCGCGGCGGCCAGCAACTCGGTGGGAATCGGCGTGATGGCCGCGTCGTCCAACAGCCCCGCGCCGGTAACGGCGTGATGCCGCCGCAGGATTTGCAACTCCTCGGCCTCGCTGGGGTAGCCCATGCGAATCTTCAGCAGGAAGCGGTCCAACTGCGCCTCGGGCAGCGGATAGGTGCCCTCGAAGTCCACCGGGTTCTCGGTGGCGAAGACGGTGAACCAGGCAGGCAGCGGACGGCGCACGCCGTCGCTGGTGACCTGACGCTCTTCCATACACTCCAGCAGCGCGGCCTGGGTGCGCGGAGGCATACGGTTGATCTCGTCCACCAGCAGCAAATCCGTAAAGACCGGCCCGGCATGGAAGCTGAAGCTGTCGGTCCCGGCGCGCAGAATCGAGGTGCCAAGAATATCGGCGGGCATCAGGTCCGGCGTAGCCTGCACACGCTGGAAGCCCAGGCCCAGCAGCCGCCCCAGCGTCTTGACCATCAGCGTCTTGGCGATGCCCGGAACGCCCTCCAACAGCGCGTGGCCCTGGCAGAGAACGGCGATCAGCACTTCTTCGATAGCCTCGCCCTGACCGGCAATGACGCGGCCCAGCTCAGCGCGGGCGTGGTCGATCAGTTGGTTGGTGGCGTGCAACGTTGGTGCATTCGCTTCTTGATTCAAGTCCTGAATGTTTTCCTGGCTCATAAAGCCCTTTCCTGCGGATGGGGTGAAGTGGTTTCAGATTTGGAATTCAAGCTGGCTGGCCGTCCTGCGGCATTGAGTTTCTGCTGATGGTCGTGCAAGAGTTGGATCAGCCGCAGCGCCTCACGGTCTGTAATTGCCTCATCGCGCGCGGCCTCTTCGCAAGCGATCAGATCGGCCTCCAGCCCTGGGTCGGCGACAGAAAAGCGGCTGCGAATCACGCCAGCCAGTTCCGCCGCGCTCATCGCGGAAGCGCGCCGCCCACAGAGCCGCAGCGCATGACGGCGGAAGCGCTCCCAGGCAATCGAAACCGCGGTAGACGCGGCTCCGGCCTTGCGATAGAGTGTGCCCAGCGCCTCCAGAAACTCGATGGGCGTGGCGCGCGCCGGAGCGGGCAGATCGCGTACCGGACCGCTGCGGCGGCTGAAGCTGAAGACGATCAGCACACCCATGCCCACCAGTCCCCAGCTGAGCAGCGTCAGCGCCGGACCTGCGGCATAACTCCAGGTTGAACTGGTCACGCCGTGCAGTGACTCGTCCCAATAGAAGCGGTGCCCCGTCTGCGGCCCCAGCGAGTTCAGAAAGAGGTCCAGATTATGCGCGCGGCTCAGTGTGCCGTTCTCCAGCGGCGTGGAACTGGCCCACCAGACGGCGTGCCCCTTGCCCCAGTTGTACTCGACCACAGCGGGGTGACCGCCGCAGTCGTACTGAACGCGGTGCGCGGGATTGCCTTCCGTCCACGTGGCCTCGGGAACCATCCAGACCTCGCCCGAATCGGCCAGCGGGTCCAATCCCTCATGCTCCAGTTGGCAGGCGGCAAAGGTGACGTTGCTGGGCCGCGCGCTGGCCGAGCCGGGCAGCAACCCTCCGCCGCTCATGCCGGTCGTCAGCACTCGCCCGCCGTGCTCCAGAATCGTCCGCACGGCCTTGAAGTCCGCCGTCTCGCGGGTGATGGGCTGGGCCAGAATCACCACCGTCTCCGGGCCGGCAGTCGCCGCCAGATCGCTCAGCGGCTGTTCCCAGCGCTCCACCTTGTAGCCCGATTCGAGCAGCGTTTCATAGGCCGCCCGCGCCCCATGCTGCCCGGTCAGATACGTCGAGGGCAGAGAGTTATCGTCGCTGTCGGCACCGCTGGAAAAGATGCCGGTAAGAATGGCCAGAGTCAGTCCGATGGCCAGAAACCAGAGCAGCAGGCGGCGGTCCTTGGGATCGAGCGAGGAGAGAAATTTCATAGTGCCTCGCCTCCTGTAGCTTTGCTGCCAGAGATCAGTGCCGAAGCCAACTCTTCCGCCTTGCGATACGCGCCCTCATCCGCCGCTCGACCGCCGTACCAGACCCGCTCAAAGCTGCCGGTCAGCATGGCCAGGCTTAGGCGGCGCGGGTCTTCGCGGGCCACCAGCGCCAGATACTCGCGCGGCGTACGCGCGCGGTCGGCCGGCCACAGCCGTTTGGATTCCAGGCGGCTGATCGCGGCCCAATAAACGAAGTGAATCGCCTCGCGCCACTGCCCAGCGGCAGCAGCCACGCGCGCATCCTCCAGCCACAGTTGCCAGTCGCGCGCCGATGCGGCGTCGGCGGCTGGCCCATTGCTTTCCGGCACCAGCCGCACTCGCCAGCGCCGCTCCAGTTGCAGCAAGCCCCACAATAGCCCCACGCAGACCACCAGCATGAATCCCCAGATGATTGCCTGGCCCACCCATGCGGCTTTTGGGATATATTTTTCTGCGGCCTCGAAGAGCCGGTTGAGCCAGTTGCCGAAGTCTTCCATCAGGGTTTGGGTAACTCCCGGTGCTTTCAGCCCGCTGAACTCGCGCCGCGTCAAAACTTTCAGCATCGCCGCGTGTTCCTGCAGATGCGCGGCTGCCGCGCTGCCCGCTGCGCCAGCCTGAGCCAGGTCGGCAGCCAACCGCGCCTCCGCATCCTTCAATAACTCGGTGGTGCTGCGCGCTGGCGCGGCCTCTGGGGTGGGAGCTTTGTCGTTCTTTGGGGAGGTTGGATTCTGCGTGGCGGCAACCGGCGCGGAATCCTTCTCCTGCGCCTCTTCCAGCAGCGCGCGCAGCCAGCCGTAACTGACCAAACGGCGCTCCGTGCCGATGCTCAGCGCCACGCGATCATCCTCGCCCACCAACGCCGGATTGCAAGCCTTTGCATCACGCGCCAGCGCGCAACCGCGCACCAGCGCCCCAAGCTCTTGCAAGTGCTGCCGGTATTCATCCAGCGAGGCTTCGCGGCTGGCGCTCGATGGCTTCGGCGGCGTAATCACCACTTGCCCTGTGGCGCGCGCGGCTGTGCCGGTCAGCACGACCGCCAGCATGGAGAAGCCCACGAGTTTGATTGCCCTCCGCCTCACGCCTCGACCCCCTCGGCAGCCGCCTCCGGCGCGGAGACAGCCTCCGGCACCGAAGAAGAATCAGGCGCATGAAGCCCAGCCGCTTCCATCATCCTCTCGATATCGTACCCTTCCTTGCGGATGCGTTGATCGTAGTAGAAAAGGGTGATGGCGATGGGGTAGATGGGGCCAATCAATGCGGAAACAATAGCATTAATAAAATACACTGTTGGACGATATGTTTGTTGCGATGCAAAATGTCCATGGTAAAAACAGGAGAAAATCAGCCGAACCACGAGGAACGCACTTAGCTGCAACGTCAGTGAGCAAAGGCACACCATGACCCAGGTTAGGATGATGCGCGGACGTGTGCCCTTGGAAAGCATCCAACTGCGACGAATTGTTTTGAATCCGCAGAGTCCTTCAATGGCACTGGCTGGGATCGTCAGCGAAAGGCTGCTTCCCATAAAAAGAAATGAAGCGCCACCTCCAAAAATCAGCAAGGCCAGTACAAACCATGCACCTACGGCACTAATCACTGATGCATGAATGATTGCACCCGGCAGGCTAACAATCAAGACTGTTACAACAAACAACAATAAAACAATGATCACTGGAATTAATAACTCTCCAGATAATTTGAGAACAGAAACCCAGAGATAGCTTCTCCAGCGCACGATGATGAAACGGAGCGCATGAAAAATGGAGCAATCTTTTCTGTCAGTGGCGGCGACAGTCAAGCACACAAGAGCGGGCGAGATCAAGACGGACAAAATCGCAGCAACATGATAGAAGCCTGTAGAGACAATAATGCTCCATAGCGCGTGACCTTTTTGAGAGGGATGGACAATCGTATCGAGATGCAGCCAGAAAACATTAGCCAGATGCAGTCCCAGCATCGCCAGCGCTGGAATCGTCGCGATCCCGACAAAGGTCCAGAACCTCGCCCGATAAATCTGAATGGTATGGTCCAGAATTTCGCCCAAAGTGGAAGGGCGCAACGGCTCGTTCATGCGGGCACTCCGTCGGCAACCGGCACCGGAGTTGGTCCGTCGATGCGCAGCCGCTGATCGTGATAGATCACGGCCAGCGCGGTGGTGAGCGAGGCATAGGAAGTCAGACAGGTGGCCACCAGAATCAGCAGATAGCCCAGACCGGCCAGTCCGATGAGAACCCAGAAGGCTGGGGAGTCTTGCGCTACATGCGCCAGCATCGCAAACGCAGCCACCAGAGCGCCGACCACAAATACGATCGCGAAGCAAATCATGCTGACCAGGTAAGTGATTGCGTAAACGAGCAGCAGCACCAGGAAGATGCGCCCCAGAGAGCCTTTGGTCAGCCTTCGGCTACGCTGGAGCGCGGCTGCCGCGGGCAAATCCTCCACCACGCAGGCCGGATACGCCAAGGAAAGTTGCAGCGTAATGAAGATGCTGTAGATCAAAACCGCGACGTACAGCAGAATGCCCAGTGGAATCAGCAAGAGAACAAGCGGAGAATCGCTGCCGACGCCAGCCGCGAAATGCAGCAGCAGCGCGCCCGCGCCTATCGTCAGCGCAACCACCAGAAGCGGCACTATCACGTACAGAGAGCCCAGAAGCATCAGCCAAAGATAGCGTCCAATGCGCCGCCAACTCACGGCATAAGCCTCGCGAAAGGTCACGGAGACGCCGCGATTGGCCTGCGTCGCCGCATAACTTGCCGCCGGAAGATACAGCGCGAACACCGCCGGAAATGCCAGATAGCCGACAAAGCAAAGAAGCCCCGCAACGCCGACCGCGATACCACTCGGCTCGGACTGACCATGGCCATGCATCAATGCGGTGGGCACCATGACCGCCAGTGCGGGCACAAAGACCGCAAAGATCGCCGCGGAGGGAACGGCGGCAATGCTCAGAAACAGGCGCAGATGGACGCGCAATAGCCGAAAGCTTCGGTCGAATATCTGCCCGAAGGTCATGGGAACCGGAGGCATCGCGCCGATGGACGCCGCGCTCGCGCTCATTGCGTCACCTGGGGCGAATCCTGCGGAATCTCCGCGCCAACCGCAACCGCCGTCAGCCCCGCCTGCTGCATCATGCGCTCAATATCATAGCCCTCTTTGCGGACCCGCTGGTCGTAATAGAAGAGCGTGATGCCGGTGGCGAGGATGGGCCCCAGAAAGCTGTTGGTGAAGAAGCCGATGATCTGCGAGATGACCAGCGGGACTGGTCCCAGTACGCCGTTGTGCTTGATCGCCAGAACCACAATGAAAATCTGGCTCAGCCCGACCAACCCAAATTTCACAATCAAAATAAGCACCCAAAGCAGCAGTATCCGCCAACGCGCGCCCTTGCTGAGTTCGATGCTGCGGCGGATCGAGGCCCGGGCTGGAGTCTCCTCCACCACGCAGGCCGGTACCGCCAGCGCGTAGCGCAGCATCATGAAGACGCCAAAGACCACCGCCGGAATCAGCAGCAAAAAGAATACCACCGAAGCCAGTCCAAACAGCAGTGTCGTCGATTGATCCGGCGCGGTAGCCGCAACGCTTGGGTTGCTCAGGAACCCTTTGGGTAGATAGAAAAAGATCGCTCCAAAGTATCCGACGTACAGCAGGATCGTCGGCCACCAAGCAACAAAACCGGTGATGGTCATCAGCCACAGATAGCGGCCCAAACGCGGCAGAGTGCTGGCATACGCCCCCCGAATAGTGGCCGGTTCGCCCAGGTTGACCGAGGCCACGGCGCGGCTGATGGCCGCCAGAGCCGCTCCGGCAAACAGAAACGAGAGCAGCATCACCAGACCCGTCGCGGTCAACGTGACCCATTGCAACTGCTGGACCTTATGCAGCGACTTCAGCACTTCCGCCAACCCAATCTGGCCCAGTCCCAGCACCAGCGTCACAGCGGCGTAAACAGAAAAAATACCGGCAAAGAGTAGGAAATTTTGACGGTAAAGTTCGGCGGTGCGATCCAGAATCTCACCGAGTGTGAGTGGGCGAAGAGGGTTTTCCATGCCGGGTTCCTCGAAAAAATCGTCAGATGCTTGCCCCGGATACTAGCACAAGGAGGATGACCCGCGCCGTGCCTTCAGTACCTTTGCTTTGGCGGGATATTGATAAAGTATGAACTCCCCTGCCTCCACTGCGATAAACTGAAATACCGCGTAATGAAACCTTTGAACGGCTCTGTCAACAATATCGCCCAGGCTTGCGCCCACTCCTCCGATGCCGCGGAATGGGGAGAGTTGCTGTCCCGCTGCACACCGCTGGTGGCGGTGGCGGTGGGACGCGTGGCGCGGTTATGGGTCGCTGCGCCCGCCTCCTCCATGGTGGACGATATTGTGCAGGAGGTCTTTCTCAAACTCTGTGAGCAAGACCGCCGCATTCTTCGCGAGTTCGAACCGCGCGGCGAGGATTCCTTCTTCGGGCTGTTGCGCGTCATCGCTGTCTCCGTGGCCAACGACCACTTCCGCCGCCTCGCCTCGGTCAAGCGCGGCGGACGGGTGGTAACCATGTCGATGATCGAGGGTGCTCCCACCGCGATGACCGAAAGCACACAGCAAACCGACCGTCTGAACCAGTCCGTCCTGCTGGCCCAACTGGACAAAAAACTGCGTTCCGCTCCCGAATCTGTCGCAGAGCGCGACCGTAACATATTTTGGTTCTATTACTTGCAAGGAATGAGCGCCGAGGAAATCGCAGGGCTGCCCGAGGTGGACTTGTCAGCCAAAGGCGTTGAAAGCGCGCTCCGGCGGGTATCAACCTGGCTGCGTGCCGAGGTGCGGCAAGGCCTTCCGGACGGGTAAAAGTAATCTAAATCAAAAACTTTCGCGTTTATAAAAGGAATGTGACCAGTAAATCCGATAAGTAATGAGTAGGGTGCTTATGACTGAAAACTTCAATCCGAAACGCCCGCAAGGTTCCAGCCCTTCCCAAGGCTCCGCGCCCCAGGATTCCTCACAGGATGCACTGGCTCAGGCGCTGGAGTCACTGATCGAGGATGGAACACTGTCTGGCGAGTCGTCCAGTCGTGCGGCTGTCTCCGATTCAAAGAGCGATTGTCCATCGCCGGACGAGTGGATTCGTTTGGCGATGGGAGATGCGCGTTCGGCGCAAGTCGCGTCGTTGATGGCTCATGCGGCGCTCTGCCGCACCTGTGCCGCCCAACTGCGGCAAAGTCAGCGGCTCTTTGCCGAGGAAGCTTCTCCGGAAGAATCCGCGGCAGCGGCTGCATTGGCCTCGTCTTCGCCACAATGGCAGCACGAGTTAGCATTCAAACTAGCGAATACCTCAATCAAAAACGCCCCCGCCCGTCGAGCATGGGGCAAAACTGCAAGATTCGTTCTTTGGCCTGGCGCCGCGCTGGCGGCAACCTTGGTTCTCTCGGTGGGTCTCAGTTTTTGGTGGCAGCGTCAGCACACGCCGGAACGGCTGCTGGCCGAGGCGTACTCCCACGCGCGCGGCTTCGATCTGCGCCTTCCCGGCGCGGATTATGGCGATTTGACGCGGCAGGCCCGCCGTCGCGGCACCGGACTCGGCCACGAACAGCCGCAATTGCTGGAAGCCCGCAAACGCATCAACCAACAGTTGGCCAGCACACCCAACGATCCTCACTGGTTGCAACTTGAGGCTCGCGCCGATGTTCTGGAACAGAAGTACGATCCGGCTATTGCGATCCTGGACCATCTGTTGACAGCCGAACCGGTCACACCCAGTCTGCTGGTGGACGATGCGAACGCATATTTTCAGCGTGGCACTTGCTCCGGTAGCGATAACGACCGCTCCGTCGCGCTTGAATATCTCCGCCGCGCCGATGAGTTGGCACCTGGCGATCCGGTCGTGCTCTTCAACGAGGCCGTAACCATGGAAGATTGCGGGCAGTTGATGAGCGCGGTTGAGACCTGGAATCGCTATCTCAACTTCGAGCACGACTCGCACTGGCAATCCGAGGGCCGCATGAGACTGCAAGCCCTGGAACAGCGACTGAACGCACTGAAAACTCACACCAATTGAAGTTTGTTTTGATTGTTCGCAAACATTGCTCGGTTCTTTCGTATCAAGAAAAGCCCCTCGACTCTGGTTGGAGTCGAGGGGCTTTTTCTTGTGGGGAGAGCCTCTTGCAAAATTTCACGGGGATTAGAGCAGATTTGGAAATTGTGTAGACCAATGGACCTTCCCTCAAGGGCTAAAACCCATTGATTTTATTAGCTGTTTCGGCACGGCTAAAGCTGTGCCCCTTCTAAACCGGTCTACAACAAAAGCAATACTGCTCTAGCCGCCGCCATGCGGGGATGGAAAGTTAGCGGCGGGATTGGCTCGACGAGTTTCTTGCCCTCGCGGATTGGCGAAGCTGGAAAGAAACGGACGTGGACCTGGAGGTTGTCGCTACTGGTTCATGCGTTACGGGTCGGAGAAACTGGTGGAGCCGCGGATAGACGGTTGCCGGGAAAAGTAAAGAATGTTATCTTTACTTCATGGAATCGAGGTAAAGATGCTGCCATCCAGCACTATCAGCAGCAAAGGTCAGGTCACCGTCCCCATCGAGGTTCGCCACCGTTTGGGCCTCAAGGCCGGGGATCGCGTCGAGTTTCAATTCGAAGACGGAAAAACTGTTTTGCGGCCTGCACGCTCGGACGAGAATCCGTTTGCCCAATTTGTCGGTATGTTTCCCGCATTTTCGTCGCGTGAAGAGATCAATGCATGGTACCGCGATCTACGCGACGATGATCCGGTTGAGGCGCGGGGTTCCGAAACGAGTGGGCAATGAGGACAGCAATTGACGCCAATATCATTTCGTCCATTTGGTCGGGAGAGCCAACGGCGGAGATGGTGATCGAGCAGTTGGGAACGGCAAAACAAGAGGGGGCGCTCCTTCTCTCTCCCTTTGCTTTTGCGGAATTGCATGCCCATCCAAACGTGGGGACGGATTTCATCCGCCCATTTCTGGTTACAACTGGCATTGTTGTTGATTTCAAGTTGGAAGAAAGAGTCTGGGCGGAGAGCGGCCTGCGCTTTGCCCGTTATGCGGCGAGGCGCAGAAGATCGCTCGGCGAAGGCCCGAGTCGAATGTTGGCCGATTTTCTCATCGGTGCGCACGCTCTGGTGCAGGCAGATCGGTTGCTGACGCTGGACCAGACAAGATACCGTCAGGATTTCCCGGAGCTGGTGCTGCTGTAAAAGCCAGCCGTCAGAGCAGGAAAACGTACCCATACCAGGAAGGCACCGTCACGGTCAGCGAAGCGCCGTCGGCAGGCACGTTGAGCGTGGTGGCGGCGTCGATCTTTTCGGTCCACGTGCCGGCCTTGGGGAATGGAAGCGTGATGGACCCGGCGTTGCCGCTGAAGTTGAGCAACACCATCGCGAACTGTTCGGGCGTGGTTGGTGTTGCTGCGGCGTGGCGATGATAGGCCAGAATGTTATTGCCTTGCAGAGATTGCTGATTGTAGAAATACGATTCGCGACTGCGCAGCGCAGGGCTGGCAGCTCGTAGTTGGCCCAGAGTGCGATAGAGGTGGATCAGCGGCATGCCGGCCTGGTCGTAGAAATACTCCCAGTTCACATCGCGGCGCAGGTTGATGCGGGCCGCGCCACTCTGCGCTAACTCGTAGTTGTCGGCAAACTCTTCGCCCTCCCAGAGCATGGGCACGCCCTGACAGGTATAGAGCGCAATCGCGAAGGGCTGAAGCATATAGAAGTTATTGCGGTTTCCCCAGGGGAGCGGTCCGTCGCCGGTGGTTCCGGCAAAGCAGATCAGGTGGCTGTGATCATGCGAGTTCACGTACTGGAAGGGGGCAACCGGCATCTCGACGGGATTTCCGACGGAATCCACAACGGTCTTGGTGGATGGATAGATTCCGCCGAAATAAGGATCGAGATTGTGCGCCAGCCCGGTCAGCGTTCCCGCATCCAACGCTCCGCCCATCGCATTTTCCGCGCTGTTCAGCAGCGCATCCTGCCAGGCAGCAGTGGTATAGGTTGAGCGCAGCACGGTGGGCGCAATCGAGAGTGCCTCGGCGCACTGAATGATGCGGCTGTAGGTATTCGGCGCACAGCCAAAGCGCGGGATGGTGCGCGAATAGAGATAAGTCTCGTAGGAGATCAGCGCATAACCGGTATCGGTGGGCGACTTATAAAGATCAGTGACTTCGTCGTAGCGGAACCCATCCACGTGATACTCGTCAAGCCAGTGCTGATTGGCGATCTGAAAATACTGCTGCGCAAAGACCTGCGAGAAATCCACCTGTGGACCGAAAGAACCACTCGCCCCGATCATCGGGCTGGAGGCGCAGGGGATGCGCGCATTGGCTATATCGTTATAAGTCTGATAGTAGGGGAAGGAGGGATCGACGTGCTGATAGACCAGGTCCAGAATCACCGCGAATCCGTTGGCGTGACAGGCGTCGACCAACTGCTTCAGCCCCAGCGGCCCGCCATAAATGGAGTTCGGCGCAAAGTACTGAATCGGTCCGTAATCCCAGTCGAAATCGAGCTTGGTACTGGTGATCGGCATCAGCTCCAGACAATTCACTCCCAGGCTCTTCAGATAAGTCAGCCGATCCATCACGCCGTCAAAGGTGTTATTGAACTCATCCACGTGCAGTTCGTATACCACCAGATCGTCCAGCGCAGGAGTCTTCCAGCTTGCGTCTGTCCATGCGAAGGGCGCAGCAGGAACGCGTGAGCAGGGCACAGCGGCCAGCATGCCCACGTCGGTTTGGCGCGCGAAGGGGTCGGTGAACCAGAGCGAGACCAGCGTCCGGTGACCGCCCGCCGGAGTCCACCATAACTGGAAGCGATAGAGATAAATTCCGTCCTGCCCGTAGTGACTGTTGGGATCGAGCTGTAACTCGGCGGTAGCTGTCCATAAGTCCAGGGCGCTTCCCTGCTGCCAGGCAAGACTTACATCGACGGGGTTGACTCCAGGGGTGAAACGGTCCGCCTGATGAATCACCCGCGCGATCACTTCGAAACCGCCGGAGCTTTGAATGCCGGGAAGATAGATTCCGAAACGAATCGATAACAAGCAGCTGGTACTTACGGAGCTAAAGGCTCCCACTTCATTCAGATTGATCTGCATCACCATCTCTCCTGTAGGCGGGGATTTCGAACCGGCAGTGAAATTTCAGCGCGAATGAGCAGGCAGTCCGTCGCGCGTAGAGACGATAACACAGATCGAGATGAAGACCCGTCGATTTTTTACGGGGCGATAAACTTTTGATGCAAGGTGGATCAGGCCAGTGATTGCAAGTAAGAAACAGGCGTGGACCGAGAGGTCGGCGCTACAGGTTCATGTTCGTGAATTGAGTCACTGAACAAGGCGGCGATCACAAGAAGTCAGGAGGAGAAGTGCTCCCAGCCGCGGGCTACCAGCGGTTGCGCGCCCTCCGGGGTTCGCAGCGTAATCATCGTCTGCCTCAGATGCCTTTTCACAATGCACCCAATCCTCGTTACCGGTACGCCGCCGATCTTGCGCGGAATCCGCGTCCCCGCAGGCGCGGTGAACAGCAGTTCGTAGTCCTCGCCGCCGTGCAGGGCCTGGACCAGCGTTGCTCCGGGAGCAATTGGCAGTGCGTTCGCCTCGACTTCGGCGCTCACGCCGGACTCCTCGCAGAGGTGGGCGAGATCGGTCGAAAGCCCATCGCTCAAATCCAGCGCCGCCGAGGCACCGTGGCGCATCAGCCACAGTCCCTGCGCGATGCGCGGCTGGGGATACAGGTGCGGTGCCAGCAGGACCTCCATTTTCTTGGGGATGCGTCTTGCGGCTGGCGCTTTATCCGTCGCCAACCGCTCAAGTGCGGCCAATCCTGCCGCAGCGCCGCCCAACACGCCAGTCACGTAAAGCAGATCGCCCACACGCGCCCCTGAGCGCAGCAGCGCCTTGCCGCTAGGCACCGCGCCCACCAGCACAATATCGGCCATGGCCAGTGGCGACTCAGCCAGATCTCCACCAGCCAGCGGGGTTTTGTGGACCTCGGCCAGCGCCAGCAATCCGTCCAGGAAGCGGTCCACCCAGGCCCGCCTGAGCCCCGAGGCGACGGTCAATTCGCGCGGCAACCCGAGAGAAAGAAAGGCTCCCACAGGGCGCGCGCCCATCGCCGCCAGATCGCTCAATCCGCGTGCCAGAGCGCGATGCCCCACCGATTCAGCAGAATGCCAATCCAGCCGAAAGTGCCTTCCATCGATCGACAGATCCGTGGTGACCGCGATCTCTTCGCCGGCGCGCGGAGCCAGCAGGGCGCAGTCGTCTCCAATGCCCAGCCGCAAGCCGCCTCGCCCAGTTTGCCCGGCGCGGCGACGAATCTGCGCGATCAAGCCCAGTTCGCTGCCGCCGTTGCTCGTTCCGGATTTCTGCTGTTTCGACTGCATTCTTCGAGCATAGGCCATCCATAAGCATCCAGCAAAATTCGATTGTGACTGACTCCGCACGGCACTCCCAACGATCTTTCGTCGATGGGATTTGGCCTGAATTACTGGAATGAATTCGAGCAGATCATGCATTTCGTCATCGCTCGGTCACATTGAAGCTACGACCTTGCACGACAGAACAGAACTACACTCCGACTGAAAAGCTGCTCCCCGCAGCACAAAAAATCGACTGCTTCCCCGCATCAATTCATCCCATTTTCATCTGGCTCCTATATCCATTGTGGAGACAGAACTTTTTCGTCCCCCGCGCTGTCTGGACTGAAATCGAACGGGTACATTGGAGCCACTTATGGCCGATCTGGCAACCGCCGTCGAAACCCTGCCCATTGGGGCAGCGATCCTCGACAAAAAAATGAAGAAATCCCACGCGATCATCAGCACCAGCGTTGTGCTCATTGCGCTGGTTACCGGGGTTTTCTATATCGGTTTCAATATTGTTCAGGACTTCTCTGGAGTGGCCATCGGCAGCATCTGGCCTTATCTCCTGCTGATCCTGGCCCTGCTGATTGCCCTGGGCTTCGAGTTTGTGAACGGCTTCCACGACACCGCCAACGCCGTCGCCACGGTCATTTATACCCACTCGCTGGACCCCAATATCGCCGTGGTCTGGTCCGGACTCTGCAATCTGACCGGCGTCCTGCTTTCGTCGGGGGCTGTGGCCTTTTCCATCATCACTCTGCTGCCGGTCGAACTCATTCTCCAGGTCAGTTCCGGCGCGGGCTTCGCGATGGTCTTTGCGCTGTTGATTGCCGCCATTATCTGGAATCTGAGCACATGGTGGCTGGGCTTGCCGGCTTCCAGTTCCCACACCATGGTCGGCTCCATCATCGGCGTCGGCATCGCCAACCAACTGATGAGTGTGCATAGCGGCACCTCCGGCGTCGACTGGGAACAAGCCACCAAGGTCTTCAAGGTGCTGCTCATCTCGCCGCTGATCGGCTTTGGCGCGGCGGCTCTGCTGCTGCTGCTTTCCAAGGTCTTCATCCTCACCAAATGGGCCAAGAGCACCTCCGTGCAGTACGACGCGAACCACAAAAAGCCCTTGTGGGCGATTCCCACCATCGCGATTACCGGTTTCGTCGGCTACTACCTGTTCAATCTGGTTGCGCCTCTGGTGCTGGGACTCTTTGGGCCACTGGGAGCGGCAATCTGGGCACCGGTGCTGGCCTTCGAATCTTGGCAGTCGCCGTATGGAATGATTCTGGCCATGTTCCTGGTGGGCATCGTCGGACTCTACTCGCTGGCTTTGTTTGCCAGGATCGTGATTGATAACGCCGACGTGCTCTTTACCGCGCCCAAAGGCAATACGCCTCCACCGTGGCCCATCCGCGCCCTGCTGGTCTTCACCTGCTCCGGCGTCAGCTTTGCGCACGGCTCCAATGACGGACAGAAGGGCATGGGCCTCATCATGCTCATCCTCATCGGCACTGTGCCCACGGCCTACGCGCTGAATCACGCCGTCACCAGCCACGATATTCAGTCGTTCATCGCTTCTTCTGAGCAGACCAGTCACATTCTCGACCAGCACGTGGATAAAACCGGCGTTCTGGGCGAAGATGCCCGCGCCGAGGTCACTGATTACATTCGCACCAAGGAGATCAAGCCGGATACAGTGCTGGCTCTGCGCGAACTGGTCAAGGATCTGGAAGGCGATGTGGCCGTTTACAAGGAGTACAAATCCGTTCCCGCCAACAAGCAGGCCAACGTTCGCAACGATATGTACGTGACCAGCGAAGCCTTGCGCCTGATGCTGAAGAATCACAATCCGAACTTTACCGCCGCCGAGATCAAGGGCCTGACCGTTTACAAGGGCACGGTGGACAAAGCCACCAAGTTCATCCCTTCCTGGGTCAAGGTGGCCGTGGCGCTGGCGCTGGGCATGGGAACCATGGTGGGCTGGAAGCGCATTGTGGTCACGGTCGGCGAAAAGATCGGCAAAGAGCACCTGACCTACGCGCAGGGCGCATGTGCCGAACTAGTTGCCATGTGCACCATTTCGGCAGCCGACAATTTTGGGCTGCCGGTGAGTACCACCCACGTGCTCAGCTCCGGCGTGGCTGGAACCATGGCGGCCAATGGCAGCGGCCTGCAACTTTCCACCATTCGCAATATCGCGATGGCCTGGGTTCTGACTCTGCCCTCGGCCGCACTGCTTTCCGGTTGCCTGTTCTGGATTTTCCGGCAGATTGCCGCTTGATCTACGGTCTCAACCCTTCTTTTCGGGGCGTCTGGAGCTTCCAGGCGCCCTTTTTCCTTGGTTCGCACAGGTTATGGTGCCTTTCTCTGCACGGAGTGGCTTGAATTCCGGTAGGATACTTGAGGTACCTCTTATCGAATGAGTCTCAAAGCCAAGCTGGAAGCCGTCATTTACGCCGCCGAAGAGCCGGTTACTCTTAACCAGCTCGCATCCCTGTTTGCCGCCGATGCCCTCGAGTGGAAAGCGGAGCAGGAAGCCGCGCTTGCCGAACAGGCCGCCGAAGATGCGGCGGATGCCGCGCAGCCGATGCTGGGCGAGGATTTCGCCTATCTGGGCCAGGATGCGCCCACGGAAGCCGCGCCGACCGAAGTTGCGCCGGAAGCCCCCCCGGTCGCCGCCGAAACTGCCTCGGAATCAGACAGTGCGGCCAGCCTGGAAGTTCCGGCGGAAGTTTCCTTGACTGTGGGGGCTGCGTCGGATTCCGTCGCGGAGACTGCCGTCGATGTTACGCCGTCCACTGATGCTGAACCGGCTCCGGCTGTCGAGAATCTCGCCGACGGCGAATCGGAACTGAAGCGTCAGGCTCGCCAGCGCGACCGCGAAGTACGTGCGATTCTGCGCCAACTGCTGGATGAGATCGTTGCCGAATGCGCCTCGGACGGGCGCGGCGTCGAGATTCGCGAGATTGCCGGCGGATTTCGCATGGCCACCAAGCCCGAGTGCCACGATGCCGTACGGCTTTTTGTGAAGAGCCTGAAACCACCGCTGAAGCTTTCGCTGGCGGCGCTGGAAACCCTGGCCGTGGTTGCCTACAAGCAGCCGGTCACAGCGCCCGAGGTCAGCGAGATTCGCGGCGTAGAAGCGGCGGGCGTTATCGGTTCGCTACTGGCGCGCAAGCTGATCGCCACGGCGGGCCGCAAACAAGTGATTGGCAGGCCCATCCTGTACAAGACCACCAAAGAATTTCTGCTGCGTTTCGGATTGAAGGACGTGGCCGAACTGCCATCGATGGAAGAGTTCGAGAAGATGGCCTCGATCGAACTCGACGAGCCGGAAACGGTCGCCGAGAACGAGATGGAAGCCGCCCTGAGCGGTGAGGAAGAAGCCGGTGCGGAGCCGGAGTTTGACCCCAGTATGGAAGCAGAGCAGAATTCCGACGATCTGCCGATAGAGAAGATAGACCCCGGCACAGCGCCGGAGTCCGCCGAAACTCCCGCGGAGCAGGAGAACACGGAAGCATCAGAATTGCCCGCCCAGACGCCAGCCGAGACGGCTGCCCAGAACCTTGCGGAAGCGCCAGCCGAGATGGCTGCCCAAACCACCGCGGATACGCCAGCCGAGACGGCTGCCCGTCCCTCCGCCGTAACCGATGAGCCCGCGGCTGACGATGCGCCCGAGGCAGAACTAGAGTCCCGTCCGGCAGATGAACCTGCCGCGAACGAGCCGGCCAGCTAAGCGGAACCCCGCCGCGGCCCAGCACGCCCCGCCTCCTCCCGAAAGAGCAGGCAGAAACCGAGATATTTTCCATGAGTGACGAATTGAAGCCCAAAACCGCCAAAAAGGCCGCGGTCAAGAAGACTGCCGCCAAAAAGCCCGCCGCAAAAAAGACCGCTCCCAAGAAGGCTGTCGCCAAGAAGAAAGCCGGTAAAGAGGATCTCGCTGAAGTTCTGGCTGAGACCGTAGCTGCCGCCGTCGGCGAAGCCGCCCTCGAAGAGGCCATCGAAACCGAGATCGAGGAAGCCCTTGAAGAGCGCCTGGACGCCATCGAAGAAGCCGACGAAGAGGAGGACGAGGACGACGACTCCGACGACGATGATGACTCCGAAGACGACTCCGAAGACGACTCCGAAGACGACTCCGAAGACGACTCCGAAGACGAAGAGCCTGCGAAAGAGGAGTCTGAGGACGATGAAGAAGTCGATCCCGACTTTGTTCCCAAGCCCCGTCCGCCCGCCAAACTCGAGCGTTTGCAGAAGATTCTGGCTGCCGCCGGAGTTGCCAGCCGCCGCAAGGCCGAGGAGATGATTGAGCAGGGCCGCGTACAGATCAACGGCAAAATCGTCACCGAACTGGGCACCAAGGCCGATGCCAACCGCGACCACATCCGCGTGGACGGCAAGCTGCTGCAAGGCGCGGAGCGTCTGCGCTACTATGTGCTGAACAAGCCGCGCGGCTTTGTGACCACGGTGAAGGATCCCGAGGGCCGGCCCACTGTGATGCAGTTCTTCGAGAAGATGAAGGAGCGGCTGTACCCCGTTGGCCGCCTGGATTACCTCAGCGAGGGCCTGCTGGTCGTCACCAACGACGGTGACCTGGCCAACCGCCTTACCCGCGCCGCTGCTGGCGTCGAGAAAACTTACCTGGTCAAGGTCAGCGGCCAGCCCACCGAGGACGAACTCGACCTGCTGCGCGGCGGAGTTTCCATCGAGCGCGGCAAGCCGGGCACCCCCCGTGTGCGCACCTCACCAGCCCGCATCCGTCAGGTTCGCCAGGGCGATAATCCCTGGTACGAAGTGGTTCTGATCGAGGGACGCAACCGCGAACTGCGCAAAATGTTCGAGGAAGTCGGCCACTTTGTCGAGAAGATTCGCCGCGTGGGCTACGGCCCGCTGGTTCTGGATCAGGAGCCAGGCAATCTGCGCGAGTTACAGCAGGAAGAAGTAGATTTGCTGCGCAAGGTCGCTGAAGGCAAGCTGCGTACCCCCAAGACCAAGGAGATGCGCCGCCGCAACGCGATGGATGCAGCCAGCCTGCCCACCGTCGCGCCCAAGCCCAGCGCCCGTCCCCGCGTGGCCCAGCCGTACTCGACCACGCCCTTTGATTCCAGAGCCTTTAACGCCCAGCGCGGAGCTGAGGCGGAAGCCCCCAGCGAGTTCCGGCCCAAGAAGTCTTATGGCCCCGGCGCTTCTGCTGGAAAATTCCGGCCCGCTGGTTCTGCTCAGTCGTTTGGTCAGGCCCGCCCGTCCGGCCAGGACCGTCGCCCGGGAACCTACGGCCCCGCCAAGTTCGATGCGGCCCGTCCCGCTGGCAGCCGTCCCACCGCTCGGCCCACTTGGCAGCGTGATGATCGCCCCTCCGGCCCGCCCGCCCGCTTCAATGAAGGCGGAGAGTCTCGCCCCGCAGCGGGTAGAAGCTTTGGCGCGCGTCCCACGGGCGGTAAGCCTTTTGGTGCCAAGCCCGCTGGTCGGCCCTATGGGGATCGTCCCGCTTCGGCTCGGCCTTATGCCGAGAAGCCGACGGGCAGACCCTTTGTCGCCCGCCCCGCCGCGCCCCGGCAGGATTTTGATGCTCCTGCTCCCGAGCGTTTTGCCTCCGAAAGCCGTCCCGCGCCCGCGCGCCCCTTTACCGCACGGCCTGCTGCCGGAAAGCCTTTTGGTGAAAAGCCTGCTGGCCGTCCCTTCGGCGACCGTCCAGAGAGGAAGAGCTTTGGTCAGGCTGGCGGCGACCGCCCGTCTGGCAAGGACCGTTCCTTTGGAAAATCAGGTTCGTTCGGCAACGATCGCCATTCCGGTCAGGATCGGCCCGGCGGCAGAAGACCGATGCCCTTCCAGCGCGCCGACGACGATTTCTCCGATCTGGAGCCGCGCAAGCCGATCAAGCTCTTCATTGAGCCGATCAGCGACTCCGAGCGTTCCAGCGCGCCTCGTTCCAGTGGGCCGCGCCCCAGCCGTCCCGGTGCTCCCCGCCCGTACGCGGATCGTTCCGGCAGCGCGCCCCGGTCCAATTCTGACCGGCCCAGCTCGCCTCGGCCTTATTCCCCTCGCCCCCGCGCGGAGGGATTCAGCTCCGACCGTCCCGGCTCGGATCGTCCGCGCCCCGCTGGCCGGCCTAGCTTTGATCGTTCCAGTTCCTCGGATCGTCCCCGTCCGGCGCGGCCTTACGCAGACCGTTCCAGCTCTGATCGTCCCAGCAGCCCCAAGCCCTTCCGCAGTGAAGGCGGCCTGGAGCGTCGCTTCACCACCAGCAGCGGCCAGCCCCGCGCCGGCGGCGCACGTCCCAACAGCAAGCCCGGCGGCAAGCCGGCTGGACGCTCGTACGGCGGCTCGGACTCGCGTCCCAGCTTCGGCAAGCGCCCCGGCGGCGGTAAACCCGGCGGTGGCGGCGGCTTCAAGTCCAAGCCCGGCGGCTTCTCCAAAGGCGGCTTCAAAGGCAAACCCGGCCCCAAGAAACGCGGCTAAAAAAATCCCCACTGCTTCTGGCAGTGGGGGTTTTTCTTGGACTTCGTGGAAAGCTCTGTAGCGTGGACCTCCTATTGATCTGGCCCGTAAATACTGGTGACTGGGTGCCCCATCCTTGCGATTTTTCTTGCGCAAGAGTGGGAAACCTTGACACTATTTGAGGGCCGGATCAATAGTCCACGCATGGATCTCCTTGATCCTGGCCCCGTGCTTGACCGACCTCCGAACTTCTCAATCCTCCCGTGTGCCTCGCCATGCGGTCGGATAGGTCTCCGCAAAATCCTCATCCGGCGAGGTGCTGGGCCAGCCAATCATCACCAGAAACACGTCCAGCACGAACAGCCCAATCGCCATGTCGTTGAAAAGCATGGCCTGCGGAAGGTCCGGCCAGAGTTGGTTGGCCGCCCAAAACAGAAAGGCAATCGCCAGCAGCACCGCCTTGACCACCTCCAGCCGAGCGGGCCGGTGCGCCGTCTGGTAGACCAGATAGGCAATCGCAATCATCGCCAGCGGAAAGGCACCCAGCACGTCGTGGGCGCGCGCCGGGAAGAGCGCGGGGAATGCGTCCCAAACAAACAGCACCAGGACGCTGGCAAGCGTGATTCCGCCCAGCAGGATCGGAAGCGCGCGGTGAGTGCGATCGAGGCGACTATGCATGAGGTGATTCTCGCAGCCTGCCCCAAAAGAACCCGTGAGGAAACGCCAAATTCTGCTCCCCAAACCGCTCCTCGCGCATCCAAAATTGCATGAGCACTGAAAAAGCAACATTTGGAGCAGGCTGCTTCTGGGGCGTCGAGGCGGCCTTTGCCGCCATTCCCGGCGTCACAGCCACCGCAGTCGGCTATGAGGGCGGCTCGTTGGAGCGGCCCAGCTACAAGGACGTTTGCACCGACCAGACCGGCCACGCCGAAGTCGTCGAACTCGATTTCGACCCCGCCCAAGTCAGCTTTGGCCAGCTTCTCGACGCCTTTTTCGCCCTGCACGACCCCACCACGCTCAATCGTCAGGGACCGGACTCCGGCACACAGTACCGCTCGGCCATCTTTTTTCACTCCCCGGAGCAGGAGCAGCAAGCCCGCGCCAAAATCGACCAATTGACCGCCGAGGGCCGCTTCAACCCCAGGTCCATCGTCACCACCATCGAACCCACCCAAACCTTCTGGCGCGCCGAGGAATATCACCAGCGCTACCTGGAAAAACGTGGGCAGACTAGCTGTCACATCTAGCTTCTGAAGTTCAATTACAGAAACGTGCGGCGGGACAAGAACCGATCGTGCTTGATCGACCGGAGACGGTGGAAGGCACGGGGCCTGAAGCGGCTTTTCAAAAACAGTTTCCAAAGAGCCTCTTGCAAAATTCCGATGGCTTTGAAGGGTACGGGCTTTAGCCCGTACATATCTACGCGTGGTCAAAGCCCAGATCGGCTGCTCCAACTAACCCAGTTGACTCACCTTCACCTGTAACTTCTCAAAGTCCACAATGCCCAAGTTCCGCGCAGCGGCCATGGTGAGGTAGGGCAGGTGCTCGGGGTCCAGGTTCCAGTAGGCTTTGGCGACGTAGGCGTCCAGGGCTACGGGGTCGGTCCCGGCGACCATGGTCTTCTTCATGGCCACATCTTCCAGGTTGCCCCCAGTAGGTCCGTTGCGCAGCAGAATTCGGTAGGCATCCATCAGGGTGACGGTCGGCAGCATGAAGCTGGCCAGATCGACCAGGCTCTGGTGAATCTGCTGATGCAGCCGGTTGCGCTGGCCACCCAGAATGCCGTACCAGTTCTTCATGCCCAATGTGCAGCCGGTCAGCCCGTGATGCTTGGCGATAGGCAGATTGATGATCTTGTCAGCCTTTAGAAAAGGGATGAAGACGGGCCAGCTTTTCAGCACTACGCCGCCCAGATCGACTTCGCGAAAGAGTTCGGGATCGGGCAGAATGACCTCGGCTCCCTCGGCGCGCGCTGCGGCCTGAATGCCGGAGCGCTGAAAGCAGCGGCGCGGCTCGTTGCAACTGACGTCGGTCACGATGACGCGCTTGGCCCCCGCCTGCCAGCACTGGCGCACCACTTCGGCGACGACTTCAGGGTTGGTGTTGGCGGCCTGCTCCGGGGTGCGGTCCCAGGCGATATTCGGCTTGACCACCACCACGTCCTGACGGCCAACGAAACGGCTCATGCCGCCCAGGTCGGCCAGCGCACGCGCCACCAGGGCGCGGGGTTCGCCGCCCTGCACAACGGTCAGGTGCGGAAATTTGGGGTCGTTGGCCGTGCGGTGATCGCGGCGGGCCTGCTGCGGCTGATCGGGAACAGGCCGCGAGTTATGCTCACTGAGCCAGAAGGCAGCGCCGCCGGCTCCAACTGCAACGCCGCCCACGCGCAGCAGTTGCAGCAGAGCCTCGCGGCGGGTTAGCGGTGCAGGCTGGCCTGCGGTGGGTGCTGGTGTTGGATTGATTTCGGCAGCCATGTGCTTCTCCCGGTGGTGAGTTGAGGTTTGCGGTTTCAGAATCGAGACCGGGGGCACCCGAGTGAGATGAAACTGACCACTTGTTTCATCCTAGACTTCCAGCAGGTGAATGCGGCCGGGGTCGTTGGTGCCCAGGTTGTGCGTGGCGTCGGCGGCTGTGGCAATGTAACGCGGAGGCCGGTTAGCGGCTTCCAGCGTAGGCATGCCGACTTCAGCGCGCTTGCGCTCAATCATCTGCCATGCGGTGTAATCCACGGCGACACGATCTTCGCCAACGATGAGCGCGTTGGGCTGCCAGAGGCGCTCGGGGTGAAAGCCGGGACCGCCGTCATAGACCGAGGCCATGGCATCGCCGATGGTGAAACGCACCTTCTGGCGAATGGTGGGGATGCAGTTGAGGTCGGCGACAGCGGGATTGCAGCCGTCGGCGTGCAGATCTCTGGGCCGATCAACGACGCCATACATATTCTTCATCGAGAAGGTGACGCCCGCCATGCTGTGATCCTTCAGAATGGGCAGATTGATGACCATGGCGCACTCGCGGGTGAGGATCTTGGAGAGCTTGATCTTGGCGGTGCCGAAGGAGTCCTGCGCGTCTTCGTAGCCGGAAACGTCGGAGCCGAAGACGCGGATGCGGCTGGGGTCAGTGTTGATGGTCAATCCGCAGGCCTGAATATCGCGCTCGTTGCGGTCCCAGACAATGATCTCGCCGGGCTTGACGCCAGCCTGTTGCAGGCGTTCGCAGACGGCCAGCACCAGGGCCAGGTGCGTCGAAATTCCCTTGCCGCCGAGACCGTTGACCTTCAGGCCAATCACCTTGCCCACCGGGACAATATGCTTCCAGGAATCGACCGGCTTGTCGTGGCCGGTATAAGAGGCGATGGCGCGATCCAGCAGCGCCTGCACGCGCTTTTCGTCGAGCTGGCCGCCGGCATGAAGCTGCGGATCGCGGGCGACGACGACTTTGGACTTGGCGGCCTTATCAAGCGTAGCGGCCAGGCCGAGCTTGCCCGCGGAACCCAGCAGCACGGCTCCGGTGGCGGCGGTCTTCAGAAAATCACGACGGTTGCTCATGGTCATCCTTTCGTGGGTGCGACCAGTTCGAGTTATAGTTTCGCTTCGACGGCGTGAGCCAGAGCGAGCATGGCCTGCGGCGCGTCGGGAGTGGACTCGTAAGCGACGATGCGGACGAGTGTGGAACCTTTGCGGAAGATGATGCTCTGCGCGTACTGGATGCCCGCATCGCCGAGCTGGACGGATTTGGCGTCCTTGGTCTGGCCGGTTTCCAAAATCTTGCGCGCGCCGTCCGGGCTGTTCAGGGTATGCACATCGACCACGGCTTCGAGGTTTCCCTGGTACTTATAGTCGGAGGTCGAGGTGCTGACGATTCCGGCGGAAATGTACTGCTCGGCATCGCCGTCAATATACTGCCACAAATCCTTGGCGGCAAAGACGCGGGTCTCGCTGGTTTTTTGCCAACCGGTCACCGTGCCCGACTCCGGGAGAACGTTGACGGGCTTCTTCTTGCAGCCGGTGGTGGCCAATGTGGCGACGATTGCGATGAGGGCCGCAGCCAGCATCCACTTCTTTGCGCTGAGCTTCACTGATTTCTCTCCTTGTTACTTTCTGTTCAGTCCCCCACCGGTCTTACCGACCCGCCGCGTATGAAACTGTAGCGCCGACCTCCTGGTCCACGTCAGTTTCTCTTGAGCAAAATCTGACTGCCAGGCGAACGGCTCTCGCCGATGCTGGTGACGTAGACGGCGGGATGCTCCTGCAACGGGCAGGCGTACTCGCACGCCCCGCAACCGACGCAACGGCTGGGATCGATGCGCGGCTGCTTGAGAGTTTTGGTATTTCCATCCGCGTCAATGACCTGCGCTTCCTGCACGTAAATGGCCTTGGGCGAGACCGGGCACCACTCCTCGCAGACGATGCACTCAGTCGCCATAGCCCACGGCAGGCAGCGCCCGCGATCATAGAAGGCCGTGCCCAGGCGCACCGGCTGGCTCTGCGCCGCGCCGCTCACCCAGCCCTTCTCCTTGGGCGTGATCTGCCAGATTGCGCCAGTAGGGCAGACCTCCGAGCAAAGTACGCAACTGGGTTCGCAATAGCCGATGCGTGGCACCAGCGTCGGCGACCACAGACCGGCCAATCCGGCTTCGTCCAAAGTGGGATGCAGCGCAGTATTCGGGCAGACCTTCATGCACTCGCCGCAACGGATGCAGCGAGAGAGAAAATCCGATTCGTCCAGCGATCCCGGTGGACGCAGCAGGCGCTCGTGACGGCCTTTGCCCAAACCCACGTTGGCGTGAATCAGCGGCACCACCGCCGCTCCGGCCGCAATGGTGGTGAGAGTTTTGCGGCGGCCCAGATCCGGCGAGGTAACTTCCTTCTCGTTGCGGAAGAAGCGGAAAGTGAGGCTCTGATGCGGGCAACTCCCAACGCAGTTCATGCACATCAGGCACTCAGGCTTGCGCCACGGAACGCCGCCGATTGGATCGTCTCCGCCTTGGCAGTTCAGCAGGCAGCGATTGCACTGATTACAACTTGCCGCGTCCTTGTGTAACCCCAGAATCGACCAGCGCGAAACCGCTCCCAGCAGCGCGCCCAGCGGGCAGATCGCGCGGCACCAGAGGCGCGTCACGCGCAGGCTGGCCGCCAGAATCACCAGGAAAACCACGCCCAGAATCAGTCCCTGCGCAAAGTGCGGCTGGCGAAAATCCAGAACGGTGTACTGAAAGATGGTATGCAGAGTCTCGCCCGTCGCCTTGATCGCGGCAATGTGGCTGTGTTCCAGCGGAGCCAGTGCCGAGCGCACAGCGAAAGTAAACGCCGGAAAAATCGAGAGCCCAAAGGAGCGCACCAGCAGGCTGAACGGGTCCAGCCAGCCGATCACCGCCGAACCGAAAAATGCCGCCACCAAACCGGCCAGCAGCACCACGTATTTGCTCGTCTGCCAGCGCTTGTAGCGGTTGGATTCGATGCGCTGCTTGCCCTTTTTGGCGTGCGAAGGCAGCCCGCCAACATAATGCTGCAACGTCCCCATCGGGCAGATCCAGCCGCAGAAGAACCGCCCCAGAAACAGCGTGGGCAGCAGAATCAGCAGACTCCACAGCAGGCCGCGATACAGCGCGTGGCTGGCCAGCGCATTGGTCACGGCCACCAGTGGATCCCACTCAAAGAACAGGCGCACAGGAGCGCGCAGATGAATATCGCCGCTGGCTCCGCCCGAGGGGCGCAGCGAAGTGAAGATCAGCAGGCCAAAGAACAGCAGCAGAAAGAAAATCTGCGATATTCTGCGCAATAAAGGCAATTTGGAGCCAGACAAAGTATCCTCACACGTGCCGTACGCGGGCGCTATTGGTGCATAGTGCATGATTGGGCCAGGGGGAAGGGGCGGGCGGTGATCCGCGTCACGGTATAGGAATGCGAGGATGCAAGAAACACGGTATTCTTGGATGGACAAAATGAGCGCAAATTCTTGATGGCGGGTGGCCAAGGTACTAAGTGAAGTCAGTAATACCACTAAAACTGGGTGCCCCAGGTGCCTCGCGAGGCACCTGGGGCACCCAGTTTTAGTGGTGATGCTCACTTTTTATCCCCGGCACCTGGGCCACCCGCCAATTCGTTTGAAAGAAGATCATCCCCGTCACGTCAGCGATGGAGACTATTGCTTCCCGCCCTGCGCCGGTGCCAAAACTCGCGACTTCGAACCCAAGCGGTGGAAGTTGCGGAACTCGATCTCGTTCAGATCGGTTCCTTCGGCTGCAAAGAAGATCGGCATCTCAGCCCCAAACGTCGCAAAATCTCTGGGCCACATGATCGACTTGTGCATCCTTGAAGAAACAACCGGGCGGGAACGTCACCGCCTCTTCGTTTACAAAGACTATATCGCATCCTCAACGAAGGGACTGAGCCGCTGCGATAAGACTCTGAAGTTATTCGCTGGCTCTGGTTATCTGCCCGCACACACTTAGCAAATCATCAATCCTGAAAGCTGCGACTAGAATGATGGAAACGCAAACCGTCTATCAGCCGCACGTCTACTCCTCGCCGCCCTCTTCCACCGCAGCCGCCAGCGCCAGTCCCTGCTCCTCGACTCCTGCATGATCCAGCAGATTGCGTGGCAGTGATTTTCCGGTGCGCACGCCCAGCCCTTTCAGCATTTCGACCTGGCGGATCAGGTTGCCGCGCCCCTCGCTGAGCTTTTTCATGGCCTTGTTGTAACTGTCGTCGGCACCACGCAGGCTCTTACCGACAGCCTCCAAGTCAGTTACAAAATTGACAAACTTGTCGTATAACTCCGCGCCGCGATCCATCACGTCCTGCACGCTACGCGCCTGCGTCTCCTGCTGCCACAAGTTATCCACGATGCGAATTACGAACAGCAGCGTGGTGGGACCAACCAGCAGAACTTCCTTCTCATACGCGTAGCGCCACAGCGCCTCATCCTCATGCAGAGCCACCAGAAACGCCGGCTCGATGGGCACGAACATCACCACGAAATCCGGCGTTTCCAGCGCGTTCAGCTTGTGATAGCGCTTGGCCGCCAGCTCGTCCACGTGCGCGCGCACACTGGCCAGATGCCGCTTGACGGCGGCCTTGCGCTCCTCTTCTGTGGCGGCGTTGGCGGAGTCCGTATAAGCATTCAGAGAGACCTTGGAGTCAATCACCAAGTGTCGCCCGCCGGGTAGATTCACAATCACGTCGGGCCGCGCCTTCATCTGCCGGTCGTCCTCGCCGGTCGCGTCAAAGCTCTCCTGCACACGGAACTGCTCGCCCTCGCGCAGCCCGGCCTTCTCCAGCAAATTCCGCACAATCAGCTCGCCCCAGTCGCCCTGCGCCTTGGAAGATCCCCGTAGCGCCGTAGTCAGGTTGCGCGCCTCCTCGCTCAGTTGCTGATTCAATCCGCCCAGCGTGCCGATCAGCGTCTCCAGCTTGGTCACGCCGGTCTTCGAGTCGGTCTGCGCCTGCTCCACCTTCTCGCGAAAATCCTTGATCTGCTGCCGCAGCGGGTCCAGCAGCGTCCCCAACTCCTTTTGTGTGCCGTCGGAGAAGCTTTTGGACTTTTTCTCCAGAATTTCACCGGCCAGCGCCTCGAACTGATGCGCCAGCGACTGCTTTGCGCTCTCCAGCAGGGACAGTTTCTCGGTCAAATTCTTTTTCTCGTTCGCCAACTCGGCTTCCAACTGCCCAATGCGCGCGGCCTGCGTGCTTTCCGTTGCGCCCTTGGCCTGCAACTCGCCACGCAGCCCCTGGCGCTCCGTCATCAGCCCAGCAATAGTGCGCTCCCGCTCCGCAGCCAGCGATTCAAAACCCGCACGGGCCGCTGCATCGGCCTGCGTCCGCGTCAACTCGCCGCGCAGCGCGCCCAACTCCTCGCCCAACTCTGCCGCGCGCCGCTCCCACTGCGCCTTCTCCGTCTTCGCGGACCATCCCCGCAGCAGAAAGCCCAAAATAATTCCCACAAACGCCGCGGCAATTCCACCGATCAAAGCCAGCATGAAGCCCCTCTTTTCCTCTTCGCCTAATCTACGCTATGCGCCCCGCCTTTTTCAGCTAAATATCAATGTTTTTCCTATTCCTGTTCCCTATTCCCTATTCCCGGCTCTTCAAGCCTTTACACACCTCCACCGGCCCGGTAGACTTGAAATTTCGGGGCCATGCGTAATTTTTTTGCGTAATGGTTGTCTTCCCCTGCCCCAAGCCGATATTGTAGGCTGGCAGAACGTGAGAGATTTTTGCCCCGAGAGTTGACCAGGTTCCGAAACCCAAGAGGAGAAGCAGGCATGGCCGTTGAAGAGAAAGTCAAGCAGATTATCGTTGAACAGTTGCAGGTGGACGAAGCCGAAGTGACCCCCGGCGCCAGCTTCCAGGAAGACCTGGGCGCGGATTCTCTCGACGTTGTCGAGTTGGTCATGCAGTTCGAAGAGGCCTTTGACCTGGAGATTCCCGACGAAGACGCCGAGAAGATCAAGACCGTCAAGGATGCCGTCGAGTACATCGAGAAAAACGCGAAAGGCGGCAAGTAACCCTTGTCCACCTCGTCCCGAAGAGTCGTCATTACCGGCCTCGGCTTAATGTGCGGTGTGGGTAACACCGCACCTGAAGTCTGGCGGCAGCTCATAGCCGGTGCCAGTGGCATGGGCCCTATCAAGGGCTTCGATACCACTGGCTTTCCGGTGACCTTTGCCGCTGAGGTCAAGAACTTTGACCCGCTCAACTTCGTGGACAAAAAAGAATCACGCAAGATGGGGCGCTTTACCCACTACGCCTTCGCCGCTACCCACGAAGCCATTACCCAGTCCGGCCTCCAGATTACGGAGGAGAATGCCGACCGCGTCGGTGTCTTCATCGGCTCCGGAATTGGCGGCTTTGAAGTGATTGAGCGCGAGCACTCCAACCTGATGCAGGGCGGTCCGCGCAAGATTTCACCTTTCTTCATTCCAGCGGCCATCGTGAACATGGCAGCCGGCAATGTCAGCATTCGCTACGGCGCCAAGGGGCCCATCTCCGCCACGGCAACCGCCTGCGCCACCTCCGCCAACTCCATCGGCGACGCGGCGCGCATCATTGCTCACGGCGATGCCGATGTGATGATTGCCGGCGGAGCGGAAGCCGCAGTCACGCCGCTCTCGGTCGGTGGATTCGCCGCCATGCGCGCGCTGTCGGCCCGCAACGACGATCCAACTCACGCCAGCCGCCCCTTCGACAAGGATCGCGACGGCTTCGTCATCGGCGAGGGCGCGGGCATCCTCATCCTTGAAGAACTCGAGTTCGCCCAGGCACGCGGTGCAAAGATTCTGGCCGAGGTGATCGGCTACGGCATGAGCGCCGATGCTTACCACATGACCGGCATCGCTCCGGAAGGCGCTGGGGCACAACGCGCCATGCGCGCCGCTCTGAAGGACGCCGGTATCCGGCCCGAAGAAGTTGGCTACGTCAACGCCCACGCCACCTCGACCCCGGCAGGCGACGGCAACGAGTCGCGCGCCATTGAGCTGGTCTTCGGCGAACACGCTCTCAGCCACAAACTCAAGATCTCCGGCACCAAGTCCATGACCGGCCACCTGCTGGGCGGCGCGGGCGGACTGGAAGCCGGCATCACGGTCCTGGCGCTGCTCCATCAGCAGTTGCCCCCCACCATCAACCTGGTCAACCCAGACCCCGAATGCAAGCTGGACTACGTGCCCAACCAGGCCATCGACCACGGCTTCGAGATCGGCCTCTCCAACTCCTTCGGCTTCGGCGGCATCAACGCCTCGCTCATTATGCGCCGCTGGACGGAGTAGCAAGGCTTTTAATTTTTTCAAGCAAAGATCAAAGGCGCGCTTCCGATTGGAGGCGCGCCTTTAGGCGTTCATGCACAAAAACTCAAACAAAACTCACCAATGAAGAGGAATGGGAACAGGCGGTGGTGGAATACAATCATAAAATTCCAGCTTTCCGGGCCAGGAGAGCACACAAGCTTTACCTGGGGGGCATTGCTCGGATTCCCTTTCCAACTGAGGAGTAATGATCCCGATGTGAAGATTTTCTATCCAAGAATCCGAATCGTGATACAACTCCACCTGATCATGCTCTGGTCTTATGCGTCGATGAAAAGAGCCAGATACGAGCGTTGGATAGAACCGCCCCTCTGCTGCCATGCGACCAGGGCAGATCGAACGCCGCACACATGATTATGCTCGTCACGGCAACACTACGCTTTTTGCAGATCTCGACACGAAAACCAGTGAATTGATTGGCTAAACACAGTCACGCCATCGTTCAGTCGAGTTTCGATAGTTTCTCGATATGATCGAGAAAAATGTGCCTCAGCAACTCGATGTGCACTTCATCCTAGATAACTACGGAACCCACAAGACGCAACTGATCCGCGACTGGCTGGCCAAACGGCCACGTTTTCGCCCGCACTTCACGCCAACCTCTGCCAGCTGGCTCAATCTGGTGGAGCGATGGTTTGCACAGCTGACAGATAAGCAGATTCGTCGTGGCGGTCACCGTTCAACCAAAGAACTGGAAGACGCGATCAAGAGCTACATAGAACATCACAACAAAGATCCAAAAACTTCGTCTGGCACAAAACCGCCGACCGGATTCTCGACTCCGTAGCGCGCTTTTGTACGCGAACTTTGGACTCAGGAGACTAGGATTCCGATTCCCTGTCCTTCAGGTTGCGGGTCAGAACCTTCTCGACGACGCGCTCGACATCAGAGAGGAAAAAGCCGCTGGCGGGTTGCACGGCAACCTTGGTGCCCGTATGGCCCAGGGCGCAGGCGATCTCATTCCAGCGGTGGATGATCGAGTTGGCGGGAATCACCACCGGCTTCAGCTCCGGTTCGGGCAATGCGCACCAGACGCCCCACGAGGAAATGGCAACTAGCGTCATCCCTTCGCAGAGGAGTTGCAGCAGATCCGAGTCCGTCGTGTGACGGGTTGCGAATGAACCCAAAATAAAGCCGCTGGAGGCCATGATGCCGAAACCCAGGGAGATGCCGAAGGCCATGCCGCGCATGGGAATGCGCAGAGCATTCATGCTCAGGCAGAGGAAGCCGAGCAGGCAAAGCTCAAGGATGCTGACCGAACGCATCAGCCTGTGAGAAATATCAATGATTGCGTGCCCACCTATATGCGTAAATGTGATCGAGGAAACAGCGACGATCACAGAGACGAGAGCTGCCCAGCGAAAGGCGATGGTTCCCAGTCTCATCAGGCCCGTGAAGGTCGCAAGCGCAGAGCGAAAGACTTCCACGCAGATGAAATAGATCATGACCGCACTGGCAAGATACACAGCATAATAGGCGACAAAGAACATATCGAAGAAGTGCCCGTGGAGCCAGTGCCGCGATTGCCCGTAGTCCAGAAAGAGCAATACGGGAGTAGCCGCCACTTGCAGCGTCAAGTACTTCGCCATGGTAGGAAAGCGCAGGCGCTGCTTCTTCCTCCAAAAGAGAAAGGCCAGCACAGCCCAAAGCACGAATTCAGTAACGTCCATCAGGGACATTGCGGTCTGTGAAGACATGACAGGACTCCCACTATTCCACGAACTTCCTCAGAATAGCGCCAAAAGTCAGGTCACTCAACAAAAAAACCGCGATTCTTTCCGTTGACCGAATTTTTCTAGTGATCGGAGCAGAGCCATGATCCACCATCACCATCCCGTTGATTCCCACACTCTGGCAAATTCACGTGGCCGGTGGCGGACTGGTGGCTGATGGTGGTGGAATTCTTGGGGGCGGAGGCGGAGGCGACGATACCGGCGAGGACGAGGGACAGGGCGAAGATGCGGACGGCGAGTTTCATGATGGGTAACCTTTCGGGTGATAAATTTTGGAAGTATAGACTTCCGACACGGGAGAAGTTAGATTAAAATAACATCTAAGTCAAGCAAAATCATTGACTTATAGAGATAGTTACTGAAAGTATTACCAGCGTCACCAGGCACGCCAGCAAAAGGTCGCTTGCAGGCCCGTCCAGGACAATTGCATTTTGAGCCGTTGAAGAGTAGGGCTTTAGTCACTCCATATCAGAGCATCTTCGGAAATTGTGTAGACCAACAGGCTTTCCCTCAAGGGCTGAAGCCCATCGTTTGTTTTGTTGCATTTGTGGCCCGGCTGAAGCGGTGCCCTTGTTACAGAACCCGTAAAAGTGCAAGTTTTACGGCCCAATATTGAGTTTCTCCGCAGCCTGTAAAGCCCGTACCCTTCATTTCTGCCGCATCTTTTCAAATGCGATTGCCCTGTGGTCGCCGCCAGTTTGCCGCACTGGAGAACCGCACCCATGCTAAAATAAGCGATGGAAGAAGTGTCTGAAAACCCTCGTTTTTCAGGAGCTTAAACACTAAAACCGACCGGAATGATGTTCCGGCTCAGCCCCGATAGCGTGGGGCTAGCGGCAAACGTAAGGCGAATGGAATCCTATGGCGACTGACGAAGTGAACGGCATCCCCCCCTCCCACGGCGACAACGACAGTTACACGAGTGACAACATCAAGGTACTGGAAGGCCTGGAGGCTGTGCGCCTGCGGCCGGCCATGTATATCGGCTCGACCGGCGAGATGGGCTTGCATCATCTGGTCTACGAGGTGGTCGACAACTCGGTCGACGAGGCGCTGGCTGGCTACGCAACCAAGATTGAAGTCATCGTTCACGTGGATAATTCCGTGACGGTGGTCGATGACGGCCGCGGCATTCCCGTGGACATGAAGACCCTGGCCAGCGGTGAGCAGATGCCCGCGGTGCAGGTAGTTTTGACGATTCTTCACGCGGGCGGCAAGTTCGACGCTTCGACCTACAAGGTCTCCGGCGGCCTGCACGGCGTGGGCGTGAGCTGCGTCAACGCGCTCTCGCAGGAGTTCAATGTCGAGATTTGGCGCGACGGCTTCACATGGGAGATGGACTTCAGTTGCGGCGCGCCGGTAAGCGAGTTGCGCAAGCTGGGCATCAGCAAGAAGCGCGGGACCAAGGTCCACTTTCTGCCGGACAAGAGCATCTTTACCGTTACCGAGTACAACTTTGATACGCTGGCCACACGCCTGCGCGAGATCGCCTTCCTGAACAAGGGCCTGGAGATCACGCTGACCGACGAGCGCACGGCCGACGCCAAGACCGGCGAAGCGCGCCGCGTGGAATTCAAGTACGCGGGCGGCATTGCGGAGTTCGTCAAACATCTCAACCGCGGCAAGATTGTGCTGCATGAGAAGCCGATTGTGATGGAAGCCTCGCGCGACGGGGTGGAGATCGAGATCGCGCTCCAGTACAACGACAGCTATTCGGAGAGCGTGTTCAGCTTTGCCAACAACATCAATACAGTGGACGGCGGTACGCACCTTTCCGGCTTCCGCACCTCGCTGACCCGTACGATCAACGCCATCGGCACGGCGCTGGGGCTTTTCAAGGATCTGAAGGAAAACCTGAGCGGCGACGATGTGCGCGAGGGGCTGGTGGCGGTGATCAGCGTGAAGCTGCCGCAGCCGCAGTTTGAAGGCCAGACCAAGGGCAAGCTCAACTCGGATATTGCCGGCACGGTGCAGGCGTTTGTGAACGAGCGGTTGGGTATGTTCCTGGAACAGAATCCGCAGGTGGCCAAGAAGATCATCAACAAGGCCATCGACGCGGCCCGTGCGCGCGAGGCAGCCCGCAAGGCACGCGATCTGACGCGGCGCAAGGGCGCATTGGACGGCGGCGGACTGCCGGGCAAGCTGGCTGACTGCTCCGAACGCAATCCCGAGCGCTGCGAACTCTACCTGGTCGAGGGTGAGAGCGCAGGCGGAACCGCCAAGCAGGGCCGCGATCGCCGCTTCCAGGCTATTCTGCCGCTGAAGGGTAAAATTCTCAACGTCGAGAAGGCCCGTTACGACAAAATGCTGGGCCACGAGGAAATCCGCTGCATGATTACCGCGCTCGGTTGCGGCATCGGCAAGGACGACTTCGACGCGACCAAGATTCGCTACGGCAAGATCATTCTGATGACCGATGCCGACGTGGACGGATCGCACATTCGCACTCTGCTGCTGACCTTCTTCTTCCGCCACATGACGGAGCTGATCAAGCGGGACAACATTTATATTGCGCAGCCACCGCTGTTCAAGATCAAGAAGGGCCGCTTCGAGCAGTACATCAAGGACGAAAAAGAGTTTGTGAAGGTGATGGTGAACCGCGCCTCGGACGGCATGATTGTCCGTCACGGCGAGGATGCCAAACGCATTGAAGGCGCTGACCTGACCCGCTTCATGAGCATTCTGAGCGAGTATCTGGACTTTGTCGGCAAGGTGGACAAGCGGGTTCGCAATGAGAAGCTCACCGAGTTGCTGGCGCGCGCGGAGTTGGTGCATCGCGCCGATTTTGCGTCCTTGCCTGCGAATGAGGGGGAAGAAAGCGCTGTTCCGCCGAAGCTGGCAGCGCTTTATGAGCAACTGAGCGAGCAATCAGAAGACTTCGAGTTCAAGGCGCTTACCGCGCCCACAGAGGACGAAGAGCATCACACGTGGTCGATTGCCTTCACCGATACGCAGGGCGCGGAGCGCCGCATCGACTGGACGCTGGCCTCTTGCCCCGAGTTCCGCCAGATGATGGCCAAGTACACGCTTATCAAGGAGTTTCTGGAGCCGCCATTCCTGATTGAATACGCGACCAAGGCTGCTGTTGTTGAGGCTGTTCAGGAAGCGACTGACGAGGAAGAGGCCGCTGAGACGGAGACCGCCGAAACGCAGGCCGAAGCCAAATCCGCGCGCCGAAGCGCCCGCGCACAGCGTGAGCCGGTGGAGAAGCAGACCGCGCGCGAGCTGTTTGAGCATATTGTCGAGCAAGGCAAGAAGGACTACTCCGTGCAGCGCTACAAGGGGCTGGGCGAGATGACGGCCACGCAGCTTTGGGAGACGACCATGGACCCCGAGCATCGCACTCTGCTCTCCGTCAAGCTGGAGGATATTGCTGCCTGCGAGGCGATCTTCACCACTCTGATGGGCGAGGACGTTGAGTCGCGTCGGAAATTTATTGAGGATAACGCACTGGACGTGAAAAACCTGGACATTTAAGGTTTTTGCGGTGGTTATAGCTTGAGGGGAATGGGCTTAGGCTCATTCCCCTTACTGTTTGGCGCAGTGCACGGCAACTCGCCATCGACCGGATTTCATTGACAAGTGCCTCAAACCCGGCTACGGTAATAAAAGAGGGGTTCCCCCCCTACGATAATGACCATTTCAAACAAAATCGCCTGTTGTTGTTGTCCCTGTCTCCGCTAGCTCCCGCTGGCCCATCGGCGTTTTTGTCTTCCCACATTTCAAGCCAATCCAGATTCATTCGAGTCCAGAATGCACGCATCTTCGCTCATTCATGCGCGTTTTCCTTTCGCCGTCGCTGGCATTGCTTACGGCGCGCTGACCGGTTCGTACGCCGAATCTAGAAAGAAACAGACGTGGACCAGGAGGTCGGCGCTACAGTTTCATGCGCGGCGGGTTGGAAACGCAGGAGGGGAAACAAAAAGGGAAACGCTGGTAACGCTGCGGAGCTTCCGGCTTTTTGTTTTGCTTCTGTTGGCCGCAGGGCCTGGACTTGCCAGCGCGCAATTGCCGGTTCGCGCCGGATATTTTCCGAATATCTCGCACTCGCAGGCTCTGGTCGGTCGCCAGCAAGGGGACTTTGAGCGCTCGCTGGGACCGGGCTTCCGCGTACAGTGGAAGCAATTCAATGCAGGGCCCTCGGTGATTGAGGCGATCTTTGCCGGAGCGCTGGATATTGCCTACATTGGCCCCAGTCCCACGCTGAATGGCTATATTCAATCGCGCGGCGAGGCGTTGCGGATTGTCGCGGGTGCCAGCAGCGGCGGCGCGTCGTTGGTGGTGCGCGAGGGAGCGGGCATTCAGAAGGCTTCCGACTTTCATGGAAAGCGCGTCGCCTCTCCGCAATTGGGCAACACGCAGGACGTTGCGTTGCGCTCCTGGCTGCATTCGCAGGGGCTGGCCACTACCGATAAAGGTGGCGATGTGCAGGTGCTTCCGCTGGCCAATCCTGACCAGCTCACGCTGTTTCTCAAAGGGCAGTTAGATGCAGCATGGGCACCCGAGCCTTGGGTGACGCGGCTGATCCATGAAGGGCATGGGCGTCTCTTTATCGATGAGCGCCAGTTATGGCCGAATGGACAGTTTGTTACCGCGCAGATCATCGTACGCACAGAGTTCCTTCGCCAGCATCCCGAGGTTGTTCGTCAGTGGCTGCGAACGCACATTCAAGTGACGGAATGGATCAATGCCCACCCTGCCGAGGCCAAGCGACTGATCAATGCAGAAATCCAGAAGGATACGGGAAAGTCTTTGCCCGCCTTCGAGCTTGACGAAGCCTTCGGTCGACTGACTCCCACCTGGGATCCGCAGCGCGCATCGCTCAACGCATCGGCGATGGCTTCAGTGCAAGCGGGATTGCTACATCGCTTGCCTGAGTTATCTGGAATGTACGATCTAACTCTGCTGAATCAGGTTTTGGCGGAAGAGAAAAAGAAGGTGATTCCATGAGTCTGGCTCAATTAGCCCCGATTGAAGTCAAGGAAGCGCTTCATGTTGTGCAGCCGCGCCGTCTACCCGGTTACGACGCTTCTCCGGCCAGCATTAGCCTGCGCGCCGTCGAGCAGAGCTTTCAGGTGCGTAAAGGTCCGCGCCTGATCGCACTCAGTAATATCGATCTCGATATTCGCGCCGGTGAGTTTCTCTGCGTCGTTGGTCCCTCGGGCTGCGGTAAGTCCTCGCTGCTTTCTTTGGTCGCAGGCCTCGCCTTTCCCAGCCGCGGGGAGGTGCAGGTCAACGGCCGCACGGTGACCGGACCCGGCACGGACCGCATTCTCATCTTTCAAGAGCATGGTCTGTTTCCATGGCTCACCGTCGGCCAGAATGTCGAATTCGGCATGAAGATGCAGGGTGTTGGTCGTCGCGAACGACGCGAGCGCGCAGAGCAATATCTGCAACTTGTGCATCTCTCCAAGTTTCGCGATAGTTATATTCACCAACTCTCAGGCGGCATGAGGCAGCGCGTCGCTATCGCCCGCGCGCTGGCAACGCAGCCCAGTGTTTTGTTGATGGACGAGCCTTTTGCCGCGCTCGACGCGCAGACCCGCGATATGCTGCACGATGAGTTAGAGCGCATTTGGAAGCAGACTGGCTGCACCATCGTTTTTGTCACTCACAATGTGCGCGAGGCAGTGCGTCTGGGCAGCCGCGTGGTGCTTATCACTTACCGTCCTGGCACCATTCGCAGTCAGGTTGATGTCGATTTGCCCCGGCCCAGGCACATGGACGATCCGCGCGTCGCCAAACTCGCAGGCGGCGTTCTAGACGAGTTGCGCGAGGAGATCAACAAAGCCGTCGCCGCGGAGTATGACCATGTCTAAAATCCTCAAAAATCTGCTTTTTTACGGAACCATTCTCTCTGCATGGGTTTTACTGACTCATGCGAAGATTTGGCCTCCCTATCTCTTCCCCGCGCCCCAGGATGTGTGGCAATCCTTGCACGATGGCTTCAGGGATCACAGCTTCTGGATTGCGATTGGCGTCAGTATGCGCCGCGTGCTGATTGGCTACGCGCTCTCGGTTGTGATGGGCATGATCTTGGGATTTGGCATTGCCAGTAACAGGTTTCTTGAAGATACAGTTGGCCCGTTGCTGACCAGCCTGCAAAGCCTGCCCAGCATCTGCTGGCTTCCTTTGGCCATGCTGTGGTTTGGCCTGAGTGAAAAGGCTATTTACTTTGTGATTATTACCGGATCGGTACTGTCCATCACCATCAGCATGGAATCAGGCCGTCACGCCATTCCCCGCATTTATTCGCAGGCCGGTCGCAACTTGGGCGCTCACGGATGGAGGCTCTTTGTTTATGTGCTGCTGCCCGCCAGCCTGCCCCATCTGGTTTCCGGACTCAAACAAGGATGGGCATTTGCGTGGCGCGCGTTGGTCTCCGGCGAGATGATCGTCGCTGGCCTCGGCCTCGGCCAGCTCCTGATGGTGGGTCGCGATAACAGCGATATGAGCATGGTTCTGGCTGTAATGTTTGTGATTGTTCTGCTCGGATGGGCAATCGACGGACTTATCTTCCGCACGATGGAAGATTGGTTCAATCGTCGCTGGGGTCTTGGAGGTGCTGTTGCATAGAGTGGATCCAAACCGTTGCCGCGCGCGACTACATGCTAACGCTCGCTCGCTTTCCGTGTGCTTCACTTCCAAGTGCGATACGATAGGACCAGATCAAGTATCGAAGCCCGGAACGCGCACAGGTTCACAGCTTCGTATTCCCTGATGCGGCGGACTGTTCCCCCAGTTCCGTTGCAAGCCAGTAATCCAGCAAGAAATCTAGCCGGGAGTAATCTGCCTCCCACGGAGAAATGCCGCGCCTATGGCTACGCTTGTATCCAGTTCTATCTCTTTTGAAGAGCCCGTACAGCGGGTTCCTGCCTTGAACCACCTGCGCGCGCTGGAGGCTGAGAGCATTCATATTTTGCGCGAGGCAGTCGCGGAATTTGCTCGCCCGGTGATGCTGTACTCCATCGGCAAGGACTCGTCCGTAATGCTGCGTCTGGCGCAGAAAGCATTTTATCCAGGGCCGATTCCCTTTCCACTTCTGCATGTCGATACCAGTTACAAGTTTCCGGAGATGATTGCATTTCGCGATGCCTATACGAAGGAACTGGGCGCGAATTTGATTGTCCATCAGAACCGCGCCGCACTGGCGCAGGGCGCAAATCCCCAGTCACTGGGCACGCAAAACTGCTGCGGACTGCTCAAAACCCGCGCCTTGCTTGACGCTCTCGCGGAAGGTGGGTTCGATGCCGCCTTCGGTGGCGCGCGCCGCGACGAGGAGAAGTCCCGCGCCAAGGAACGTGTTTATTCCTTCCGCGATTCATCCGGTCAATGGGACCCCAAGAATCAGCGCCCCGAGTTATGGAGTCTATATAACTCCCGCTTGCGCAAGGGCGAATCCATTCGCGTTTTTCCGCTCTCCAACTGGACGGAGTTGGACGTTTGGCTCTATATTCATGCCGAACAGATTCCCATTGTTCCTCTCTACTTTGCCGCCGAGCGCGATGTGATCAAGCGGGGTAACTCGCTGATTCTGGCCTATGAAAATACGCCCATGCTTCCTGGCGAACAGATCGAACGTGTGCAATGCCGCATGAGGTCGCTGGGTTGCATGCCTTGCACGGGAGCCATTCGCTCCGATGCCGCCAGTGTGCCCGAGATCGTCGAGGAGTTACTGTCTTTCCGCCGCTCCGAGCGCGAGAATCGCGTGATCGATCACGATGAAGAAGGTTCCATGGAAAGCAAGAAGCGGGAGGGTTACTTCTAAATGTCAACTCCAGTGCTGGAAACTCACAACAGCTTTCAGGAATTGCTCGATCAGCATCTGAGCCGCGAGATACTGCGCTTCACGACCGCAGGCAGCGTCGATGATGGTAAGTCCACTTTGATAGGCCGCCTACTGCATGACACACAAGCCGTCTACGATGATCAGCTAGCCGCGATTCGATCCAGCAGCCTGAATCGCTCGACTGGCCCGATTGATTTTTCTCTGCTCACGGACGGCCTGCGAGCCGAGCGAGAGCAGGGCATCACCATCGATGTAGCTTATCGCTACTTCTCGACCGCGCGGCGCAAATTCATCATTGCCGATACGCCGGGCCATGAGCAGTACACGCGCAATATGGCCACCGGCGCAAGCACCGCGGATTTGGCCATCATTCTTATCGATGCCATCGCTTTTGAGAAGCTCGGCAGCCTGCTTCCGCAGTCGCGCCGTCATGCGTTCATTGCTTCTCTGTTAGGCATTCCGCACTTGGTTGCGGCGGTCAACAAGATGGACCTTGCCGGTTATAGTCAGCTGCGTTTTGACGCGATCGATGCGCAGTTCCGCGACTTTGCCGCGAAGCTGGGCCGCACCGATGTGCAGACAATTCCCATCAGCGCGCTGGCTGGCGATCACGTCGTTGAGCGTGGCACGAACATGCCCTGGTACAAAGGTCCGACGTTGCTGGAGCATCTTGAAACGGTTCCTGTCTTTGATAGTCGCGCTGCGGAAACGCCGCTGCGTTTTCCCGTGCAGTTGGTGGTGCGCCCGGATGCGAACTTCCGTGGCTATGCGGGGCAGGTGGCCAGCGGCACGATCCATGAAGGCGGCGAAGTGCTCGCCATTCCCTCGCTCCGCCAGACGCGCATTCGTTCCATTGTGACTTACGATGGAAACCTGCCCTCTGCCACTGCGCCGGTTCCAGTAACCCTGCAACTGGAAGACGAAATCGATCTCAGTCGCGGAGAAATGCTGGTAACTCCTGGGTTCTTACCGCACATCGCCACGCGCTTCAGCGCGAAGGTGGTCTGGATGCACGAGGAACCGCTGCGGCCAGGCGCTCACTATCTGGCCAAGCACACCACGCGGACTGTACGAGTCACAGTTACTGCAATCAAGCATCGCTTCGATATTCATGCCCTTGACGAGTTACCTGCGGCATCGCTGGGCCTGAATGAAATCGGTCTCGTCGAGTTTGAAGCCAACCGTCCGTTGTTCTTCGATGCTTATGCGCAGAATCGCGCCACGGGCCATTTGATTCTTATTGACCAGTTAAGCAATGCGACCGTTGGCGCGGCGATGATTGTTGCCCCGGTTGGCGAACAGGACTCCGCAGCGCGGCCATTGCCAGTGCTGCTTCACATTCCGGCGCGGGCTGAGTTGGCGCGCGAGTTTGTTGAAGTGCTTCGTTCTTCGGGCCGGTCCGTGGTTGATCTGGACGATGCGCATATTGCGGCGACGGCTCTGCCAGCGGCCATTCGCGCGGCGCAGATGGCCAATGCGGTTGCGGTCACTGCAAAAGTTACATTGCCTGATTCTGTGCTTGCCGAGGTCGGACACTATCTGGGCATCGATCAAATTCTGGTTTGGTCCGGTGGCAATGACAAGACGCTCGCCGATCTCATCGAAGATATTGGAGTGGAGTTATGACGCAGATTCAGGAAACAGAGACCCTGGAGTTACTGAGCGCCGAAGATTGCATTCGTCAAGTATTGAATGCGAACACCACCGCGCGCGCCTGCATCACCAATAGTTTTCAGGCCGAGGATATGGTTGTTCTGCATCTGCTGCGGCAGCGGATTCCAGATCTTGCGGTGCTCTTTCTGGATACCGGATATCACTTCCGCTCGACCTATGAGTACCGAGATCGCATGGTTGCCGAGTGGAATCTGAATCTGGTCAATGTAACTCCAGAAACCACGGTTGCCCAGCATGAGGCAAAGCTGGGGATACTGCATCTGGTTGAACCTTCGCGCTGCTGCGATTTGCGCAAGGTGAAGCCGCTGTTTCAATCGCTCGAACCCTTTGATCTTTGGTTTACTGGACTGCGCCGCGAGCAGTCGCCGACGCGCGCCAAGTTAAAGCAGGTCGAAGAGCATAAACTGGTATCAGGCAAGGTGCTGCAAAAGGTTTCACCGCTGGCTGGCTGGCTCTGGAGCGACGTTGAGCAGTATGCGTCGAAGCACGGCATTCCCCTACTCTCCTTGTATGCGGAAGGCTATACCAGCATTGGATGCGAGCCATGCACCAGGCGCTCCACGGACCCTGAGAACCCACGCGCGGGGCGATGGGACGGCAAGAAACTGGAGTGCGGCATTCACACGTTTGTTCCCCCCTCCGAATCGGATGCGAGCGGCAAAAAGGAGTAAGTAATGGCTGAGATCAAGGAAACCAACGCGCAACGCGCAGAACGACTGAAAGTTGAGAAAAACCCCTTCACGGCTCTGGAGGAGATACGCGCTTTTGCGCGCAACGGGCGCGGAAGCGTTTTGCCGGAGTGGGCTTCTTTCTACTTCAAGTGGTGGGGAATTTACACCCAGGGAGACGGTGCGGGCGCGACGGGCGGCAAGGGCGGCGAGGGAGTTACTACTGAATTTTTAATGATGCGCGTCGGCATTCCCAACGGCATTCTGACTGCGCTTCAGGCGCGCACCATTGGTGAGTTAGCACAGAAACATGCGCGCAATCTGGCTGATATTACCGTGCGCCAGGCGATTCAACTGCATTGGCTGACTGTCGAGTCGCTGCCTGAAGTGATTGATGCGCTGAATGCAGTTGGACTGACTCCGAAGAGCACCTGCGGCGACGTGGTGCGCAATGTGACTGGCTGTCCTTTGGCCGGCGTGGACGCTCGCGAGTTAGTGGATGGGTCGGCGGCGGCGCTTGATTTGGCCAGAACTCTTGCTGGAAACAATGACTTCTATAACCTGCCCCGCAAATTCAAGATCAGCGTCTCGGGTTGCGCCGACTGGTGCAGTTATCCGGAGATCAACGACGTGGGTATTGTTGCCGTCAAGCGCGGCGACGAAGTGGGTTATGCGATTCATGTGGGCGGCGGTCTTTCCAAGGAGCCGCACATTGCAGTGCGCCTGGATGCATTTGTGCCGGTCGAGAAACTGGTTGCCGTCGTGACCGCGATTGCAGAGATTTTCCGCGCGCAACAGGGATTGCGAGAGAATCGCAATGAGGCGCGCATCAAGCACCTGTTTCTACGCGAGGGCTGGACCGCCGAGCGCTTCCTCGCGGAGATCGAAGCCAGACTAGGTTACAAACTCGATCCCGGGGTTGCGGTAACTCCACCAGCCGACGAATTTCGCGATCATATCGGGATTCACGCACAGAAACAGCCGGGGCTGAGTTATGTTGGAGCGAGTGTGCTGCGCGGACGCCTTACGGGCGATCAACTGGTAGCGATTGCGGATTTGGCTGCTCGCTTTGGCGGCGAACTGCGCACCACAGTGATGCAGAATCTGATCTTTGTGAATATCCCCACGGAGCGCGCACTGGAGTTAGCACGGGAGTTAGGCGAGATAGGTTTGCGCGTCGAGGGATCGGCCTTTTGGCGCGGCACAATCGCCTGCACCGGGACCGAATTCTGCAAACTGGCGATCACGGAGACCAAGGGATTTGCGCGCTGGGTAGTGGATGAGATGGAAACGCGATTGCCCGCATTCGACCAGCCTCTTCGCTTGAATGTAACTGGCTGCCCGAATGGTTGCGGCCAGCATTGGGTAGCGGATATTGGCTTGGAAGGCAAAAAGATCAAGGCAGACGGCAAACTGGTGGATGCTTATCTGTTCAGCGTGGGCGGATCTTTGGGCGCACACGCAAGCGTATCGCGATCACTGACGTATCGCTGCCTTGCTACAGAGGTTCCTGAGGCGGTGGAGCGGTTGTTGCGCGGCTATCTTCAGCAGCGCACTGGCTCTGAGAGTCTGCGCTCATTCTTTGCGCGTACTTCGGACGATGCCTTGAAGCAGTTGCTGGAAGGAAGCGTGGCGTCTTCGGCGCAATAAGAATCCAGAGTTACGACTGCATGAATTGGTCATTCGCAATGGGCTGTAGTGCGGGCGAGGACGCCCGCACTACAGCCGACCGGGAGGTCAGCGATCCATTTCTTGAATCTGAAACATTCCATAATGAAAGTGCCCAGATCTCGCATCGGAGATTTGGGCACTTTTTGTTGAGGTGTAAGTGATGCGATTGGCCGCAATTACTTCTTCAGAGGCTTGCGTGCGAAGTAGTAAAGGGAGAAAGCGAGAGCCACGAAAGCAATAATTGAGACAAAGTTATTGTCGAGGAAAGTATGCGGGAATTGGAGGACATCATGCTTCCCAATCAGTTTCTCGATCCAATAAAAGAAAGCACCGACTATCTTGATGGAGAAGCCACGCAATCCGCCAATTCCAATGCCGTAGTCGATCATGCCTTGTGCGTCAATTGTTTCGTACAGCTTCAGCGCCACGCCGAAGAGGCCAACGATGCCACCCGCGGCAATCAGGCCGGAGGCATACAGCGCGCCGGGAGAAACTTCGCTTTCGGTATCTTCGCCGCCTGCCTTTTTCACCGCCGCATCCACAAGCCAGCGCACAATGCCGCCGACGAAGATAGCCAGCGTGGTGCCGATGGAGAGATAGGCACCAACGGCGAAGGACAGGGATCGAATTCCGAGTAACTCAACGGCAATCACCAGAAAGACGCCGAGTAACACCAGCCCCCAGGGCAGCTTTTGGGTCAGAATGCCGTTGATGACGGTGGCCATGAGACGGGCCTGAGGCGCGGCGGCTTTCTCACTGCCGATACCTTGAATCCACTGGACTTCAATGCGACCGGTGGCGGGCGAATACAGGTACTTGCCGTCGACTAACTCGGATGATCCGATGGCATTCAGAACCACATACTCGTTTTTGTAATGCGTTGTGGAGGACTTATTGGGACCGAGGACACGAAACTGCGCGGGAAGGAGTTTGGTATCGTTCTGAACCGCTACGCCGGGATGCGATACGTTGAAATCCCAGACTTGCGGAGCTTCGCGGAACTCCTGCAAGCCGGTATTCATCAGGTTCAGCGTAAAGCCAATGGCAATGGTGGATACGATGACGCCAATCATCAGCGCCAACTGCTGCAGTCGTGGCGTGGCACCAATCAGATAGCCGGTCTTGAGGTCCTGCGAAGTATCACCGGCATTGGAGGCGGCGATGGCTACCGTGCCGCCGATGGTGATGGCCAGTGCCGCGTACGAGGGAGCGGTCCATCCCTTGAGCAGAAAGACGGCGCAGGTGGCCATGAGCGTTGCGATGGCCATGCCGGACATGGGATTAGCGGAGCTACCGATGAGTCCAACGATGCGCGAACTCACAGTAACAAACAAAAAGCCGAAGAAGACGATGAACAGCGATGCGGCCAGATTGGGAAGTACGCCAACATACGCGCCGGGGACCGGCTTGAATTGCAGGAAGCAAAAGGTGAAGATGACCAAGGCGAGCGATCCGAGAACGACCGTGCGCATGGACAAATCGTCTTCCGTGCGCAGCGGCTTGGCGCTAGCCGCGGAACCGGTCCGCAGGTTTTTGAATCCGGTGGTCAGCGCGCTCACAATGGTAGGCAGCGTACGCAGCAGGGTGATGAGTCCAGAGGCGGCAACCGCGCCCGCGCCCATGGGGCGAATGTAAGTTCCCCATAACTGACTGGGGCCCATCTGCGCGATGGGAATGGTGCCGGGGTAGAGCGGATGCGGCAGTTCCTTGCCGAAGAAGTAAATCAGCGGCATGAGTACGAGCCATGAAAAAACGCCGCCGGCAAAGATGACTCCGGCGACGCGCGGGCCGATGATATAACCGACGCCGAGATATTCGGGGGTGGCATCGGCTTTGATGGAAGCGCCTTTGAGGACGTGCTGGGGACCAAAGTCGGGCTGAAACTCCGGGGTACCGGGCCATGCTTTGAAGAGGTTTTCATTCTGAAAGAAGGTATAGAGGCCACCGAGTCCGAGGCCGAGAAAGACGCGGCTGGCAAAGGAGCCGCCGCGCTCACCCGCGATGAGAACGTCGGCGCAGGCGGTGCCTTCAGGGTACTTGAGGTTGCCGTGCTCCTGCACGATGAGCTGGCGGCGCAGGGGAATCATGAAGAGAACGCCCAGCCAGCCACCGATCAGGGCAAGAAAGAAGATGCGGGAGTACTCCAGATCGAAGCCGAGAAAGACCAGCGCCGGAAGGGTGAAGATGACGCCCGAGGCGATGGATTGACCAGCGTTTCCGGTGGTCTGAACGATATTGTTCTCGAGGATCGAGGCTCGGCCAAAGGCGCGCAGAATGCTGATGGAGAGCACCGAAATCGGAATGGAAGCGGCGACGGTGAGTCCGGCGCGCAGGCCAACATAGACCGTGACGCAGCCGAAGATCACGCCGAAGATGGAGCCAAGAAGAAGAGCGCGAAAGGTAAACTCGGGACGGCTCTCGGAGGCGGGAACGAAGGGTTGAAAGTCTGACACTGGTATTCTCCAAACTGGCGCGGGCGAACCGCGAAAAAACACCCGAAAAGGCGAGTTTAGCAGCTACAAACGCAACGCGAAATGGGCAGAGCGGGAAAATCGAGCAGAAAGCCGCAACAGTATTAGCCGGGCCTATTGATCCAGCAAGAAAACAGTGACATCGCTTCCCACCCATTCCGGCAAAATACGCGGGAATGGATGGGGCACCCACGCAGTATTCAATTGCCGGATCAATAAAGGCCAAACCAATCATATGGAATTTTGCTAGAAGCTCGCATGGTCATAGCTTCTGCAGATTCGCAAATTTTTCCATCAACTTTTTCATGCCGTGGCGCGCGAACATCACGGTGAGTTTTGCATCCTCGCCTTCGCCCTCGCGCATCAGGACGGTGCCCTCGCCGTACTTGGAGTGGCGCACTCGCTGGCCTTTCTTGAGGGGCGCGGCGTGGGGTGGCGCGGGGAACTCCGCATCGGCGGAGGCGGGACGGGGCAGCGAACCCGGCTTTCCGTGGCCCGACTTGCCACCAAAAAAGCGGGCAATATTGTCGATGGAATGCTCTTGCGGCGCGGCCTCGCTGGTGGTTGGCAGATTCTCTTTCGGGACCACAACGATGCCCGGAGTCGTGCTCTTTGTGGGCGGCTTCATCCACGAGGCGACGAAGGGTTTGGAGGAATCGTACTTACTACCGCCGCCGTACTTGTTACTCCCGCCGGGCGCGTAGCCCCCGCTGGGAATCTCCTGGCTTTCGTCCTCGTAGTTATAGTGCTTGTCAAAATCGTTCTGCTTGGCTGGCCTACGGCCGTAGGTATTGGGGTATCCGGGGGTAGACCAGGAAGAGATCGGGGATTGGCCGCCCAGATTCTCAACCAACTGGCTGGGAATCTCTTCGAGGAAGCGCGAGGGAACGCTCATCTCCGGCGCATCGTTGCCGTAGCGGCGGCGATATTGAGCGCGCGTGACGATGAGCGTATTCATGGCGCGGGTCATGCCGACATAGCAGAGGCGGCGCTCTTCTTCCAACTCCTCGGGGTTATTGAGGGTACGCGAATGAGGGAACAATCCCTCCTCAAGGCCGGAGAGAAAGACCAGCGGAAACTCGAGTCCCTTGGCTGCGTGCAGCGTCATCAGAGTGACGCGTGCATCGGGATCAAACTGGTCGGAATCGGAGGCCAAAGCCGCGTGATCGAGAAACTCGGCGAGGGTTTCGCCACGCGCTTCGGCATCGTGCGCGGCGTTGGCCAGTTCCTTCAGGTTTTCAATGCGACTGATGGACTCCGGCGACCCCTCGGCCTCCAGAGCCTTGATATAACCGGAGCGGTCGATGAGAAAGCGGATCAGTTCGGGGAGGGTGGCCGCGTCGCCCGGGGCACGGAATGCGCTACCGCTGTTTTGATTTTCTTTTGCGATTCCTTCTGGATCGGACTCGAAATCGGGATTCGGAGTTAGTTGATTCCCCGGTCTCAAAGTCGAGACCGGGGGCACCCGGCGCTTGGTCTCCGCGGTGGCAAAGGGAGAAAAGCTTGCGGTATCCAGGAACGATAACTGCGGCTGTTCTTCGCTGCCTCCGAAATCGAAGCTGGTTGCGGCGTAAGAGGTGCCCGCATCTTCGGCAACTGCGCCAAACTCGAAGCCGGTATCGGCGTCCGCCTCGGCGGCCACGTCGGCAGAGAGTTTTCCGGCAAAATCGGGGTCCATCATGGCCTGCGCGTCCAGAATCAACTGGCGAAACGACTCGACGGCCATCAATGCGCGGGTTGGAATGAGCCGGTTGTTGATGGCGGCGGCAATGCCGTCCCAGGTGGATTTTCCGGTCTCCAGCGCCAGACGTTCCAGCGTTTCCAAGCTGGTTTTTCCGATGCCGCGCACGGGAGTATTGATAACTCTTTGCAGCGCCATGGAATCATGCGGATTGCGCACCAGACGCAGGTAGGCGAGCAGATCCCTGATCTCGGCGCGCTCGTAAAAGCTGAATCCGCCGACCATGGTGTAACGAATGTTATAGCGGCGCAGAGACTCTTCCACCAGTCGCGACTGCGAGTTGGTGCGATACAAAACGGCGCAGTGTGCAGCCTCTCCGTCGGTGCTAGCCTCGCGCAGATACTTTTGAATTCGGTCGGCGATGAACAGCGCCTCATTCTCGCCGTCGGGGGCCTCGTAGTAGCCGATGAGCGAACCGCCCTGGCGATCGGTCCAGAGCTTCTTGCCCTTGCGGCGCAGATTGTTGGCGACGACTGCGCCTGCTCCCTCCAGAATCACCTGCGTGGAGCGGTAATTCTGCTCCAGGCGGACGATTTTGGCGTCAGGAAACTCTTTTTCAAAGTCCAGAATGTTGCGAATATCCGCGCCGCGCCAGGAGTAGATGCTCTGATCCTCGTCGCCGACCGCGCAGACGTTCTTGTGCTCGCCGGCCAGTAGCTTCATCAGCTCGTACTGGGGGCGGTTCGTATCCTGGTACTCGTCGATGAGCAGATAGCGATAGCGGCGCTGATAGCGGGCGCGCGTCTCACCGGAGACCTTCAGCAGGCGCACGGCCTCCAGCAGCAGATCGTCAAAGTCCAGCGCGTTGTTCTTGCGCAACTCGTTTTTGTAACCCTGATAAATGTGGGCGATGCGCTCGCTGTTGGGGTCTTTGGAGCCGAGATAATACTCTTGAGGATCGACCATGTGGTTCTTGGCCCAACTGATCTTGCCCAACACGTTGCGCGGGGTGAGCTGCTTGGTATCCATGCCCAGGCGCTTCATGATCTGCTTGACGATGCCCTGCTGATCGTTCTCGTCGTAGATGGCGAAGGAGCGGGTGAGGCCCTCACCGTTGACCTTCAGCGCCTCAATATCGCGGCGCAACATGCGCACACAAAGCGAGTGGAAGGTGGCGATCAGGGGCTTGGTGAGCGAGGAGCTATCGAGGAGTTTTTCGACGCGCTCGCCCATCTCCTTGGCGGCCTTGTTGGTAAAGGTGACGGCCAGAATCGAATCGGGCGCAACACCTTTTTCGCGGATGAGCCAGGCAATACGGCTGGTGATGACGCGGGTCTTGCCAGAGCCGGCTCCAGCCAGAATCAGCAGCGGCCCCTCCGTGGCTTCCACGGCGGCGCGCTGTTCGGGGTTCAATTTGGCAATGAGCTGTTGCAAGGCGGCATCCGAGGGAAAGGTCTATCTCTAGTGTACCTGTTTCGAACTGAGGGGAGTGGAAAGGCGCGCCAGAGGCCAGGGGAATTGCATTTGAATTTTGTGGAAGCAATGAAGGGTACGGGCATCGGCCGTTACATAAACGGAACAAAATCAACGGGGCTTTAGAGGCTGCGGAAAAAGGATTGAATCCAGGCAGCGTGGACAGGGGGAGATGAGCAGGGGCTGAAGCCCATCGTTTTTTTCCTTGCATTTGTGGCCCGGCTAAAGCC
>Ga0209415_10001239_pt1 | contig 48669 bp, 38 predicted proteins | sample PeaSoiSIISIP2007_FD_187696 | JGI IMG/M metagenome (GOLD analysis project Ga0209415, IMG submission 187696) | Peat soil microbial communities from Weissenstadt, Germany - SII-SIP-2007 (SPAdes) (version 2) | ecosystem: Environmental > Terrestrial > Soil > Wetlands > Peat | place: Germany... | reverse complement strand
GACGCGGATTCGCAAAACGGCAAGGACTTTGTTTTCAATCGGCGTTTATCCGTGTTCATCAGCGGCCAACCTTGTCCGAGACTTTTTCAGCAACCTCCTAGAGCTTCCCGAGCACGATGATCGATGTGCAGAAACATTTAGTTATCGGGAATGGCGTGGCGATTGCTATCTTAGTCATTAGAGGACGAATCCATGAGCCGCTGGGAATTCACCCTGCCGATTCTGATGACAGTCGCAGGCTTCATCGCGATGCCACAGGAGAAAGCACAAACCGTGACGGGGAACACTGTCCTGAAGGCGAGTGACCTGTCAGGAGCGGAGATGTACCGGACCTATTGCGCTTCCTGCCATGGTATCGATGGCAAAGGTGCCGGACCCGCCGCGGGAGCGTTGAAAAAGGCACCCCCGGATCTGACGCAGCTCGCCAAACGTAACAATGGCCATTTGCCGGACTTCCGCATCCTGCGCATCATAGACGGATACGAAATCAGGACCGCTCACGGCTCCCGTGACATGCCGATCTGGGGAGATTACTTCCGCATGAAGCAGCGGGATGAGGACATTGTCGCTGTGCGGGAACACAATCTGGTCGAATATATACGGTCGATCCAGCAGAGGTAACAGAGTCTTCTAAGAAGACCAACTTCCGGGTGCCCGACCACTCGTCGACTATCCAGCCAACGCGTTTCCAACGACGCCCTACCCCTTTCTCCCGTGTGCATGAACAGTCCAGCGAGCCCATAGATGGCTATCCGGAACATGCCAAGTTACCTGCAATTCGAGACATGTTCTGTACGCGAGGCAGGACACCCCGAGCGAGCGTCGCGGCCCGCGATCCTATGCAGACGATAAGGTTGCTTGTCGGGCACCTAGACGATTAGGGTTGAGGCGGTCAGCAGATTATGCCATGATTCAGGAACTAACGGCCATGGGATGGAAGCACGGATATCTCTGCAAGAAGCCGAGGCGTCTCATTAGTAGAATGGCAGGAAGTTCCCAGGAGCAGCAGGTCTGTTGCCCCTATAACATCGGGCCAAATGTTGGAGGAATCGGTGAATCACTTTCTGAGGTTGGAGAACCGGCACACGGGAGAGATCCTGTCGATGCGGCGGGTGCGCGACACCGATGGGCAAACCATTTTGACGATCGAAGGTTCGTTGCCGCCACGAATGAGCGGTCCGCCGGTTCACGTGCATCTGCGGCAACGTGAAGAAGGAAGCGTGAAAGCGGGATCGCTTGGAGCGCGCATTGGGAATGAGAAGATCGTGGTGCCGACCGGTGGGACCGCGGTTTTTCCGGCTGGCGTCGTTCACACCTGGTGGAACGCCGGGGAAGATCTGTTGGAGTTAAGTGGCCGGGCAATTCCGGCAGGAGACTTGGATCGCTACCTCCAAGCGCTGTTTGCGGTTCTCAACGCCAGCGCTTCCGGCCGGCCGTCGATCTTCTACTTGGCCCACGTCCTGTGGCGGCACCGCCACACACAGGCGGTTATGGTGCCACCGCTCGCCATTCAGCGGCTCGTCTTCCCGGTGGTTCTGTTGGTTGGCCGCATTCTGGGCATATACCGAGGAGATAGCTGGCCCGGCTCGCCAGCGTCGTGCACAGGTGCGCCGGAGGTAATCGCCGCGAGCGCTTAGGGGTTTAGCACCAGAACTCCCTCGCGGGCGACGATCATGCTTAGATGACCCACCAGACCAGCGTAGAACCTAGCTATCGGTGGGGTTCGATCGAACGGAGTAACCAAATGAGATTCCCGAGACCTCTTCTCACGACTGCGGCTGTGCTCCTGTTGGCCCAGGCAATCTGTGCCCAGACGCATTGGGTCGGCACCTGGGGGGCGGCCCCCGCGCCCCAACTCGCTGCTGCGGAAATGGAAAAACAGAAACTGGTGTTCCATGATCAGACCGTGCGCGAAATCGTGCACATCAGCATAGGGGGCGATACCGTGCGCGTTCGTCTCTCGAATGCCTTTGGTGAGCAGTCTGTAGAGATCGGAGCTGCCCATCTCGCTATCCGTGCCACTGGTTCCGGCGTCACTCCTGCCACCGATCACGCCCTCACGTTCAGCGGGCGCCCCCGCGTCGAGATCCCCGCTGGTGCCGTCGTCCTCAGTGACCCTGTCCAGCTCAAAGTCGCGGCCGCCGCTGACCTCGCCATCAGCCTTTATTTCCCGAAAGACTCCATCGCCGGCGGTGTCCACTACTCGGCCCAACAGACCAGCTACGTCGCCCACGGCGATGCCGCTGCGGCCGCTTCCCTCGATAGTCCGGACACCATTACGTCCTGGGTTTTCCTCACCGGCGTCGATGTCTTGGCGCCCACCATCGCCGGCTCCATCATCGCCTTTGGCGACTCGATTACCGACGGTGCGCGCTCCACCGTCGATCAGAACCACCGCTGGCCCGACACTCTGGCGGCCCGCCTGCTCGCCCGCAAATCCGGTCCGCAGCTCGGTGTGGTCGATATGGGTATTGGCGGCAATCGCATCTTGCACGAAGGCGCGGCCTCAAAGCGTCCGCAATTCGGCATCAACGCTCTCGCCCGCTTCGATCGGGACGTGCTCTCCCAGCCCGGCGTCCGTTACATTTTGATCCTCGAAGGCATCAACGACATCGGCCATGCCGGTTCCTCGGCCCCCGCATCGGAAGCCGTCACGGCGGACGACATCATCGCCGGACTCACCCAGATGATCGAAAGCGCTCATGAAAAGGGAATCAAGGTCATCGGAGCCACGCTCACGCCGTTTGAAGGCGACGCGAATATCAGAAGCGGATATTGGACGCCCGAAAAAGCCAAAACTCGGGAAGCGGTCAATGCGTGGATCCGCTCGGGCAAAAGCTTCGATGGCTTCGTGGATTTTGACAAAGTGGTGCGCGATCCAGCAAATCCAAATAAGATCCTGCCCGCCTTCGACAGCGGAGACCAGTTACACCCCAGTGACACGGGCTACAAGGCAATGGGTGAGGCCGTTCCCCTGAGCCTGTTTGGCCTGAAGTAGCCGTCTGTGTTCGGATCTGTTCTGCGGTCGAGCACGACCACCGCTGATAGCCGCGAAGACCTGAGTTTCCAACGATCTCCCATGAGAAGGCCTGTTCGGGATTGTTGCGAAGGCTCGGCTGCCCGGAAGAAATCGACTTGGTTGCTTAGTCGCTTCCGGGACGTCCTCTCATCTTGATGTTCCCGTCCCACAGAAGTGTTGTGTGTGAGCAGTTCCGTTCTCATTTGGTCCTCTTCCTAGTAAGGCAGGGTGATCTATGCGGGCAGACTTCTACCGCTGAACATAACTTAGAGAGATTCCGGGGCGGGGGGTTACAAGAATCTTCGCCATCGGGTTCGGCCTGCGTGAAAGCGGGAAGGAGTTGCTATTTTCAGTCGCTTATCGTGGGTGAGGCGGTCCAGATCTTGCCCAGCGCGCGCTGGAAGTTGCCGCCCAGAATCAGTTCAATGTCGTGTTGTTCGTAATTCCGGCGGATCAGACCTTCCGTCACGTCAAACATCTTCTTGGCGTAGTGGACGCCGTCCACGAATGTATTGTGCTCGGGGGCACGGCGGTCGCGTCCTTCTAAGTCGACGTCGCTGCCGATGCCTACATGCTCGACACCTACCAATCTCACGATGTGGTCGACATGATCCAATACGTCCTCGATGGTGGCGGGGCCGATGGACCGGCAAAAGGAGCGGATCATGGTGACACCCATCACGCCGCCCTTGGCCGCCACTTTCCGTATCGCTTCATCGGTCTTACATCGCGCGGAGTTCGGGACCAGCGCGCGGCAATTTGAGTGGGTGATGAGCACCGGAGCCCGGGACGCCGCGACGGCGTCGAGCGTGGTTCGATCGGCGCAATGGGACACGTCGATAGCCATGCCGAGCTGGTTCATCCGGTCCACAATCCGCGCGCCGTATTCGGTCAATCCGTTGTCGCGCGGATTGGACGACCCGCCGCCCAGCCGATTCGGGTCATATGTGAGCTGCGAAACTCGCTGGCCCAACTGGTAGAAGAGATCTACATCGTCCACCGACCGGAAATGCGACGAGTTCTGCTGCCCTAGCAGGATTCCGATTCGTCCGGACGCCTTGACGCGGTCCAGTTCCGCCAGGCCGTCGATCCGCAGGAACTGCCGCGGCCAGGCTGCCAGGAACAGATTCCAGCGGGCGATGTCGGAAAGAGACTCGGCATGAATGTCCCCGGCGGTGAATCCGACGGAGGGATGGAAGACCGTGATGCCGGAGTCCCTCAACCTCTGGAAGTCGGAGTCCCGAAACTCTTCAGGGCGGTTCTGCCAGGCGGCCATTTTCCGGTAATCCAGGGTGACCAGACTCAACATGTCGATCACGGTGGAACTGCGAACCAGATCCACCGCGAGGGTGGAATACTCGTTCAGACTGCCGGCGAACAGACGAAACCGGCCGCGGTTGATCATCGGAGGACCGACGAGCAAGGCTAGATTGGACAGAAGGGTACGACGAGACAGCACTGGGAAAATCCAGGATAGCACTTCCCAGAAGTTCCGTGAGCTATGGTGCATAGTGCGACCGAGGACCTGCGCCTGCAGTTAGTGGCGGATGCCGCCCCGGCCGAAAAGCCCACCAGCGGCGGGATCACGCGGCAACAGCCGCCGTTTTTCCGTCAGACCACTATTACTCCGATGAAAACGTGATTAGCGAAAGCGTGGAAAGAGCTTTCGAGCTGTCGGAATTCCAACCGGACTCGGTGATTCTTGTAGGTGCGAACCCCCACAGCCCGGAAAGCGGATACGGTTGGATCAAGGTGGGCCCGGCGGTACGCACCCGAAAGGACTCATTCCGGGTCCGGGGCTTTTACGAAAAACTAGGACCGCCCATGTTCGCGTGGTCCAGATCGGGCAGGGCGCGCAAACACTCTAGAGTGATCCGATATGAACGTAACCTTCAAGCTGCAGGTTCACCATGGCGACCATGGCCCACAGATCGACCTCGATTTCCGGCAGAATGTCTTTTCGGTCGATCTTCTTACCCGTCACGCCTTGGCCGCAAACACGGAAACTAACACCGGCGGCGGTCAGTTTCTTGATCAGGTCGATATTGGGATTGTCGCGGCCTTCCGTGCGGCTCTTATACGCTTCGTTCGTGAAAATCATGTCCTCGCCGCCTCCATGCAGGATGACGGCAATCTTCCTGTGATCGGCCGGCACTCCCCACTTGGCGAGCGTATTCACGTAGGTGGCGATGATCTTTAAGCCGGGAGTGACTTGATCCGGCTTGGCAGCGGCCTTCCCGATATCGAAGACAACCTTGTACATCCTGTTCGGATCGGGCAATTCCTTGGCTCCGGCGACGTCTCTGGCAACCGGGGCGCCCGGGACTGCCAACTCTGATTGGGCGTAAGCCGAGCCGGCCAGTCCAACCACAATCGCAAACACGGAAAAACTCGCTAACGATCTCTTCATCACAACCTCCAATAATTGGGATTTAGACCATGAAACGACGCTACCACGCGTTACGAAAACATTCCCCCGTCAGCCGGAGCAAGTGACGAGCGAGTAGCCTCGCTCCTGTGCCCGAGTGACGGTAACGATTCCCGCCGGGACCATCCGGGCGTTCTTGCCCACTAGGTTGGTGGTCAACTCGCTGAAGACGGCGTCTACGTTCCCGCCGGTCGCCGCAGCCGAATTCGCGGCGTAGCCGCGGCTGGCAATGGAACAAACCGCCAGGTGCACGCCTGCTTCGAAGAGCTTATCCAGCGTGGCGCCATGGCTCTGCAGCATCGCGCCATAGCTTCCGGAATTGTAAATATTGGTCTTCGGCGCCATTTTGGTTTTAGGATCCGTCAAGCCGCCACGTTCCGCCAGCTCTCTTCCATACTTCGCCCACATTGCATCGTTATAACCGAATGGAGTGCCATTGTGACGCGCCACGATGACCACCGACAGATCGCTGTTCTGCAGCCCATACGCGGATCGATTCACGCCGATATAGTTATTGGCGAAGTAGAGCGCGTATCCGAAAGCCTCCGTCTCGGTCGCATCGAACAGAACTCGATGTTTGCCTGGCAGTTGGTCCAGCCAATCGTCCTGTTCATGACGCGCCGGCTCCCAGCGCGCGGCGGACGCCGGCTTGTCCTGGGCCATCGCGGCGCCGGCCATGGCGGCAAAGGAAGCCACTCCGGTGTTCAGGCGGGTCAGAAACGAACGCCTCTCGAGAGATGACGAAAACTGTCTACTCATGCGCACCTCGTATTCGAAACTGGAAAGCCAGGAATCAGGTTAGCACGCGGCGACAATCGCGCGAACGGCAACACGGTCCGCGTTGGTGGTGCACGGCTGGGGATGCTGCCGCGCCCAAACCGGTTCGCAACCCTTCGAAGCGCGCGTCCGAGGACAAACCAGGCTGGCCGCGGTTCTGTTCGCGTGCGAAACGGCGAAAACGGCCGTCCGCGACCTCCCCTTGGGGCGATTTCCCGGAACCGCACGATTCGCCGTTTTGAGCGATTTCCGTTTCTAGGGGCCTAGCGGGCTCTAGGATCGATTTACGCGGTTTCTGACCCTTTACTATGGCGACGTCGTCGAGTTTTTCGAGTTTAAACGCCATGTAGATGATTTTCAGAGGGTTGTTTAAGAACGAACTTCCTGTCCCGCACATCGATGTTTTGGCCATGGAGAGCAGTGGAGAAAGCTTCGGCGCGGGCTTAGCCGCAGCGCCCTTCTTGATAGTTCGATCGACTCAAGGCCTTCCGCTTTTGGATACTTTGATAGAGATCACTAGCCTGTTCCGCTGCCCAGCCGAAGGGTCGGCCGCGAAGACAATAGATAAGCGCGTAGTCAACTAAAGTGGCCGCTTTGGTTCCGCCGCCAAGGGGCGACGCGCCCTATTGACCAAGGCAATGATGAAGTTCGGTGGTGGGCCTGAGAGAACTCGAATCTCTGACCTCTACCGTGTCAAGGTAGCGCTCTAACCAACTGAGCTACAGGCCCGCAAGGAGTGAACTGAAACTTCACTATATCATGCGGCGTCTCCTTCTCTTCTGCGTTTCACCGCGGCGTTTACACGGGCCTCGTGATCTCCAGGCGAGATCCTCCTGCGACCGTTTTCGATGGGCTGTCCGGGAGTTGTAAACGCCCGCCGCCACATCGTGCGAGAATTGAATTGCGCGAGACACCGCGCTCCTTGCGGCTGCGAATCGTGCGACGATTTCTTCAAAGGAGAATAGATGACCAAGCAAGTACTCACCATAGCGATCGCCGGAGTTTTGGCCGCGGCCGCCGGATACGGCGCCAGTAAGACCGCCAAGGTTGCTTTGAACGATGGGTCCGGCAAGAGCGTCGGCACCGCTACGATCACCGAGGGCAAGGGCGGCACCGGCGTCACCATCAAGTTGGACTTGAAGGGCCTGCCGGCCGGTGAGCACGCCCTCCACTTTCACCAAAACGCCAAGTGCGAAGGCCCTGGGTTTACTACCGCGGGCGGGCACTTCAATCCTGAATCCAAGAAGCACGGCATGAACAATCCCGAAGGTCCGCACGCGGGCGACATGCCGAACTTCACCGTCAAAGCCAATGGGACTGCAAAGGCGAGCATCTCCGACCCGCGAGTGAATTTGGGCGACGGACCGAATTCGCTGTATTCCAACGGCGGCACGGCGTTAATGATCCACGCCAAGGCCGATGACATGAAGACGGATCCTTCCGGCAACGCCGGCGACCGCATCGCCTGCGGGACCATTACAAAGTAAGTCCCCGATCACAAGATAGTTCCTCGCTCGTGAAGTAGTTCTTCCAAGATTCCTCGCGCGGCCGGTCCTTTTGAGAAGGGCCGGCCCGTGCCGGTTCGTCCGAATCCCTGTCCCCGTTCCTCGTCTTTCCGATGCGCTGTCTCACCGGCCCCGCGCCGCAAAGAACCGTGCCACGGCCGGCGTTTCACACCAAAACTAGTCTAGGATTGAGGCGTGGAATACCGGACCGAACGCGACTCCATGGGTGAGATGCGGATTCCCGCCGGCGCGCTGTACGGGGCGCAAACGCAACGGGCCGTCGAGAACTTTCCGATCAGTAAACTGCGGTTCCCCCGGGTATTTCTCCAATCATTGGCGCTCATCAAAGGCGCTGCCGCCAAGATCAACGGCAAGCTCGGGCAACTGACTCCGGAAATCGCTTCGGCGATCGAGAAGGCCGCCGGGGAGGTCGCGAGTGGATCTCACGACGATCAGTTCGTCGTCGATATTTTTCAAACCGGAAGCGGCACGTCCACCAATATGAACGCCAATGAGGTGATCGCTCACCTGGCGAGCTCTCATCGCCAGGATCATGTGGCCGTCCATCCAAACGACGACGTGAATCGGGGGCAGTCGAGCAACGATGTGATTCCCACGGCGATTCATGTCTCGGCCGCGGTCCTCGTCACGGAAGAACTGCTCCCCGCCCTCGGTCAATTGCATCAGGCGCTTCTGCGCAAGGCCACTGAATTCGAAAATATCCTGAAGATCGGCCGGACCCACTTGCAGGACGCGGTTCCCATGTTATTGGGGCAGGAATTCAGCGGCTACGCCCGGCAGGTGGAGCTCAGCGCGGACCGCGTCCGGATGGCTCTGGATGGAATTTACGAGTTGCCGCTGGGCGGCACCGCGATCGGCACAGGACTGAACGCGATCCCGGGTTTCGCGGCTGGCGTGATCGAGCAGCTCGCACAACGGACTGGACTACCCTTTCGCGAAGCGGGCAATCATTTCGAAGCCCAGGCCTCGAAAGACGCGGTTTGTTATCTGAGTGGCGCTCTCAAGACCTGCGCCGTGGCGCTGACCAAGATCGCGAATGACATTCGATGGCTCGGGTCGGGCCCGCGGTGCGGGATCGGCGAGCTCAAGGTGCCCGCCACGCAGCCCGGATCGAGCATCATGCCGGGCAAAGTAAATCCGGTCATCGCGGAGAGCCTGCTGATGGTCTGCGCGCAGGTGATCGGACACGACGCCGCGATCACGTGGTGTTGCGCCGCGGGGAATTTCGAGTTGAATGTGATGATGCCGGTGATGGCCTACGATCTGCTCGATTCAATCGCGCTGCTCGCCGCCGGGGCGAAGAACTTCAGTGAGAAATGTGTCGAGGATCTGGAAGCGGATCGCGAGCGGACGGAAGGCTTCGTGGAGCAATCCCTCGCCATGTGCACGGCGCTCGCCCCGGAAATCGGTTATGACCAGGCGGCTGCGATCGCACAAGAGGCGTTCTCGACCGGCCGCACGGTGCGGGAAGTCGCGCGGGAGAAGAGCGGACTTACTGAGTCGCGGTTAGAGGAGCTCCTGGATCCGCGGCATCAAACCGGCGGCCTCTAGGAGGTTGCTGAAAAAGACTTCTGGCCGCAGATAAACGCAGATGGACGCGGATTCGCAAACGGCAAAAACTTGTTTTCAATCGGCGTTTATCCGTGTTCATCAGCGGCCAACCTTGTCCTAGACTTTTTCAGCACCCTCCTAGGTCTTAGGCAGCTCTTTGACGATTTCTCCGACAAAAGCCTTGGCGTCGCCGAACAACATCAGGGTGCGGTCCATGTAATAGAGTTCGTTGTCGATGCCGGCGAATCCGGGGTTCATGCTGCGTTTGATGACCATCACGGTCTGGGCTTTGTCGACATCCAGAATCGGCATCCCATAGATCGGGCTGTTCTTGTCGTGGCGCGCGGCGGGATTCACCACGTCGTTCGCGCCGATCACCAGCGCGACGTCGGTTTCGCTGAAATCAGGATTGATATCTTCCATTTCAAAGAGCCGGTCGTAGGGGATGTCGGCCTCCGCCAACAGGACGTTCATGTGACCCGGCATCCGCCCGGCCACCGGATGGATGGCGAATCGGACGTCGACGCCCTTCTTAGTCAGCGCGTCGGTCAATTCACGAAGCTTGTGTTGCGCCTGCGCGACGGCCATTCCGTATCCGGGCACGACGATCACCTTACGCGCGCTGGCAAGAATGGATGCCGCGTCTTCCGGAGTAGCCGAGCGCACGGGTCTCGTGTTCGCCTGGGCCGCGGTGGTCGCCTGCGCCTGGCCGAACGCGCCGAACAGCACATTGGCGAACGACCGGTTCATCGCCTTACACATGATCACGGAGAGAATGAAGCCCGAGGCGGCGTTGAGGGCGCCGGCGATAATCAACAGGCGATTCTCGAGCGCGAAGCCCATCGCCGCGCAAGCCGCTCCGGCGTAGGAGTTCAACAGCGCAATCACCGTGGGCATATCGCCGCCGCCGATCGGCATGATCAGCAAAATGCCAAACAGCAGCGATAGTCCGATGAAGGTAGGAAAGACCCAGGGCGGCGCCGGCATCACGATCATCCACACACCGAGGACCAGGGCGAAAAGAAACAGGAGAAGGTTCACCACGTTCTGGCCGCGGTACGTCATCGGCCGGGTCGGCACAAGTTCCTGAAGCTTGCCGAATGCCATCACGCTGGCCGTGACGGTAAGATAGCCGAGTAAACTTTCGACCACGATCGCGAGCATCTTGAAGCCCGTGGTGGGATCTCCCGCCGCCACGTCCTTGTAATACTCGGCGGTCCCCACCAGCGCGGCCGCCAGCGACCCGAAAGCGTGCGAGAGCGCGGTCAACTGCGGCACCGACGTCATCGGCATCAGGTACGCGAGAGGGGCCCCTATAGCCGCGCCAATCACCACCGCGATCGCGATCCACTCGTAGCTGACCACTTCGTGGCGGAGCAGCGTTCCCACCACGGCGAGCAGCATTCCCAGTTCTCCGGAGAACACGCCGCGCCGGGCCGTGACCGGTGAGCTAAGCCACTTAATCGAAAAGACGACGCAGAGCGCGGCGATGATATACGCTGCCTGCCAGAACGTATCGGTCATTTTCCGGCGCTCTCCTTCTTCTTGAACATCTTGAGCATCCGGTCCGTGATCAGGAATCCGGCCACGATGTTGATGGTGGAGGACACCACCGCGATGGTGCCCAACACCTTGCTGATCATCGGCGGGTTGGCCGCGCCCGAAACCAGAATCGCCCCGACCACCGAGATGGCCGAGATCGCGTTGGTGAGCGACATCAGCGGCGTGTGCAACAAGGGAGAAACGCGGCGCACCAGTTCGAGGCCGAGAGGCACGGCCAGGACCAGCACATACAGACTGACTTCAATTTCATTCGTCATCGTTTATTCTTTCCCGGTTCTTTCCCGGAGGCGCGGATCTTGGCTTGGCTTCGATCTTCTCCGGCATGATGCTCAAGAGGGCGTGGCAATGTCTATGGAGGGGCGCTCGCGCCCAGCAGGGCCTGGATTTTAGGGTTCACCACTTCGCCATCACGGGTGATCAAGCTGTCACGGGTGATTTCATCACTCACGTCTATATTGAGCTCTCCGTTCTTCACGATGTTGGCGAGAAACGTGGCCACGTTGCGCCCGTACATCTGGCTCGCATGATGCGGGACCGTGGCGGTAAGGTTCACCGGCCCGAGAACCGTGACTCCGTGTTCCACCACGGTTTCCCCGGCCTTGGTAACTTCACAGTTTCCCCCACGCTCGGCGGCCAGGTCCACGATCACCGACCCGGGCGTCATCATATGAACCATCTCGCGGGTGATCAGGAGCGGCGCCTTCTTCCCGGGAATCGCGGCCGTGGTGATCACCACGTCCTGTTCTTTCAGGAACGCGGCCATCTGTTCGCGTTGCTTCTTATACGCTTCCTCGTCTAGCGCTTTTGCGTATCCGCCTTCACCTTCGGCGCGAACGTCCAAGCTGATGTTCACGAACTTCGCGCCCAGGCTTTCGATCTGCTCCTTGACGGCCGAACGAACGTCGTAGCCGCTGACTACGGCACCCAGCCGGCGTGCCGTCGCGATCGCCTGCAGGCCCGCAACGCCCGCGCCGATGATGAGAACCCGGGCCGGAGGGATGGTGCCGGCGGCGGTGGTCATCATGGGGAAGATTCGCGGCAGCTCGTTCGCCGCGATCAGAACCGCCTTGTAGCCGGCGATGGAAGCGAGCGAGGACAGCGCATCCATGCTCTGCGCGCGGGTGGTGCGCGGAATCAGCTCCATGGAGAACAGCGTCGCTCCAGCCTTGGCATACCGGGCCGCCAGTTCCGGATCGCTCAGCGGATCGCAAAAACCAATGGCGATCTGTCCCTTGCGGACATGGGCCGGCTCCGGAACGCGGACGTGCACCAGGATCGCGGCCTGCTCGAGAACCTCGGCCGCGGTCGCGATCCGCGCGCCTTTCGCCACGTACTGGTCGTCAAGATAACCGGCCTGGTCCCCCGCTCCCGCCTCCACTACCGCTTGCACCGCAACTTTTTTCAGTACGTCGAGGGCGCGCGGTGTAAGCGCAACGCGTCTCTCACCCGGGAACGTTTCCTTAAGAACACCAACAATAAGTGCCAATGATGAAACAGCCTCCTGACTGGCTTAGCGGAATTCCGCTTGAAGCGCTTCGAGCGCCGCGGCGCCCGGGCATAACTTTTCGTACGGGATCTTGGACAGAGCGTGGCGAGGTGTCTGATTCAGCTCGTGCAGATCCTGGACGGTCTCATCCATGAATAACAGTCCAGTCACCACTTCGCCACTGCCCTGATGGTCCTGGAGGTACTCGGTGACCAGCCGGCGGTCGGTCGGATCGTAATCTTTGGGCACCGTCCTAAATCGTACGACGCTTCCGTCGTGCATGGTGACGTTGGTGGTTCCACTTGGTCCAATGGTCGCCAGAATTTCGGCCGCGGGCGGAACGAAATCCGTCTCGGTCGCCTTCACCTCATGCTTGCGCGTGTATAAATAACTCTTGGTGGACCCGGCATGATCGTTAAACGTCACACACGGCGAAATGACGTCGACCAGCGCGAATCCGCGGTGCGAGATCGCCGCCTTCAAAATCGGAACCAATTGCTCCTTGTCGCCGGAGAAACTCCGGGCGATGAACGTCGCTCCCAAGCTCAGGCCGAGCGACACGGGATCGATCGGCGCCAGGCGGTTTGACTCCCCGCGCTTGCTCTTCGAACCGACGTCGGCCGACGCCGAGAACTGCCCTTTGGTGAGCCCGTACACTCCATTGTTCTCGATGACATACAGCATCCTCACATTGCGCCGGATCGCGTGGCACATGTGGCTCAGGCCGATCGAGAGCGAATCCCCGTCGCCGGAGATGCCGACGTAGGTCAACTCCCGGTTGGCGGCGTTCGCGCCCGTGGCGATGGCAGCCATGCGCCCGTGAGCCGAATTGAAACCGTGCGCGCCGCCGACAAAATACGTGGGCGTTTTCGAAGAACAGCCGATGCCGCTGAGCTTCCCGATCATGTGCGGAGGAGTGGACAGTTCCCAGAAAGCGCGAATGATCGCCGCCGTGACCGAATCGTGACCGCACCCGGCGCATAGCGTCGACATCGAACCTTCATAGTCGCGGATAGTCAACCCGATCTTATTCCGATGCAGGCTCGGATGGACGGCGATGGGCTTGGCGATTGACGGCATGCTTATACCTCCAACTGACGGGCGATTCCATCGACCACGTGCTTGGCGCTCAGCGGGAACCCGCCGTACACCAGCACGGATCGAAATTTATCCTTGGGCTGACTAGTTTCGAGAATCAGCAGGGAGTGGAGCTGGGCGTCGCGGTTCTGCTCGACCACGAAGGAGAAATCGTGATCCGCAATAAACCGCTCCACGTCCCGGCAAAAGGGGAAGCCTCGCAGGCGCATGTAATCGAGTTCGATCCCACGCAACGCCAGCAAATCGACAGCCTCGCTCACGGCCGGATCGCAGCCCCCGATGGTGAGGACGCCGATCCGCGCGCCTTCGCGCTTGCGAACCACCGGCGCGGGAACAAATTCGGCCGCGGCCTTGTGCTTTTTGAGCAAGCGGTCCACCACTTCCTGGTATTCCTCCGGCGTCTCGGTATAAATACCGTGTTTGTTGTGGCCCGATCCGCGGGTGAAGAACGCGCCCTTGCTGGATATGCCGGGCAAGGTGCGGGCAACCACTTGGTTTTCGTCCTCGAAGTTATACCGCTCGAATTTCACGATCCGTTTCAGTTCCTCGGCGCCTAGAACCCGGCCGCGATCGGGAACATAGGTCCCGTCCCATTTCAGCCGCGGCACCACCCAATCGTTCATTCCGATGTCGAGATCGGTCATGAAAAAGACCGGCGTCTGAAAACGCTCGGCCAGATCGAAGGCGCTCTTGGCGAGTTCGAAGCACTCCGCCGGATTCGCCGGAAACACCAGGATGTGCCGGGTATCGCCGTGCGACGCGTAGGCGGCCTCGAACAGATCGCCCTGCTGCGTGCGGGTGGGCATGCCCGTGGAGGGCCCCACGCGCTGCACATCGACCACCACCGCCGGAATCTCCGCATAGTAGGCCAGGCCGAGCAGCTCGTTCATGAGGGAGATGCCCGGACCCGAGGTCGAGGTGAAGGCGCGCGCTCCATTCCAGGAGGCGCCGATCACCATTCCGATCGCCGCGAGTTCGTCTTCGGCTTGCAGGATCAGAAAATTGTTGTCGCCGGTCTCCGGGTCGCGGCGGTACTGGTGGCAGAATTCCGTGAACGCGTCCATGACGGAGGTAGACGGCGTGATCGGATACCAGGCCGCGACCGTTGCGCCCGCGTACACACACCCGAGGGCGGTGGCCGTGTTCCCGTCGATCAGAATCTTGTCGCCGTTCGCGTCCATGGTCTCCAGGCGGAACGGGAGCGGACATTCGAAATGCCGTTTCGCGAAGTCGTATCCCAGGCGGATTGCGCGGCGGTTCGACTCGTATAGCGCTTTCTTCTTTGAAAACTTCTCATCCAGAAGGGCTTCGACCACCTTCATGTCGATGTCGAGCACGGCCGCGAGAGTCCCGGCGTAGGCGATGTTCTTCATCAGGATTCGCTCGCGCGGATCCTTGAAGTTCTCGTTGCACATGTGCGACAGGGGCACCCCCAGGAACGTGATGTCGTCGCGATGAAAGCCCGGGTCCAGGGGGTAAGTTGAATCGAACAGGAGATAGCCGCCTTCCCGCACTTCGCGCACGTCGCGGCCGTAGGTCTGAGCGTTCATCGCGACCATGAGATCGTAATCGAGCGCGCGGGCCGTATAGCCTTCCTTGTTGACGCGGATCTCATACCAGGTGGGCAGTCCCTGGATATTCGACGGAAAGAGGTTCTTGCCGGAAACCGGAATACCCATGCGGAAAATCGCCTGCATCAGCAAGCTGTTCGCGCTGGCGGATCCGGTTCCGTTTACATTCGCCAGCTTGATGGCGAAGTCATTTATGCGGGTACGCAGTCGCTGATGCAAGCGGGTCTCCCTGCGTATGAAATGAGGAGTTCAAACTTTTGCATATCCCAGGCCGCGGTGGGGCATCGCTCGGCGCAAAGCCCGCAGTGTACGCAGAGATCCTCGTCTTTCACCATGAGCCGTCCGGTTTGGGGCAGCGGGGGAGACGCGTACACGTCCTGCGCCAGATTTTCGGCCGGAGCCGACAGGCGCTTCCGCAGATCGGATTCCTCGCCGCCGTATGTGATGGTGAGGCACTGCAGCGGGCAGACGTCGATACAGGCGTCGCATTCGATGCAACGCGGCGGCGAAAACACCGTCTCCACGTCGCAGTTCAGGCAACGTTGGACTTCGCGCGCGGTCTGCTCGGCGTTGAACCCCAGCTCTACTTCGATATTGAGCTGTTCGAACCGCCGCGTCAGATCCACATGCTTCATCTTTTGACGCGAGGCCGGATTGTAGTCGTTGTGGTAACTCCACTCGCTCAGGCCCATCTTCTGGCTGATCAGGTTCATCCCCTGCGGCGGGCGCTCCGTGACCGGAACCCCTTCGCAATGGTTGTCGATCGAGATCGCCGCCTCGTGCCCGTGCGCTACCGCCCAGATGATGTTCTTCGGTCCCCAAGCCGCGTCGCCGCCGAAGAAGACGCCGCGACGGGTGGACTGCATGGTGGCTTTATCCACCACCGGCATGCCCCATTTGTCGAACTCAATCCCTATGTCCCGTTCGATCCAAGGGAACGAATTATCCTGCCCGATGGCCAGGATCACGTCGTCGGCAGGAAGAAACACGGTCTCGAGGACCTTCGAATTTCGCGCGTCCCGGTCCCATTCGAGGCGTTCGAACTCCATACCTTTGAGCTTGCCGTTTTCAATCACGAAACGCTTCGGGGCGTGATTGATCACGATCTGGATGCTCTCTTCCTCGGCGTCCTCTAGTTCCCAGGCGGACGCTTTGAAGAACTCCCGGGGCCTGCGGGCCATCACCTTGATGTCCTTGCCTCCCAACCGCCGGGACGACCGGCAGCAGTCCATCGCGGTGTTGCCGACTCCGATAATGAGTACCTTCTCCCCAATCGAATCGATATGCCCGAAGGTGATCGACTCGAGCCAATCGATACCGATGTGGATGCGGTCGGTATCGTGGCGTCCCGGAATCTCGAGATCCTTCCCGCGCGGTGCGCCGCTTCCCACAAACACCGCGTCGAAGCCGTCGTCAAGCAAAGCTTTCATGCTCGTGACCGGAGAATCGTAACGGATGTCCACGCCCATATGGAGGATATTGCCGACCTCTTCGTCGAGAACGCTGGCAGGCAGGCGGAACGAGGGGATGTTGGTGCGCATCAGCCCGCCGGGCTTGGCAAGCTTTTCAAACATAACGACGTCATAGCCCAGCGGCATCAAGTCGTTGGCCACCGTCAAGGCCGCCGGGCCAGCGCCGATACAAGCCACACGCTTGCCCTTTTTCTTCTCGGGAGCCTGGGGGAGCAGGTGAGCGATCTCGCCCTTATGGTCAGCCGCCACGCGCTTCAGCCGGCAAATCGCCACCGGTTTTCCATCCACGCGTTCCCGGCGGCAGGCCGGTTCGCACGGACGGTCGCAAGTCCGGCCGAGAATCGCGGGAAACACGTTCGACTCGCGGTTCACCAGGTAGGCGTCGGTGTAGCGCCCTTGCGCGATCAGGCGAATGTACTCGGGAACATTCGTGTGCGCCGGGCAAGCCCACTGGCAATCGACAACCTTATGAAAGTAATTTGGATCTTCCGTGTTGTTGCGTATCACGCTATCTTTCGCCCGGGCCCCTGGGACTTACCGGCGGGAAGTGCCCGCGTTGCATTGTATTGTACCTTCTATCTTAGCAATGAGCGTCGCCGAGCGCCGCGCTTTACTGAGTAACTCGCGCAAAACGGAGTGCGGCGCGAAACAGTTCCTGATCTCCTTGGCGGTGCGCGCCGCACCCTTTGCGCTTCTTAGCAAGGCAACGCCGAGCAGCCCTGACATGAAAGCGATCGGACCGTTACCATAGTTTCGTGGCCCAGTCGAATCCGGGTCACCGCCCCACCATGGCCAAACAATTCAAGGATTTAACCGAACAGGAACTTCTGGCGCTGGCTATTTCGCTCGAGGAAGAAGATGGACGTATTTATGCCGATTTCGCCGACGGCTTGCGGGAACAGTCGCCCGCAACGGCGGAAATCTTCGAACAAATGCAAGGGGAGGAATCCAATCACCGCAGCCGCTTGATTGCGCTCTACCAGCAGCGGTTCGGCAACCACATACCGCTGATCCGGCGGCACGACGTCTCAGGGTTTCTTCAACGCAAGCCGATCTGGCTGGTCCGGCCGTTGGGGATCGAGGCCGTTCGCAAACAAGTATCGATCATGGAGTTGGAGACGCGCCGTTTTTACGAGTCGGCGATCGCCAGCGCGACTGACGCCTCCACTCGCCAGTTGCTGGGCGATCTTGCCGACGCGGAGCGAAAGCACTATGCAACCGCCGAGTCTCTCAAGAAAGAGCACATTACGTCGCAGGTACTCGCCGACGAACATACCGCCGAGCGGCGCCTGTTTGTACTTCAGATCATTCAACCTGGACTCGCCGGGTTGATGGACGGGTCGGTGTCGACGCTTGCCCCGGTGTTCGCGGCCGCGTTTGCGACCCGCGACAGCAACGACGCGTTTCTAGTAGGGTTGGCCGCATCGGTGGGGGCCGGGATTTCCATGGCCTTCGCTGAAGCTCTCTCCGACGACGGTTCCATGACCGGGCGAGGGCATCCGTGGATTCGAGGCCCGGTCTGCGGGATTATGACGGCGCTAGGAGGGGTCGGGCACACCCTTCCGTATCTGATTGCGGATTTTCGCCTCGCAACCTCGATCGCGGTGATTGTAGTGGCGGTGGAACTCGCGGCCATCAGTTGGGTTCGCCACCGCTACATGGACACACCTCTGTTGTCGGCGGCCTTTCAAGTGGTACTGGGTGGAGTGCTGGTCTTCATAGCCGGTATTATCATCGGCAACTCCTAAGGAACTCGCCCGCACAACGGAGCCTCGCTCGGGGGAAACGCTTAGATTTCCTGCTAGTTTGGAAGGCCTCGCTTGCCCTGTGCGGGCTTAAGGAACTCGCCCGCACAACGGAGCCTCGCTCGGTGGGAGACGCTGAAGGTTTCTGCTAGTTTGGAAGGCCTCGCTTGCCCTGTGCGGGCTTAAGGAACTCGCCCGCACAACGGAGCCTCGCTCGGGGGAGACGCTGAGGGTTTCTGCTAGTTTGGAGGGCCTCGCTGGCCCTGTGCGGGCTCCTGAGAGATGCACAACGCTCTCATTTGTGAGTGAATATAAATATTGGAGATAGGGCGTGCGATTGTCCGGCTTGCCATTACCGGTCCGCGTGTTCCTGGTAGCAGCAGGACTGTGCTGCGCGCCGGCGTGGGCCCTGGACCCCGGGCGCGGACTGACGCAGTACGTCCACCGCATCTGGCAAACGCAAAACGGACTGCCCCAGACGGCGATTTATGCGCTCGCGCAGACCCACGATGGGTACCTGTTGCTGGGCACTCAAGGCGGTCTGCTGCGTTTCGATAGCTACGCCTTCAGCTACGTTCAAGCCACGAATCGGCAGCCCCTCGATGACTTCTGGGCTTGGGCGCTGCTCGAAGATTCCAAAGATCGCCTCTGGATCGGCACGGCGGATGCGGGCCTCTTCCGGCTGGATCACGGCGCGACGCGGCAATACACGCAGCGCGATGGGCTGCCGTCCGACGCGGTGCTCCGCGTGGTTGAGGATCGTCACGGCGTGATGTGGGCTTGCACTCCGAACGGCATCGCGCGAATCGGCGACGACAAGATCCAGGTTTACCAAAAACAACAAGGCCTTCCGACGAACACCATGCGCGCCGGAGCCGTCGCGAAGGACGGCACTCTATGGTTCGGCGGCGACAGCACACATCTGGTCAGTTGGAACGGCGCCGAATTCACCGATCACGCGCTGACGTCGATTCCTCCAGGCTCGAGCGTTCGGGCGCTGCTGTTCGCGCAAGACGGCACGCTGTGGATCGGCACCACCGATGGCTTGATCCAAATGAAGGGCGGGCATGAACGCCGTTTTGCGCGAGCGGACGGACTCTCGGATAACTTGGTTTACTCCCTGACCGAGAGCCGCGACGGAAGTCTCTGGATCGGCACACTCAACGGTTTCAGCCGTCTGCGTAATGGAGCCCTCGAAAGCTACCGCTCCAAGGACGGTCTGTCGCAGAGCACCGTCTTTGCGATCCAAGAAGACCGCGAGGGCAGTGTGTGGGTAGCCACCAAGCATGGACTCAACCAGTTCCTGGACGGACGCTCGATTCCATACACGGTGAACGAAGGTCTTCCGAGCAACAACACCGGCCCCGTGATCGAGGATCGCCGCGGCCAAATCTGGGCCGGAACTTTGGACACGGGCCTCGCCAGGTTCAACGGCCGCTGGGCCAAGCCGCTCACCGTGCGTCAGGGTCTGGCATCGGACCAAATGTCCGCGCTGGCCGAAGACGGCTCGGGAGACTTGTGGGCGGGAACCAATCGTGGACTGAGCCGGCTTCACGACGGTCAAGTCGACCGGACTTACACCACCAGGGACGGTTTGCCATCGAATCACATTCGCTCGCTGCTTCGCGATCGCTCGGGACGGATCTGGGCTGGCACTCAGGCGGGGCCCGCGGTCTTTACTAACGGAACTTTTGTGCAACCCGAGGCGCTGCGATCCAGATTGCGGGTTCCCATCCGCGCCATTGGCGAGGACCACGGCGGCACGCTATATTTCGCCACGGAAAACGGCGGTGTGTACGCCTACGCGGGTGGAGTTGTGAAGGAAGTGCTCGGGAAGGAAGGACCGCTGCGGGACGCGGACGCATTTTACACCGACCAGGACGGCCTGGTCTGGGTTGGAATGCTGGTCTCGGGAATGCGCTTGATCGAAAACGGGCAAGTCCACAGCTTCTCCGTGCGCGACGGATTGTTCGACGGGGCGATCGCCGGCATCGTGGCCGATACACAGGGGCGTTTGTGGATGGCCTGCAGCAAAGGGCTCTTTTCGGTCAGCCGGGCTGATCTGCTGGGCTTTGCCGCGGGAAAGATTCGCAAGGTAGCGAGCACTCCTTACAGCCCTCTGGACGCTCTCCGCACCATCGAATGCCGGTCGGGTGTGCAACCGGCCGTGTGGGCGGCGCGGGACGGCAAGCTGTGGTTCTCCACCATTCGCGGCCTGATGGTCCTCGATCCCAGACACATGCGCTTGAACGCGCCCCCTCCTCCCGTGGTGATTGAAGACGTCACGGTAAACGGCGAAAGCAGCGTTCCGGAGCGAGTCTCGAAACTCGAGCCGGGACAAAAGAACTTGGAATTCCAGTACACCGGCCTGAGCTTCGTTCGCAGCGATCTGACCACGTTCCGATACATGCTCGAGGGATATGACAAGAACTGGATCAATGCCGGCACGCGGCGCGAAGCCTTCTATACAAACCTGCCTCCAGGTAGATTTCGCTTTCACGTGACGGCCTGTAACAGCGACGGCGCCTGCAATCCGGAAGGAGCCGCGGTGGCTTTCGCGCTGGCGCCTCGCTACTACCAGCAACCCTGGTTCCTGCCGTCTTTCGTCATGCTGCTGTGTCTGGGGGGCTGGCTCACCTATCAACTGCGCATCCGCGGGTTGCGAGAACAATTTGGCCTGGTCCTGGCGGAACGCAACCGCATCGCCCGCGAACTGCACGACACGCTGATTCAGGGATTCTCAGGTATCACCATGCAGATGCAGGCCCTCTCGGCCCGCATCCGCTCCACGGAGGCGCGCGACACGCTGAACGACATCATTCGCGATGCAGGCGATTGCCTGCGCGAGACCCGGCGCTCGGTGGCCGGCTTGCGCAGTGAACCCGGCTCGCACTCGGGTTTGGCATCGGCGATCGCCAACACGGCCCGCGAGATCGCCGAGTCCGGAAACGCTCGCCTCAAACTGAAGGTGGGCGAAGACCCCGGCGGACTTGCGGCCGATGTTCAATACAACCTCCTGCGCATCGTTCAAGAGGCGGTGGCGAATTCGGTAAAGCATTCCGGCGCCCGTAATATAGAGGTGGCTCTCGATTCCGTGTCGGATCGGGTTCGTCTTGTGGTCACGGACGACGGCTCGGGGTTCACGCCGCATGATCCCGCCGATCGCAACTCGGGGCATTACGGTCTCATCGGGATGAAGGAGCGGGCCAGCCACATCGGAGCCAACTTTGAACTCTCCACAGTGCCGGGGTACGGTACCACGGTGGCGGTGCTGCTTCCCGCAGTGAAGAAAGGTCACAACGCCACGGCTCCAACCTCCGCCGAAGAGGAGCACGACCAAGAAGTATGACTTCCACCCCGACGATTCGCGTCATGTGCGTCGACGACCACCCGTTGGTGCGAAAAGGGGTGGCCTCCATTCTTGCCAACGAAACCGATATGTTGCTCGTGGCCGAGGCCGGCAATGGACGCGAGGCGGTGGACCTGTTTCGCGCGCGCAATCCGGATGTCACGCTGATGGATATCCGCATGCCCGAAATGGACGGGATTCAAGCCACCACGGCGATTCGCGCCGCGGATCCCGCCGCCAAGATCATCGCTCTCACTAGTTACGGCGGCGATCAGGAAATTTACCGGGCCCTCGAAGCGGGCGTTCGCGGATATCTGCTGAAGGAAATGGTGCACACCGAGGTGGTGCGCGCGATACGCACCGTGCACTCCGGCAAACGCCTGATGCCCCAGGAAGTGGCGGAGCGGCTCAGCCAGCATTTCCCCCACGTGGCTCTGACGCCGCGCGAAGTGGAGGTGCTGTCGTTCGTCGCGAAGGGCCTTGGAAACAAGGAGATCGGCGACCGCCTCGGCACCGCCAGCGGCACCGTGAAGATGCACCTTCAGCACATCCTGGGAAAGCTGGGGGCGTCGGATCGCACCCACGCCGTGACGCTTGCGCTCCGCCGGGGCATTCTCACCCTGGACCAATAGCTACTGAGTAACAGCCCGCAAAACGGAGCGCGGCGGCATTGTTACTTGTTCGCACTGAGGGTGCCGCCGCACCCTTTGCGGGCTTCCCGGTCCCGCTCGTCGAGCGCGTAGCCAGCGGGATCGTCGCACCCTGGAATCGTGCGCCCTACTCCTTCCACATCAATTCCGCATCCGCCCGGCGCACATAATTCGCGTCGATCTCGGCGGGGTCTTGGCCCAATCCTTCAGCGAAGCGAACCGCCGCAATATGGCCGATCGCACCGGCCAGCGCGCGCGGCGCTACCGTGACCGGAGACGAGACACCCGCCGCTTCCATCGGGTATCCATTGGTAATGAATTCCAGATCGCCCTCGGGCAGCGAAGCGAGCCAATCTGGAAGCTTCGTAACCACTTCTTCCTGAACCAGCCGGAGCTCGGCGTCATACACCGCGCCGTAGACTTCCCCGCGCCTCGCGTCCATCACGACCGCGCGCAGCGCGTGCGTTCCATACCAGGCCAACGCCTGGAGATTCGAGACGGCCAGAACCTTGCGCCCGGTTGCCTCGGCCAATCCCTTGACGGCCGTCAGGCTGACGCGGACCCCGGTGAACGATCCGGGACCCGCGGCCGATGCGAAGGCGTCAATCTGGCTGAGCGGCAGGGCATGGCGCGCCAGCAGGCGGCGGATTTGATCGAACAGAATATGAGCGAAACCGTCGGGCGAGTGAAGAGGCACTTCTTCGAGCAGACGCTGTTCATCAACCAGCGCAATACTCCCGAACTCAGCCGTCGTGTCGATTGCCAGAAGCAGGCTCACCGGTTCAGCCTGTAAACTTTGTCGACGACGTAGACCTTGCCGTTGGCGTTGACCACCGCCAGTCGAACGCTCAAGATCGCCGGAAAGTTCTTCACTATCGTTCGAGGCAACTTCATGGTGCCTTCCTTGCCGGTGCCCACTACCCGATATCCTTCCCCGTCCACCACTACTTCCGCCGTCCATTGGGCCAGGAGAGTACGGGTCCCGCGCGTCTCGCGTTTGATCTTCAAAGCGTAATAAGGAGGAGCGGCAAGAGAAATATCGGTGGAGCCAGGCTCCGCGATGTCGAAGGGCGTCTTGGCGGGATCGAGTTCCACCTCTTGGACCGGCACGGGGCGGGAATCGAATCGATACGACTTCAGCATCCCCTCCTTGTGACTCTCACGCGAGACTCGCAGAATCCAATCGTGCGATTTGTCCGGTGGCTCGCCGGTGAAGTGCTCGCCGTTATAGTCCTTCTCCTTAGTGCGGGCGCCGGTGGAGGGATCGACCCACACCACGTTGTACCCATGCTTTTCCACCGTCAACTCCACCGGTCCCGCTTTCTCCACGTAGACGATGTACTCGACTCCCTCGAGCGCCAGGGCGCGGCCTCCATCGACATCGAAATACGGTTCCAGCTCCCAATAGCGATTCCCCGACATGAACTCGAACCAGGCCGTCATGTATTTGCCCGAGCCCGCCGACGGATACTGCCCGTTCATGGTGGCGTTCCACAGATCGCGATCCGATTGGATGCCCATGTTCACCGCGGGAACCTGAAATAACTGGTGCTCCACGGCGCCGATATTCGGGTCGGTGGTACCGTAGCATGCCAGATCCATCCAACCGTCGCCGAGCAGGGGAGCCGAGGTCTCGGATGCCATCGTCGTGCGGGGATGCGCGTATGGGTCGAGCGACTTAATCAAGATCCCCGCATCCTTGAGGGCAGCCCGGCTTCGCCCGGAATCCTCGAATGCCGCTATTCCCATCCAGGTAATATTGAACGCCGCCAGGCGCGCAACCACGTCGGTGATGTAACGCTGGCGCTCCTGCCGGTCCTCGGGAATGGAACCAAGCACCAGGTCGGCCGTGAGACCCTTGGCATTGACCGCTCGAATTCGGTCCGCGGCCTCATTCAGATCGACTCCCGGATCGATCGCCACACGCACGTGCGTGAATTTTTCCCGCACCCGCTGCTCGATCGCCTGATCCAGATCCGCGCGCGGAATGGTCATGAAACGATCGATAGGCGTGGACATCCATAAATGCTGCTTTCCATTTTCGGTAATGAAATGATGCACGTTGGCGACGTGCACAAAGCCCGGCGAATCGGATTCCGCGGCGCTGAACTGGCCGGTAGTTTCGTCCAGGCGTTTCAAGCTGCTGATCGTACGGTATTCCCACGCACCGGCCTCGGTGGGCGTAAAACGCACCACCAGCCGGTGGTCACCGTCACGGAATGCAGGCATGGCATACGTACGATGGCGGGGCGAGCGGAATTCCCCTCGTAGTTGAATCTGCCCTGCATTCTCACCCGATTCGAGCTCGAAAACGAGATCGCACGTCGACCAGGCGGGCGTGGCCGGACAGCTCGGCTGCGCGAAAACCGGGACGGCGGACAGGAGCAACCAGAGCAAAACGAGCATCTTGTCTCACTATATCGCGCCCTCCCGCGGATGGCCCAACGCCCATCGCCCCAAAGAATTGCTCCAAAAAAGGCCCTTCTCTCCTGCAGCCGCGGCTAAGACTGCCAGTTTGCACAAGCAATTCATCCTCTTTTTCCGCGTCGGCGTGTTCTGCCGCGCAGGCGGGATTCGGCGTAAACGGCGCCGGTTACACGCCGAACGTCGTTTTCACGTCAGTGCAATTCTTTAATTCGGAGGGTACCTCGAACTATAACCGCGGAGTAGCTGCGCGGGCGCGCTACAATCGTCCATTCGACATGCGTATTCTCGACGTCGGTTGCGGCATCCACAAACTGGCAGGCTCGATCGGCATCGATCGCAATCCCTCCAGCCGGGCCGACGTGTTGTGCGACCTGGACCATTTCCCCTATCCTTTTCGCGACTCCTCTTTCGATTCCCTGCAAGCGGTCCACGTGATCGAGCACGTTTCCGACGTCATTCGCAGCATGGAGGAATTCCATCGCCTGGTGCGGAACGGCGGCGAAGTGTACATCGTCACGCCGCACTACACGGATTTCAGTTCTTTCTGCGATCCCACCCATCGCTGGCACTTGAACAGTTTCTCCCTGCGTTATTTCGGAGAGGACCACGGGGGGTTCGGCTATTATTCCGGAGCCCGATTCGAAGAGATTTCGGTGCGGGTCAAGCTACTAGCCTTGTGGAGATGGCTGGGGTTCGAACTGCTGGTCAACGCGTTTCCCCGGTACAGGCGCTTCTGGGAATACTACTTGTGTTACGTCGTCCGCGGAAAGGTGATCGAGTGGCGGCTTCGGGCGATCAAACCGTAACATCTTCGGCGAGTTGCGCGCGCCTCAGTTGGCCTTCTGAGCCGTTAGGAGGGTGCTGAAAAGTCTAGGGACATGGTTGGCCGCTGATGAACACGGATAAACGCCGATTGAAAACGAAGTCCTTGCCGCCTGCGAATCAGCGTTCGTCTGCGTTTATCGGCGGCCAGAAGTCTTATTCAGCAACTTCTTAGAGATCGCAATTTGGGAACCCGTGTTCGCTGAACTTTCCGATTGGCTCCGGCACACCGGCCGCAGGCGTGCGTGGAATCCGGACCAGGCCACGGGGCGGCGCCGTGAAGACCTGGCCCACCGCTATCTGCGCCGTCACGGGTTCACCATTGTGGCTCGAAACTATCGCCTGGCGGCGGGCGACGCCGAGGCCGATCTGATCGGCTGGGAAGGCGATAGCCTGGTCTTCGTCGAAGTAAAGACTCGGCACAGCGCTGAATACGGTCCGCCGGATCGCGCCATCGGCGAGGAGAAGCAGGCTCATTTGTTCCGCGTCGCCCGCGAATACAGCCGCAAGACCGGCGCTGCCTGGGAGCAGGTCCGGTTCGACGTCGTGACCGTGATTCTTTCCAAGCCGCCCGCGATCACGCTGGTACGCGAGGCTTTCTCCCGGCCGTAGCATTCATCTTTCAATAGCAACCATCCCCTGCAGACCGAAATCCCGTGCCCAGCACCCTGGATCGCCTAAAATCTAAGCAATGGACGCGGAACGGCGGCGGCTGATCGAATGCGACCGCCGCGACATTCACTGGCGCCGCTGGGGCCCCTATCTCGGCGAACGCGCGTGGGGCACAGTGCGCGAAGACTACAGCGCCGACGGGTCGGCCTGGACGTACTTCCCCTTTGAACATTCACACCTCCGGGCCTATCGCTGGGCGGAGGATGGCATCGCCGGGATCTCCGACAATCACCAGCGGCTGTGTTTCGCCCTGGCGTTCTGGAATACCCGCGATCCGATTCTGAAGGAACGTCTCTACGGGCTTACCGGACTCCAGGGCAATCACGGCGAGGACGTCAAGGAATGCTACTACTACCTCGATTCAACGCCGACGCACTCCTACATGAAGTGCCTGTACAAGTACCCGCAGGCTGAATTTCCATACAGGCAGTTGATCGAGGTGAACCAGAGGCGCACCCGCAACGATCCGGAATTCGAGCTGATCGACACAGGAGTGTTCGAAGAAGACCGGTACTTCGATATTTTCGTCGAATACTCGAAGGCGGATGCGGACGACATTCTCATCCGCGTGTCGGTGACCAACCGAGGCCCGGATCCGGCGCCGCTTCACGTACTACCGACTCTCTGGTTCCGCAACACGTGGTCGTGGCGGCCGGATGCCACGCGGCCGTCCTTGCGGCAATCGAGCGACACCGTCATCGATATCGAACATCCTACTCTCGGGTCGTATGAATTTTCCTTCGATGGCAAGCCCCCGCTGCTGTTTACGGAAAATGACACAAACGCGCGGGCGCTGTGGAACTACGGCGATGCGGCGTACGCCAAGGACGCATTTCATCAGCGCGTGGTGCATGGCCGGCAAGACGCTGTGAACTCCGAACCACGCGGCACGAAGGCGTGCGGATGGTATACGTTCGACCTCGCTCCAGGGCAAACCGAGGTCGTTCGCCTCCGTCTCAACCAGCGCACCGAGCCGTCGAGACTCATACACGACTTCGACGGCCTGTTCGCCGAGCGCATGGCAGAGGCCGACGAGTTTTACTCGTTCGCGCGCGAGGATCTTTCGGAAGACGGCAAGCGGGTGCAGCGCCAGGCCTTCGCCGGACTGCTGTGGTCCAAACAGTTCTATCACTTCGTGGTGGAAGATTGGCTCAAGGGCGATGCCGGTCAACCCACACCGCCCGACAGCCGGCTCACCGGACGCGATGCGCAGTGGGTGCACTTATTCAACGAAGACGTGATCTCGGTGCCGGACAAGTGGGAATACCCCTGGTATGCCGCCTGGGACCTGGCGTTCCACATGATTCCGTTCTCGATGGTGGATCCGCACGGAGCCAAGAGCCAGCTCAGATTGTTCTTGCGAGAGTGGTACACGCATCCGAACGGGCAGATCCCGGCCTATGAATGGGCGTTCGGCGACGTCAATCCGCCGGTACACGCATGGGCCTGCTGGCGCGTTTTCCAGATCGACCGCAAACTGACCGGCCGGCCGGACTATGCGTTTCTCGAAACCGTTTTCCACAAATTGCTGATGAACTTCACCTGGTGGGTGAACCGCAAGGATTCCGAGGGCAGCAACATTTTCGAAGGCGGATTCCTGGGCCTCGACAATATCGGCATCTTCGACCGGTCCAAACCTCTACCGACCGGCGGCTATATCGAGCAATCCGACGGGACCAGCTGGATGGCGATGTTTTGCCTGAACATGCTCAAGATCGCACTCGAACTGGGGAGCAAGGTCGATCCGATCTACGAGGACATCGCCAGCAAGTTTTTCGAGCATTTCCTGTATATCTCGCACGCCATGAATCGGATCGGCGACCAAGGGCTGTGGGATGAAACGGACGGGTTCTTCTACGACCGGCTGAAGCTTCCGGACGGAAGTTCGATGCCGATGCGCATTCGTTCCATGGTCGGCCTGATTCCGATCTTCGCCGTCGATACGCTCGAGCCGGAGGTGATCGCGAGCCTCCCCGGATTCGAAAAGCGCATGCAGTGGTTCCTCGAGCATCGCCCGGACTTGTGCGCGAGCCTCGCCTCCATGACGCGCGAGGGCATCAAGGAGCGGCGATTGCTCAGCATCGTGAACCGCTCGCGGCTCGCACAGGTGCTCGAACGAATGCTGGATGAATCGGAATTCCTGTCGCCTCACGGGATCCGCTCCGTCTCGAAGTTTCACCAGACCCACCCGTACACGATGGCGGTGGATGGCACCGAGTATGAGGTTGGTTATGAACCGGCCGAATCGCGCACTGGCTTGTTTGGAGGAAATTCGAACTGGAGGGGTCCGGTGTGGTTCCCGCCGAATTTCTTGTTGATTGAATCGCTACAGCGATTCAACCACTATTTCGGCGATCAGATGCGGGTCGAGTTTCCCAGCCGATCCGGAAAGTTCCTCACGCTGGGCGAGGTGGCTGCCGAGCTGTCCAAGCGCCTATCCCATGTGTTCCTGCGCGACGCCCAAGGCCGGCGGCCGGTATTCGGGGGTTCTGAGAAATATCAACAGGACCCCCATTTCCGCGACCACGTTTTGTTCTACGAATACTTCCATGGCGACAACGGCGCGGGCATCGGCGCCAGTCATCAGACCGGCTGGACGGCTCTGGTCGCAAAGCTACTGCAGCAAAGCGGGGAGTGATTTCGGCTACAGGTCCGCGGGCGGGTCCATGAATCTGCCGCGTTTTGCATCCTCTGTGTCTTGTATCCTAGGGAACAGATCCTGTGAGTCAGACCCTCGCCGAGCCTGCTTTCATTTCCAGCCCCGAACAGCGACGCCGTTCCGTATGGCTAGTGCTGGGCTGCACCATACTCGGGGCGGTTGCGCAGATTCTGATCAAGCTGGGCGCGAATACGCTGGGCGCGCATCCGTCGGTGCTGGACATGGCGATCAGGATTCTGACCACTCCCACGTTGTTCATCGGATACTCGCTCTACGCGCTCAGTACGGTGCTGCTGGTGCTGGCGCTGCGTCATGGCGAGCTGTCGCTGCTCTACCCGGTGATTGCCCTGACGTTTGTGTGGGTAACCATTCTCTCGGTCCTGATCTTCCACGATTCGATGAATCCGCTCCGGCTTTCCGGAATCGCGATCATCGTGAGTGGAGTGGCGATTCTGGGGAAGGGCGGGAGCAGGTGACCACTCCCCTATCGTCCATGGCGTGGGTTACGTTCGGTTCCTTTATCGGGAGCTTCGGCGCCGTGTTCCTGAAGGCCGGAGCGAAGCGGCTCGAAAAGAATCTGAAATCGATTTATACCAACTGGCGGCTGGCGGCCGGAGTGGGGGCGTATCTCCTTTCGACGATTTTCTTTCTGCTGGGAGTCCGGCGGGGAGAATTAAGTATCCTCTATCCGCTGGTGGCGTTCGGCTATGTCTGGACGGTGTTCTGGTCGCGATTGTTTTTCGGAGAACCGCTCACGCGGACGAAGTTCCTCGCTCTGGGGATGATCCTGGTGGGGATCACCGTGCTCAGCCTGGGGAACAAGTGACGCAAGAACGGAACGTCAGCGCTGGCTGGCTTCGCCGCCCGCGGCCCGCGTGTTGAACTCGGACGACTTGTTACGGGGAATACTCAGCGACTTCCACCGATCGCTGGCAAAATGCTTGGCCAGCAATACGATCTGCCCGCAGTGATAGGAACAATGGGTGAGGTTGCGGTTGATCGCCTGCATCACGGAGTGGTCCTCCGTCCGGATCTTGACCGCACGGCTCAGATCGGCTTCCGTCAGCGGGCCGAGCGCGGCGAACACACAATCCCAGCCCTGTTCCCAGACCTTCATCACCGCGTCCCGCGTGGGCGGAGGTTCGACGAACTCGCTGTCGCGGTTGCGATGCGGCTTCTCACCATCCGTGGTTAGAAAATCGGTCCACCGCGACCGGAAATTTCCCGCCTGGTGTTTGACGATGAGAGCGATCGAGTTGGCCTCGTCATCGAGCGCGTGGAAGAGTTGCTCGTCGGTCACCTGTTCGATCGCGGCCTCGGCCATTTTCTTGTACATGCGAAACAGGGCGAGGGAATCTTCGAGATAAGACGTCGTGAATTGGAGAGCCATGCTTCTCATGTTAGACACTTCCCGCCGCGGAGCGGGGATCGGGGGAGCCGGCGGGAAACCCATTGACAAAAGACCGGACCGGAGCGCGGAGACAGGCAAATTTGTGGAGCACGACGCGGTAACGGCCGTCCTGTTAGACCAATTCAGGGATAACGTGAACGCCTCGCGGCTCGCCCACCATTAAGACACACATTCAAGAAATGGTCTAGACAGGTTTTCCCGCACGGTACAATGAACCCCTGGCACAGATCCTGGCGGCAATTCTCTTCTTCGGCATCCTGACGCTATGGGTACCCGCGCGCTGGGCGCTCACTGTTTTTCAGGTGTCGCTATTCGCCGCCGCCATCGTCAAGCTGTTACAGAGGATGGCGACGCGAACGAGGGCGGCCGAGTCCTTCCGAAACGTGAGCTGGAACCCGATCGCCCTGTTGCTCGCCGCGGCGGCCGCGTGGGGACTGATCCAAATTGCCGCGCACCGGTCGGTCTACGAACTCAAAACCTGGGAGGCGGTTCTTATCTGGACGACGAACCTGGTGGTCTTCTCCCTTGCCCTGGAAGCCGGCGCTCTCCTGCCGCAGCGCGAGCGCTTGCTCCAAACCATCCTGGTGTTCGCGTTCGCGCTCAGCGTGGTCTCCATGTTTACGTTGCTGACGTCGCCCGTTGGAAAAGCGTTCTGGTGGTTCGAAGCCGGAACGGACGGCCCCACGCTCGGTCCTTTCGTCTATCGCAACCAGTACGCGGCGTTTGTCGAAGCGGTGCTGCCGCTCGCGATTGTGCGGGCCATTCTCGACCGGCGCAGGTCGTGGCTCTACATCCTTGTGACGGCGACCCTTTTCGCTTCGGTGGTCGCGGGAGGATCGCGCACCGGGACGTTCCTGTGTCTGGCTGAGATCCTGGTCACACCGCTCGTCGCGTTCAGCCGCGGTTTCATCTCGCGGAGGACGCTCGCAAGAGTGGTACTGGGCAGCATCGCGTCGGTGGTGGCGCTGACGGCGGTGGCGGGTTGGGATGTCATCTGGGCGCGGCTGCAGGAACCGAATCCCTACTCGGTCCGGCGAGAACTGCTGCAATCGTCCTTAGAGATGGTCCGCGACCGGCCGATGCTCGGCTTCGGACTCGGCGCCTGGTCGTCGGCGTATCCCGGCTACGCGCATTTCGACGATGGAACGTTCGTCAATCAAGCTCACAACGATTGGGTGCAATGGGCGGCCGAGGGCGGCATTCCATTCTTCCTGCTCCTGCTGGCTATCGCCATGTGGAGCGTGCGCCCAGCCGTACGGTCTCTGTGGGGGATTGGGCTCCTGGCTGTTTTTCTGCACTGTCTGGTCGACTATCCAATGCAGCAGCGCCCCGCGCTCGCCGCGTTTTTCTTCGCGTTGCTCGGAGTAGTGGCGGCGGGAGATCGTGAAGCCCACCGAAGCCGCCCAGCAGGCTGCGCCGAAAACGTCAGGACAGGCGGCTGAAAAGACGCAAGGACAGGCTACTCTGTCCGCACGCCATCGCCGTGTCCATGTTTCATTCGAGGATCGCCCGCGACGGATCAACTTCCCAATAGAAGAGACGCCAGGTCGGCCGCACGGCTGGAGAAGCGCTCCCCTTGGGCGAATGCGCGCGCGGCCCGGCCCATCGCCCGCCGCCGTTCGTCATCGGCAAGGAGACGCGCGATGGCGGGGCGAAGACCGGAAGGACTCACCAGCTCGCCGAATTCGCTTCGCATCACGCTGCGCGAACCATGATGATCGAGACACACCGCCGGCAGCCCCGCCCCCAACGCTTCGAGCAGAGTGAGGCCGTAGCTCTCGTGACGGGATGGGAACACGTAGAGGTCGGCCAGAGCGAAGAAAGCGCGCTTGCGATCTCCCGTGACATGTCCGGGAAAGACGACCCGAGTGCGGCGCAGTCGGGTGGCCAAGACTTTCAGTTTTTCGAGGTAACGGACTCCCTGCATATAGGCGGCGCCGCCGCAAATGAACAGCCACAACGGACGGCGAGGGAAATCCTCGCGGCCTTCCCATTCGAGCAGCGCTTCGAGGAGCAGATCCTGCCCTTTTTCGGGAGAGATGCGGCTGAGCGTTAACAAGACTTGAGCATCGCCCGGAATTTGGAATTCGGCGCGAAGCTCGTCAACCGCCGCCGCCGGGAGCGCCCCCGAATCAGCCGTGGCATCCCAGCTTCCCCACGGCAGAACGTGAATCTTCCCGGGCGGGCATTCGGGATAACAGCGAAGGATCGTATCGCGCATACCTTCGGAAGGAACGATGAGACCCCGGGAAGAGCGGACGCTCGACTCCTGTTTCGCCCACACCAGCTTCGCGATCTCCGGCAGGAAACTGTGCAATCGACGGTGCCAGCGGACCGTGGTTTCAGGCCGGACATAACCGCGTCCGTAGAGGGCCGAGACATAGGCGACGACGTCCACATGATAGATGGTGAAGACGCGAAAACCACGCTCCGCGAGCACATCGAAGGAGGGCCCTTCGGAAATGTCATTGCACAGCACGACGGCGCTGGACGGATCGGCGCGGAGAACTTCATCGGTCGAGGCGCGCTCAAAGGCCCGGGCAAAACGGGCATAGTCGCGTTCGCCAAAGGCTACGATGTCCGCGCCTCGGGGCGCCCTCGCGCCCAGTATCGACGTGGTAATGAGACGAAATGGGAAAGGCCGGGTGCGCGACCACTCCGCGACCAGGTGATCGCAGACCGCCGCGCCTCCGCCCAGCGGCACGCGTTCTCCCGAGAACCCGCCGTGGGCCGCGGTGTAGAGAACTTCGGTCACAGCGGCGAGTATTCGATCACCAGCGCGGTGATGTCGTCCCGGACGACTCCGCCTTCGGTGAAACGATCCACGGCTTGGACCAGCGCGGCATGTAAACCGCCGGCGTCACGGGCGGCGTTGTCGCGCAGGCACAGGCGAAGCCGCTCGGATTCAAAGAACTCGCCCGCGGCATCTTCCGCTTCGGTGAGCCCATCGCTGTAGATCACCAGCTTATCGCCGGGCGCGAGTTGCGTCCGCACGGTCTGAAAGGTGGATTCGTCGAGCATCCCCACCGGCATTCCGGATGTATGCAGCTTGCGGATCCGGCCGTCCACGCCCACCAGATAAGGCGCCGGGTGGCCCGCGTTCGAATAGCACAGCGCGCCCGCGGAGTCGAGCATGCAGTAGAAAACCGTCGCGTACTTCTCTCCGCGGGTTCGCTCCAACAGAAATGAATTGAGGCGTAACATCATGGGCTCGATGTGATCGCACTCGCTCGCGCCCATCAGGAACGCGCCCTGCAACAGACCCGCGAGCAACGCCGAGCTCACCCCTTTTCCGGAGACATCCGCAACCACCGCGCTCCAGACATTTTCCGAAAGCCGGCGGACGTCGAAATAATCGCCGCCCACCTGAGTGGAAGGAATGCTCGATCCCGCGGCGCGGAACCAGCCTTGCGAGGGCAGCGTGGAAGGCAGCAGGTCCTGCTGAATGCTGCGGGCGATGTTGAGTTCGTCCTCGATGCGAATCTTGGCGCGCTCCTCCTCGATCAGGCGCGCGTTCTCGAGAATGGTGGACGCCTCCATGGCCAGCGTCTGAAGCAGCTCACGGTTGCCGGCAGACAGGTCCGCGGGCGCTTCGCGGGAATCCAGATAGAGGAGCCCCACGGTCTCGTCGTAATGGGAGGCGATGCGGGTCTCCTCCGACATGCCGCTGCGCACGTGGATCAACGGGAGACACACCACGCTGCGCAGCTCGAGCGCGGCGACGGTCATCTCCGGCCGGACGCCCTGCTGTTCGAGCGGATCGAAGGACATGGAGAGCAGCTCGCGGCGGCTTTGCAGGGCGCTCCGAATCACGGACGTGGGGACGCGGAGATCGCCTGCGTCGAGCTTCCGGCCGCCCCCGTCGCGCGCCACCGAGACCTCCAGGTCCTGACCCTTCCGCAAGAGCAGGAATCCCCGTTCGCAGGCGGTCACGGAGAGCGCCGCGTCCACCACGGCGGTGAGCACTTCCTCGGTGGAAAGCGAATTCTGCAACGCGCGCGCCACTTCCATGAGCGAGCGCAGGTTCGCCAGGTTCTTTTGGGCCGCGTCGCCGGGCTGCGCGGCGGAGGAGATCTTTTCCAGAAGACGATTAATTTCGCCCTGTTCGAGAGTGAAGGTGAGTTGATAGGACTCCCTCACTCCGAAATCGATGCGATCCGAATTGCGAAGCACGCGGCGCGAGATCTGTTCGCCGTTGACCCAGGTGCCGTGGCGGCTGTTCAGATCCTCCAGGACGTAATTACCGTGGTCGAGCACGATCCGGGCGTGGTTGCGGGAGGTCCGGTTGTCGCGCAACACCAGATGATTGTCGGCCTGGCGGCCAATGAGAAATGGAACAGGATGCAGCGGGACGCGGCTTCTCTGCCCGGAAGGGTCCAGCACCAGGAACATGGCCCCAGGCGCCTCCGCGCGCTCCGCGGGCTGCGCCGTATCCGAGCCGTCCTGGGGGGCCATTAGGGGCGGACTCCGCCGCGCGCCGCCTGTGCCACTTCCTGGGCGCGAAGGGTCTGGCAGTTCGCGCAGTACCCGCCGATTTCGGTTCGGGCCAGCAGGATCTGAAATCCCAGATGGCTCTCCACCTGCCGCCGGAGCTTCTGCAGGGGCTCTCCAAAAAATTCCTCCACCTTGCCGCAGCGGAGACAGATCACATGAGCGTGCTCCTGCTTGAGGCGCGTCTCATAGAAGTGCTGGTCGCCGCCATAGTGCATCAGGTCGAGCTCATCCACCAAGCCGCCTTCCTTCAGCAACTTCAAGGTGCGATAGACCGTAACGCGATTGAGTTTCGGATCCTTCTCCTTGGCCATCCGAAACAGGCTCTCGGCGTCCAGGTGGCGGCCGGAGTGATCGAGAAGGTCGAGCAGGATGCGGCGCTGGCGCGTGAGCCGCACGCCGCGCTGGCGCAAAGAATCCTGCATTCCGGCGATAGGCATGCTCAACCAAGAGATTAGCAAATCAAGCGGAAGGGGACGGCCGGAAGGGGACTGCCTTCTCTTTCCCAAGCCGGCTCGAACGGAGCGGTCGACAACGTTTACGGCGGCGGCGCGTGGACAGAGTCCGGAACGGACGCAAACAACACGCGGACCTGTCCCCGGTTTCGCCGGGACGGTCTCGTCACCGATTTTCCGTCGTCACCGATTTTCCGTCACCGATTTTCCACCTGCTCTGCGCGGCTCACTCCGCGTGACCAACCGATGCGGTGGAAACCGAGCCGTGACCGTGAGAGTCTGTGTGAAAAAGGGGACAGACTACTCTGTCCCCGGCCACAACCGCTTGGTTTTCCTGCGTCCCACACCGGCGGACAGAGCGGTCTGTCCCCTTTTTCACACAGACTCGTCAGGGAGCGGTTCTTTAAAAAATGAAAGCATCGTTTCTTAACGTCCGCTCCCTGACGGTCACGGCTCGGCAGCGCAGAGCGCCAGGTGAGATGTGCAAGTTGTCCCCACCGCTCTCTGGAGCGGTTCTTGACGCAGAAGTGAAAATCCGATGGGGGACTGAGCAATCTGTCCCCTTTTTCAATACAATAAGCGACAACATGAGCGATGGCCGCTGGCAGCGGGTCGAGGATATCTTCCACCAAGCCGTCGAACTTGCGCCCGAGGCGCGAGCCGCGTTTCTCGACCAGGCCTGTGGAGCGGATGAATCGCTGCGCCGCGAAGTGGAATCGCTGCTCGACCACGAATCCGAAAACGGCAGTACGTTCGCGCACCCGGCGAATGCGGAGTTGTTGGGGGGACCGGCGGGGAACCCGTCCGGGACGGGGGGTTATTCAAAAGATGAAGCCCCTGAGACCATCGCGCATTACCGCATCACCGCAAAGCTGGGCCAAGGAGGAATGGGTGCGGTGTATAGGGCCACGGACACCAAGCTGGGCCGCGAGGTCGCAATCAAGGTCCTGCCCGCGTTCTTCGCCAACGATCCCGACCGGCTGGCCCGCTTCAGCCGCGAAGCGAAGGTTCTCGCTTCGCTGAATCATCCGAACATCGCGCAGATATACGGCATTGAAGAATCGAACGGCGTCCGTGCTCTGGTGATGGAGCTGGTGCCGGGCAAGACGCTTGCCGCTCACGTAAAGCCAGGGCCGCTCCCGATTGAGACTGCTCTGAACTATGCGAAGCAAATCGCGGACGCGTTCGAAGCAGCACATGAGAAAGGCATCACCCATCGGGATCTGAAACCCGCGAACGTGGTGGTCACGCCGGAAGGTGTGGTCAAGGTTCTCGACTTCGGGCTCGCGGCGGTGAGCCAGGCGCCTGCGGCGAGCGAAGCCAGTCCCACCAACTCGCCGACGTTGACCATGCGTGCGACGCAGGCCGGGACGATCATGGGCACGGCGGCTTATATGAGTCCCGAGCAGGCCAGTGGAAAGCCAGTGGATCGGCGCGCGGACATCTGGTCGTTCGGAGTGGTTCTGTTCGAGATGCTGACCGGTCGGCGCTTGTTCGGTGGCGAGACCATCTCCCACACGCTGGCCGATGTATTGCGCGCCCCGATCGATTTTGACCAGTTGCCGCGCGAGACGCCAGCCGCCATCCGAGGGCTGCTGCGCCGATGCCTGGAACGCAACGTGAGGAATCGGCTGCGTGATATCGGCGATGCGCGGATCGTGATCGAGGAAGCACTGAGCGGAGCGCCGCAAGACGCTGTGCCTGCCGCTGTTCCACCAAGACGCAACCTCCTGCCTTGGGCCGTGGCGGCAGTTGGAATCACTGCCGCTTTCGGTGTGAGCTTCGTTCACTTCCGCGAAACGCCGCCCGCCGATCCCGTGCTGCATCTCTCGGTACCGCTTCCGGGGAACGCACGCGCAGGGTTCGCGGCGCTGTCGCCGGACGGACGGCGTCTGGTCATAGGGTTTACCGCTGACGGCAAGTACCAACTCTGGCTCCGTTCGCTCGATTCGTCGCAGTTTCAGCCTCTGCCCGGCACTGAAGGCGCCAGAGCCCTGTTCTGGTCGCCCGACAGCAAGTCCATCGGGTTCTTCGCCGATGGAAAACTCAAGACCATACCCGCAGTTGGTGGACCGCCGCAAGTGCTATGCGATGGAGCAGCCGGCGGGACCTGGAACCGGGATGGAGTGATCCTCTTCGGTTTGAGCGGCATCGGCGCGCCGCTCGAGCGGGTGAATGCGGCCGGCGGCGCGTGCACAAAGGTCACGGAGCCGGGAGGAGGCGGCGGCCATTTTTACCCTGAGTTTCTCCCCGATGGCAAGCATTTCCTTTACGCGGTGACTGGGGGACAAGAGGACAAGTGGGGTATCTACGTATCATCGCTCGATGCCGGGCTCGACCATCCCGCCTCGCGCCGGCTTCTCGCGGATCGTTCCAGCGCCATATTCGTCCCATCCACAACTGGAAAGAAATATGGCTATCTCTTGTTCCTGCGCGGGAGCACACTCATGGCGCAACCATTCAGTGCGGAGAAGCTCCAGCTTGCGGGTGACGTGTTCCCGGTCGCCGCCGAAGTATCTTTCAGTCCTAACGTTTTTCAGATTGCTGCGTCTGCCTCTCCTGTCGGCATTTTGGTCTACAGAAGCGATGTTGGTGAGACCAGAGATCAGCTCATTTGGATGGACCGTTCTGGAAAAGAACTCGGCAAAGTCGGAGGCGTCGTGGACCAGTGGCACGTCGTGCTATCTCCGGATGGGAAGACCGCGGCCACGATGCGCCCAAATCAAGGGATGTGGCTGTACGATCTGCAGCGCGGCGGGGAAACCCGTTTCACCTCGCCTCCTCTCGCTGGCAGCGCGCCGGTTTGGTCCCCGGAGGGGGACTTGATCGCATTTGGCTCGGGCAGGGGGCTGTACGTGAAGGACGCGAGCGGTGGGTTGAAAGAGGAACTTCTCCTCGAAAACGAAAATTCAAAAACACCCTCGGACTGGTCGCGCGACGGGCGCTATCTCATCTATACGGAATTCGACCCCAAAGGCCTTGGCGATATCTGGTTCCTACAGGACCCGCTCAACAAGTCCGGCGAGCGGAAATCGGTCAAGTTTCAGGGGACGGAGGCCGTGGAAAGCCAGGGTCAACTCTCACCGGATGGCCGCTGGCTCGCCTATGTTTCCAACGAATCCGGTCGTGAAGAGGTTTACGTCCGTCCCTTTCCTTCCGGCCCGGGCCGGTGGAAGGTCTCGGCCGGCCGCGTGCGCGGCAGGGAGCCACGCTGGCGGCGCGACGGTAAGGAGCTGTTCTTTTTGGAGACCAGCACTCCCGTCAACCGGCTGATGGCAGTTCCGGTGCAGTCCGGGCCGGGCGGCGATTTCCAGGCTGGCGTTCCCCAGGCGCTGTTTGAATTTCGCGGGCTCGTCACCGTGACAACGACAAACGGGTTTATCTACAGCCCCAGTGCCGATGGCCAGCGCTTCCTGGTAGCCGTCCAATCCGGCGACGCCCAGCCCACGCTGAACGTGATCACCAACTGGGAGAAGGCCGCGCTCAGGGGTAAATAGCGCTCTCCAGCCTGTTAGACGGTTAGCTGAGAGGCGGGGAACACGCGGGCGTCCCCGGTTTCCCCAGCTTCCGAGGCTACGTCCTTAGGTTTCATATTCTGTAAACACGCAACGGGGGGATCGAGCGATCTTTAGCCGGAGACCGGAATCGGCGCATGTATCAACATTGTTGACACATCCCCAATCGGATGCCACAATGTGTATAAGGTTTTTGCGGCGGAGGCGATCATGAAAGCGACTGTAAAGAAATGGGGCAACAGCGCGGCCGTGCGAATTCCGGCATCCGTAATGGAAGCCCTGCGCCTGGATCTCGACCAGGTCGTGGAGGTGCGCGAGGAGAAGGGCAGGATCGTCATCGAACCGGTCCGGCAAAAGACGTACGCTCTGGACGATCTACTGAAAGGCATCACCGCGAAGAATCGGCACGAACCGATTGATTTCGGGTTTCGGCGAGGCAGAGAGGTTTGGTAAATGCGCCAGCGCTATGAGCCGGACGCCGGCGACATCGTCTGGCTGAACTTCACGCCGCAGGCCGGCCATGAACAGGCAGGGCGCCGTCCAGCGCTCGTCCTGAGTACAGCGGCGTATAACGGCAAGACAAGTCTGATCCTCTGCTGTCCGCTAACGACGCAGATCAAGAACTATCCGTTTGAGGTTTTCATCGGCGGCACGCCGCCGAATGCGGTTCTGGCGGATCAGGTGAAGAGCCTGGACTGGCGTAGTCGAGATGCCAAACCGAAGGGCCGCGTCTCGCCGGAACAACTGGCCGAAGTGCGTGCGAAGGTACGAGCGCTCATCGGATGACCGGCACAGGGCCACCTTCTTTTCTCGACGCCGCGATTTGATTTCGTCCTCGCGAGCGAGGGCTCGCGCGTCGTGGAAGCACTCGAAAAACACAAGCCGGTGGACGCGGTACCGCTTGGTGAAGCGACTTCCTTTACCGAGCCCATACTCTCGCCGCCGTGCCTGATTATTGGTGACCCTTTTTCAACAAGTTCCTAGATCAAGCGGTATGTCCCGGCGTGAAGTCGGGAGCCTCTCTGGGTGAACCCCGCTAGGTAAAACAATGGGAGGGGCAATCCGATACACATCTCAGTAGATTTTGGTCCCAAAAACCGTAATTATCGCTTGCAGGGACGGCGCAAGTGCTGTAAAATCAATGACAAGCTCAGGTGGCTCGCTGGTTATTAACGTGCTTTAGAATACAGGGGGTTGGTGTCTAAACACGCCGGATGAAGGAGCTGAAGCAACAACTCGTCAGCGCCCTGCTGGTGATCGTCACCGTAGCCGTGGTGGTTGCCGCGGCGATCAATCTCCAGCAGCAGAGCCGGTTCCATCTCCCCGATGACGGCGCGACGTGGTTGGATCAAGCAGCGCCGGATCAGGCGGCTCTGGATCAAGCCAAGCCGGATCAGGCCTCGAAGAACGACGGCGGCTCAGCCGTCACCCTGGTTTACCTGGTACCTGGAAGCCCCGCCGAAAAGGCCGGGTTGCGAGTCGGCGACGTGCTCCGTTCGATCGACAGCCTCGCCATCAATCACGACCTCGAAGTAACCCAGGTGCTGGCCCGCCTGGGCGCCTGGCGCAAGGCCGAGTACAAAGTCCTGCGCCATGGCGAGGAGGTGCCGGCCAACGTGATCATCGGGGAAGCCGACCGCGACTCGACCATCTACTACCAATACGCCGTTGGCGTCGTGTATCTGGCCATCGGCCTGTTCGTTTATTTCCGGCGGGGCAGCGCCCCGCGCTCGCTGCATTTTTTCCTGTTGTGCCTCGCGAGCTTCGTGATGTCGACGTTCCACTACTCCGGGAAACTGAACGACTTCGACAAGGTGATTTATCTGGGGAATGTGGTCGCCGGATTTCTGGCGCCCACGCTGTTCCTGCACTTTTGCTTCATGTTCCCCGAGCCGCAGAAGTGGATCAAGAAGCGCGGTCTGGCCGTGCTGGTGTATGTGCCCGGGATGACGCTGCTCGCCATCCAGTTTGCGATGGTGTTCGGGTGGGTGCGGTCGGCCGCGCCGCTGCTCGAGATGCGCTGGCTGATCGACCGCTCCTGGATGATGTTCCTGTGCGCGATGTACATCGCCGGCGGCGTCGTGCTCGGGTTGCAGCTCCGTCGCGCCGAGGACCCGGTGGTGCGCCGCCAACTGACCTGGCTTCGCAACGGGGCTCTGGCGGGCATCGTGCCGTTTTCGTTGTTGTACGCCCTGCCCTATGTGATGGGAGTTCCGCCGAATCACGCCATGAATCTGGCCGTACTGTCGCTGCCGTTGATCCCGATCACATGGGCCTACGCGATCCTGCGCTACCGGCTGATGGACGTCGACATCATTTTCCAGGAGGGCTACGTTTACACGCTGGCCACGCTGTGCGTGCTGGGAATTTTCTACGGCCTGATTTTTTCCGTCAGCCGCACCGGCGACATCAACGGCAATGCGATGGTGGCGTTGATCCTGATTGCCGCGTTCGTATTCCAGCCCATTCGCAACTGGATTCAGGAGCAGCTCGACCGCTACTACTTCTACAAGGATCGATACGACTACCGCCGCACGCTGATCGAATTCGCGCGCGAGCTCGGTTCGCCCACCGACCTCACGGAGATGCTCGAGAGCGTAGCCGACCGTCTGATCCGCACGCTGGGTATCCGCAACGTCGCCTTCTTCGTGTGGGAGGAGCGGGAAGGAAAGTTTCATCTGGAGCTCGCGAGCAATCGGCGCGGCCGTCAAACCGAGAATGTACCGTATGGCCTGGACCTCAGCTTCCTCAGTTCGAGCCCGTCCAAGCCCTACCTGTTCTTTGAACGCACCCGGAATCTTCTCGACGTGGTTTCGCACGAATGGCCGGTGTCGGTTCGCCGCTCGATCGCCGAACTGGAGATGACCTACTATCTGCCCTGTTCGGCGCGCGGCCGGACCATCGCCTACCTGGGCGTCAGCCGCACCGACACCGGCGACTTTCTGTCCGGCGACGACGTCGATCTGCTGGTTACGCTCTCCGGCTACGTCGGTATCGCGATCGATAACTCCATGCTGTATCGGTCGCTTGCCCGCAAGGTGGACGAGTACGAGCGCTTGAAGGAATTTTCGGAGAACATCGTCGAATCGATCAACGTCGGAATCCTGGCGGCGGACCTGGACGATCGCGTCGAGAGCTGGAACTCGCAGATCGAGAAACTTACCGGGATCTCCCGGGAGCACGCCGTAGGACGCAAGCTCCAGGAACTGCTGCCCGCCGATCTGTGCGAACGGCTGAACCCGGCGCGCGGCGGGGAAATTGTCCACAACATCTATAAGTTCGTCCTGCGGCCCAACGAGGTCACATTGAATATCGCCGTCGCGCCGCTGATTTCGCGGGACGGCCAGCAGATCGGGCGGCTCATCATCCTCGATGACGTCACGGACCGCGCCGAGCTCGAACGCCGGCTGGTCCAGGCCGACAAACTCAGCTCGATCGGCCTGCTGGCCGCGGGCGTGGCGCACGAGGTGAATACGCCTTTGGCGGTGATCTCCACCTACGCGCAAATGCTGGCGAAACAGATTTCGGGCGATGAAGAGAAAGCGCCTCTGCTCGAAAAGATCGCGCGGCAGACCTTCCGGGCCAGCGAAATCGTCAACTCGCTGTTGAACTTCTCGCGGACTTCCCCCACGGAATTCGTCAGCGTCGATCTGAATAAGGTTCTTCGGGAGACCTTGAGCCTGATCGGGCACCAGTTGGAGAAGGCGCGGGTGGAAGTGAAACTTTCGCTCGACGAATCTCTTCCGCGGATCAAGGGAAATCCGGGCAAACTGCAACAGGTGTTTCTAAACCTTTTTCTGAACGCGCGCGACGCCATGGAGTCGGGCGGCATGTTGAGCGTGAGCACCACCCACCATCAGAACGCGGGCGATGGCCTGGTCCGAGTCAGCGTGCTCGATTCGGGCGCGGGGATCGCCGCTGAAAACGTGGCGAGGATCTTCGATCCGTTCTTCACCACCAAGGGAGCGCGTAAAGGCACGGGGCTCGGCCTTTCCGTCAGCTATGGGATCGTGAGGGAGCACGGCGGCGACATCGAGGTCGACAGCCGCGTGGGCTTCGGCACACGGTTCGATCTTTCGTTCCCTCAGGCGTCCAGTCTGCCGGCCGGGGTCCCCGGGCAGGCGCGTCCGGAGCCGGCGGTGCCGGTCCGCCTTGATCCCGCGATTGCCGCCGCGGCGGTCGCGCCCGCGCCCGTAATGACGCAAATGACGCAGGCGGTCTCGTCGCAGAGGTCGTCTGCCGTCTCCGGGTCCGTCTCCGGCCCGGCGGGAGCCGTGGCCCAATCGGACAGGTCCATTTCTTGACGCGCTCGATGGGTAAAGTGCGGCCATAATGGAAGACGTGCTGGTGAATCTCCCTCCAGATGTGAGAGGCGATGAGCTGTCGCGCGGTCACATACTGGTGATCGACGACGAGCCCGACATCCGCGAGAGCCTGGAAGCTCTGCTCTCTCATGAACACTATCGCGTCGAGCTGGCCGCCAACGCCGCCGAAGGAATGAAGCGCCTGGAGGCGTCCACCTTCGATCTGATTTTGCTCGACCTGATGATGCCGGACAAGAGCGGCATGGAACTGCTCGAAGAGATCCGGGTCCGCGACCACGAGACTCCCATTTTCCTCATCACCGCCTACGGATCGGTTGAGGTTGCGGTGAACGCGCTCAAGCGCGGCGCGAGCGATTACTTCTCGAAGCCGTGGGATAACGAGAAGCTTTTGATCGAGATCGAGCGAATGATCTCGAAGCGGCGTCTAGAGCGCGAAAACACCGAGCTCAAGCGCGCCATGAAGCAGCGCTACAGCTTCCCCAACATCGTCGGGAAGAGCGAGCGCATGCTGAAGATTCTCGATCTGGTGGCGCAAGTGGCGGCCAGCCGCGCAACGATCCTGATCACGGGCGAAACCGGGACCGGCAAGGAACTCATTGCGAACGCAATTCATGCCCATTCCGCGCGCGCCGACCAGCCTTTCGTGCCGGTTCATTCCGGCTCGGTGCCGCCCGATCTGCTCGAATCGGCTCTGTTCGGTCACGTGAAGGGAGCCTTTACCGGGGCGGTGACTTCCCGTAAGGGTTATTTCGAGACCGCCGATCACGGCACGATTTTCTTCGATGAAATCGGAAGTATTTCTCTGGAGACCCAGACCAAACTGCTGCGTGTGATCCAGGAGCGCGAATTCATGGCCCTGGGATCCACCGAAACCATCAAGGTGGACGTGCGGATCGTGGCGGCGACTAATGCGGAGCTCAAGCGTCTGGTCGAAGAGGGCAAGTTCCGCGAAGACTTGTATTACCGGTTGAATGTGATCAACTTGGCCTTGCCGCCGCTGCGGGACCGCCGCGAGGATATCCCCGCGCTGGTAGACCATTTCTTTGCCAAATACTGTCGCGAAAACGAGAAGTATCTGGATGAATCGGGCCGTTCGCGGCTGCGATTTGAGCCCGACGCGATGCAGATTCTCATGGACCACACCTGGCCCGGCAACGTCCGGGAACTCGAAAACGTCGTGGAACGCGCGGTGGTACTGGCGTCGGATCTGCTGGTTCCGGCCGATGTTCTGCCGGAGCATTTTCTCGAGTCGCGTGGCCTTCGCATCCGCCGCGACGAAAGCGGTTCGCTGGCTCCGGATGCGTCTCTGTTCGAGATCGTCGCGGATTTCGAGCGCCGCAAGATTATCGAGCAGCTGGAAGCCTCGGAGTGGAGTCAGACGGCCGCGGCCGAGGCTTTGCGAATTCCCCTCTCAACCCTCAATCAGAAAATCAAGCGCTTGAATATCGAAATCCGCAAGCGATCGAACGCGTAGCGTGCATCGAATGATGTTATTCTGACTTTCGGCGTGTTTCACGGCCATCGTCGCAAAGTTCGCATCCTCTTCGGTCTATCCGACATCCTCCTGATCGCCCTCGCGTTTGAGGCCGCTTACTGGCTGCGCGCGGCTGCCGGAGTGTGGGCTCCGGTGCGCTTCGAGTTCGAGCACACGTTCTTTTTGACCACGCCGGTGAAAGTCCTGCTGATCGGCTGGTCCATGGTGGTTTGGGTCGCGCTCGGATCCTGGTGGGAAATCTACGATCATATTGATTCCGCCCGGCCTCGATTGATCCTGGGCGACGCCTTCCGGCAAAGCTTGACCGGAGCGGTCTCGATGGTACTGTTCGAGTTCCTGCTCCGCCTGGACCTCAGCCGTCCTTTTCTGGGTCTGTTTGCGGCTTTGGGGTGGATTTTTCTGTGCCTCTTCCGGCTAAGTGCCACGCGGTTGCTGGGATGGGTGCGCAAGGGCTTCGCCGCGCCGCTCTACGTGATGGTGGTCGGCGTGGGCGAGGCGGCGCTCAAGCTGGGAAGAGAGATTGAGGAGGCGGCATCTTACGGCCTGCGCCTGACCGGATTCCTGGACGAAACGGGTGAGAACAAGATCAAGGTGGTCGAACTGGCGGAGCCCTATCCGGTGCGGCCGCTCGCCGAGCTGCCGGAACTGCTGCGACGCCATGTGATTGACGAGATCGTCTTCGCGGTCGACAGCAGCCGTCTGGGCGAGCTCGAAGAAATGTTCCTGATGTGCGACGAGGAAGGCGTTCGGACGCGCGTGGGCGTGGATTTCTTTCCGCACATCAATAGTCAGGTATACCTGGATCGACTGGGCAGTTCTTCCCTGCTTACGTTTTCGGGTACTCCTTCGGACGAGATCCGCTTGCTGGTCAAGCGCGGCATCGACATGGCTCTCTCCGCGGCGGCGCTGGTGGTCGTGCTGCCATTGATGATGCTGATCGCGCTTCTGATTCGGCTCACGTCGCCCGGGCCCGCCATCTTTCGCCAGGTCCGCTGCGGCCTGAGCGGCCGCCGTTTCGTGTTCTACAAATTCCGTTCCATGTGCAACAACGCCGAGCAACTTCGCGCCTCGCTCGAGGACCGGAACGAACGCGAGACCGTGTTCAAGATGCGGAACGACCCGCGCCTCACCGGCGTGGGCCGATGGCTGCGCAAATTCTCGATCGACGAATGGCCGCAATTGTGGAATGTGTTGAAGGGCGACATGTCGCTGGTGGGACCGCGCCCGGCTCTTCCGGACGAGGTAGAGCGTTACCAGAGGTGGCAGCGGCGGAGGCTGCGAATGCGGCCCGGGCTCACCTGCCTGTGGGCGGTGAAAGGGCGCGACTCGGTGGATTTCGACACGTGGATGCGGCTCGACATGGAATATATCGATCGTTGGTCGCTGGCGCTCGATTGGCAGATCATGCTGCGCACGGTTCCGCGGGTGCTGAGCGGAAGGGGAGCGCACTAGAGCGAGGCCGGGCACTGTTGAGGAACTCGCCCGCACAACGGAGCCTCGCTCGGGGGAGACGCTGAGAGTTCCCGCTGCTTTGGAGGGCCTTGCTGGCCCTTTGCGGGCTAGAATGGACGTATGCACCTTGTTCCCACCCAGGATGAAGTTGTCGACTTGTTGCGGCAGACCGGTGGCCTGCGCGACGGACATTTCGAATACAGCAATGGTCTTCATGCCAACGAATATTTACAAGTGCCCCTCACCATGCGTTACTACGAGGCGGCAAAGATTTTGAGCGTTGGCCTCAGCCGCCTGCTGCGTGCCAACAGCGAGATCCGGACCATGATTCCGGAACTGTCCATTGTCGCCCATGCACCCGCTGGACTTCCCATCGCTTTTGGAGTTTGCGAAGCGCTCAGGGCGCACCAGGTCTATTGGGCCGAGAATCCAAGCGCCAGCGAACCGATGCGTTTTCGCCAGTATCTCGAATTGAAACCCGGCGAAAAGGTGCTTCTAGTGGACGATATTTTGCGCTCCGGAAAGAAACTGGCCGACCTCAAAGCGCTGGTGGAGTCGCATGGGGGCGAGGTGGTCGGACTTGCGGTGGTCATTTATCAGCCGACACCCAGCACGATGAATTTCGATCCGCTGCCGTTCTACTACCTTGCGAAGCTCGAGGCCAATTACTACAAGGACGCAAAGAGCTGCGATTTGTGCAAGCGTGGCGTCCCAGTAGCCAAGGTCGGGATCTAGAACCAGGGGCCAGACGCCAGACGCGAGGGGCCAGTCACCGGCGTGTCCGGACACCTAACTCTATATTTGTGGGCGATTGGCGATTCCCGTCGATCCCGATGACAGGATATTCAGGCAAGTCTTGGCCGTATGTTGAGCCAGGACTTGACGACGTTAGGCTATTTCGAAACTGGTGGCGACGGGAATCGCGCGCTGGCCCGTTTCGAGCGCCGGGCAAAGACGAAGTATCGCAAGACCGCGGGCGGACAATCGATCGAAGAAACGCCGGTCTACGCCGGGCCTGAGACCGGTCTGGTTTCAGGTGTCGCCCCGCAATCGACGCTTGATGAGATCGCGCGATGGCTGCGGCTGGGTTATCGAGCGCCTCTCGGATTTTACGGCCTGACCAAGATCGGGGACCTCACTAAGAACGAGACGTGGGGCGCGCTGCGGACGGATGTCGCGCAGTCCTGGCTCGCTCTGATGGCCCGCATCCGGGGCTTGGGCGCGACCATCGATGGCCCGTACGGCGACACCAAACGTCCGTTGATGAACACGATTTCGATCGGCGCGAGCAAGTTCAGCTTCCACGTCTGCGGTCGCGCAGTGGACCTGAACCAGGGTGAAGCCAGCTATTTTATCGTGCATGAACCGAAAGGCGACGAGTCCTGGTGGCGGATCTATTGCAAGACCGGCGATCAGACCGGGGCGCAAGGAGAGAAACTCGAGACGGGAGCCGTCGCATGCTACCACTTCGCGACCCATCAGGAGTCGCCCATACCCGCCGGTTACTATCTGGATCTAACGGCTGAAATCCAAGGCGGCGGACTGTTTGAGCGCATCCGTTCACAGAACGGCTGGCAGCAGGATACGCGCAAAGCGGAATGGTGGCATTACCAGTGGGTTCCGGAAAAGCAACCGACGTTTCAGGACGAGGCCGAGCTGATCGGGATCACGGAACAGCAGATGCGTGCGGTTGGATATGGGGACGCCGATCTGGATCATTTGCCGGGCTGAGGTGGTAGTTCCTCACTAAACATCGCGCACAACGCAGCGGGCCGCGATTGTTTTCACTCACCAACGAGCGCGTCCCGCGCTGTGCGCTCCTAAATAGCAGCCCGCAAAACCCGGAGCAGGTAAACTACGCACGGTGGGCTGCTCACTGGGATGCAATGAGGGCGCCCGCGCGCCTAAATGAAGGGTCTTTTCAGAACGTCCGCTCCCTCACGGTCACGGCTCGGTAACACAACTGCGGTGGCTTGAGTCGTGACTAGGCGGTTCGTTCCGTGACCGTCACGCGCGCGGGCCGGAATCGATATAGCGCGGTCTACGGCTGCTAACGGAGCCGTGACCGTGAGGGAGCGGTAACTTCAAAAATGCTTCTTCCGCGAATATTTGAGGAACCCTTCACGCAATCCCAAACAATGCCCGATACTTCTCCGGCAGCTTACGGGGCTTGAAGTCCCGGTCGCAGAAGACGTGTTTGGTAAAGCCGGCGGCGAGCGCGGTACCGTGGGCCGCGTCCTCGATCTCATATTCGAAGCGCAGCATCCGCGCATTGGATTCGCCAAGCGACGTTCGCACGATCACTTCCTCGTCGTAGCGCGCGGGAGAAATGTAACGGCAATTCACCTCGGCCACGGCCAGCAAGATGCCGTCTTCAAACTCCAGATCCCGGTACACCATTCCCGCGTTGCGGCAATATTCCACCCGCCCGACCTCCATCCAAATAAAGTAATTGGCGTGGTACACGACCCCCATCTGGTCGGTTTCGGCGTACCGGACGCGAAGGCGGGTCTCGATGATGTCCATGGACCCTGATTATAGCCGCAAAGCGTGCGGCGGCACCCTCATACCAAGCCAAGCAGCGCTGCCGCCGGGCGTAGTTTACCCGCTCCGGGTTTAGCGGGCGGTTACTAAGAAGCGCACAGCGCGGGACGCGCTCGCTAGTGACTGAAAGCAATCGCGGCCCGCTGCGTTGTGCGCGACGTTTACT